>Ga0335070_10001251_pt1 | contig 29245 bp, 30 predicted proteins | sample Lox_Sample_13_FD_206722 | JGI IMG/M metagenome (GOLD analysis project Ga0335070, IMG submission 206722) | Soil microbial communities from Loxahatchee National Wildlife Refuge, Florida, United States - Lox_Sample_1.3 | ecosystem: Environmental > Terrestrial > Soil > Wetlands | place: USA...
GGAGGGGTTCTTCACGGCGAATCGGCCCGGTCCTTAGTCTGGGATCGGGCGGTGCTCATGGACATCGCTGCTGCGCAGGTGCTGTTCAACTCGATTGGGCGGTTGGACCGAATCGAGGTGGTGACGGCACAAGAGCACCCGCTGGAGGACATCGAATCTGCGTTGCGAGCCGCGCTGCCTCCTCATCTGACTGTCCAGCGCCCGGCGCAACGCACGCAGCAGGTCGAGCGGATGGTGCGGGCGTTCCAGCTCAACGTTCACGTGTTGAGTTGGGTTGGGCTGCTCGTCGGTACGTTCCTCATCTACAACACGATGGCCTTCATGGTGGCTCAACGACGGCGTGAGATCGGGATCTATCGCGCCCTTGGCATGACAGAACGACAAGTGGCCGCATTGTTTCTCGCCGAGGCCGGGCTGCTGGGGGCGGTTGGCGGGATCGTCGGAGGGATCAGTGGTGTCCTGCTGGCCCGAAGCTTGGTTTCGCTCGTCAGCCAAACGATCTCGGATCTCTACGTGCCGGTCTCACCAGGCCCTGCAGTGCTGGCTTTCAATCATCATCTGTGGTGGGCGCTCGTTCAAGGGGTGCTCGTGGGTACGGTCGTCTCGATGCTCGGGGCATGGGGACCGAGCCTGGATGCAAGTCGAACCATTGCGGTACGGGCCTTGGCCCCAGGAGATTACGAAGTGACACAGCAACTGCGGCTCCCATGGTTTGCCTGGGGTGCGAGCACTCTCTTCGGTCTCGCTGCGGTCTTGTCCCTCATGAACCCACTTGCTGGCCTGCCGGTATTTGGGTATCTCGCCACTTTGTGCCTCTTGGCGGCTCTCTCCTGCTGTGCACCCCTCTGTATCCAGACGCTGGGATTTTGTTCCCGACGCGGTCCGGCAGTCACCCGGGGGCTCGGGGGGAGTTTGAGGCGGATTGCCGTCGACCATGCGGCACGACACCCAGGTCGCAATGGCGTGACGGTGTCGGCTTTGATGGTCGGATTGGCGATCATGATCGGGGTTGCCGTCATGGTTCGAAGCTTTCGCCAGACGGTGGAAATCTGGGTCAATGAAACCGTGATTGCAGACATGGTCGTGGCTCCATCGGCCTGGTTGCATGGTCGGCATGCGGGTCAGGCGTCTCGGGCGCTGCCGAGATCATGGGCCGCGAAATTGGCTTCGATGGATGGCGTAGCCGCGGTCGATACCTATCGCGATGTGCACGTCGATGTGCAGGGCCACTCCGTTGCGCTCATCTCAAGGGATCTCCGGCTTCATGCCGAGCACAGTCGCTATCTTGTGATCGAGGGCGATTCAGCTGCCGTTTTACGACATGCCGCCGACACCGGCGGCATCTTGGTGTCTGAAGTGCTTGCCAATCGACTCGGCGTTCGAGAGCGAATGTCCATTGCCATCACGACGCCATCGGGCGTCATGAGCGTCCCGATCGTTGCGAGGTTCTATGATTACGCGACCGATGGGGGGAAGATGGTTATGGATCGGGCGCAGTATCAAGCTCTCTGGCATGACGACCGCGTGACCGTCTTTCCTATCTATTTGCGTGCAGGGGGCGATGCGGATGCCGTTCGCCGGTCGATTGTGCAACGGCTGGTGGGGAACGAGGGTGAGAGGATATCGCCGCTTGTCATCAGCAACGCAGAGCTGCGCCGAGAAATTCTTGACATCTTCGATCGTACCTTTGTGCTGACCAATGTGCTTGAAGCTATCGCCGTGCTGATTGCCTTGTTAAGTATCGTGAATACGCTGGTCACCGCGGTGTTAGAACGGCGGAGAGAGCTGGCGACGCTGCAGGCGATTGGAGCGAGCCCCGCTCAGGTCAAGCAATTGGTGTTATGGGAAGCGGCCTATCTCGGATTGTTCGGAGCGGTGCTCGGGGTGATAGGAGGGTTGCTGCTAGCCGTTGTGCTCATCAAGGTCATCAACAAGCAGTCCTTCGGCTGGACGATCCAGATGACAGTCCCGATGAGTGTTCTCTTGCAAGCCGTCATCTTGGCGCTTGGGGCTGCGCTCATCGCAGGCTACGGGCCTGCCCGATGGGCCGCTAATCAACCAGTCGTAGAAGGGTTACGAGAGGAATAAAAAAGCGTTACGGTTTTATGTCCAGCCATTCCCGTACGTCGCAGTCTGTGCATTGTCCAAGGACCGCCTGAACCTGCTCCTTTTGTTCACACCCTTTCAGTTCGTCTAAAACATTCAGGCGTGTCTCGTACAAATTGGCTGGATCGTGAGCGAACGGCAGCACATTCACAGCACCGATCTTGCCTTCACGAAGTAATCGGATCATGTTCATCGCTTGCGTGACATCCTGCGGGCGCCATCGTATAGCCTTCACATGCCCATGTGCGGCCTTAAGAGGGATAAGAACGGTCGGACCCACCAAGATGACTCGTGCATGATCGAAGTCAAGTTCCTGGGGCCGGATCGTGATCAGTGTAAACCACTTTTCAATTCGATCGACGCACTGTGCGAGCATCTCATCGTGTTTCGATGGCTCCATTCCAGCTGAGCGGGAAGAGCCATGATTCAGCTGTAGAAGAAAGCAGCCTGCAAGGGCCAGGCATGTGAGCATTCGTTGAACGGTGTGTCGCACTGGCGCCACTCCTGGGAGATGGATTCCTCACAAACGTGCGAAGCAAGTTGTATGAGGCAGGAGGAAACGAGGAGAATGATTCAGCTCGCCACCGGCCGCCGGTAATCAACCTCAATCGTGAAGCCCAGGTCCTCGATCATGCCCCAGACTTCTGGGGCTGGCTGACCGGGCGTTGTCAGGTAACCGTTCACGAAAACGGAGTCGGCCGGATACAGCGCGAGTGGCTGAAGGCTGCGGAGATTATGCTCCCGTCCACCGGCGATGCGAATTTCCGTTCGTGGGTGGAGGAATCGGAACAAGCAGAGCACTTTGAGGCATCGTTGTGGAGTGAGCTGATGGCAATGCTCCAAGGGTGTCCCTGCGACAGGATGGAGGGTGTTCACCGGAATCGAATCCGGCTTCACGTCGCGCAGGACCATTGCCAGATCGATGAGATCTTCGTCCTTCTCGCCCATTCCCACGATACCACCGGAGCAGATTTCGAGACCCGCAGCTCGCGCGTTTCGAATCGTGCTGAGCCGATCTTGGAACGTATGGGTTGTGCAAATTGAACCGTGGTAGACCTCGCTGGTGTTCAGGTTGTGGTTCACGCGATCTACACCGGCGGCCTTCAGGCGTTTGGCCTGAGCTTCATTCATGAGGCCGAGAGAACAGCAAATCTGAATGGGAATCTCTTGTTTGATGGATCGCACAGCCCCGGCAATTTCATCGATTTCGCGATCTAGCGGACTCCTGCCGCTGATGACGATGCAATAGCGTTGGGCTTTCGAGGCAGCAGCCTGACGTGCCCCATCGATCATCTGTTTCTGGGGCAGCAGATTGTACCGTTCGATGGGCGCGGTCGACACGGCCGATTGCGAGCAGTAGTGGCAGTCTTCCTGGCACGCGCCGCTTTTGGCATTCTGAAGCATTTGAAGCCGCACAGTCTTGCCGAAGTAAAAGGAACGGACAGTGAAGGCGGCATGGAGGAGAGTGAGCAAATCCTCATCCGGTGTGTTTAGGACAGCCTGGCATTCCGAACGACTGAGCAATTCGTCACGGAGGGCTTTGTTTGCAAACTCCTGATAGTCAACCATCGAGGGCTCCTTCACATGCGATGCGCTGTCGAACGTGGCTTCTTGCGTGACGGACAGGACGGGATGGAAACCTACACGGTTTCGAAAGGAGAAGCAATGCCTTGGTAGGGGACCGTGCGCACCGGGATTGGACGAGTGTCTTGCCCTGTGACCGGAGGACCGCTCTCAGGTCCGGGGAGCGAGACGAATGTATTCCAGTTTCCGCAGCGTCGGCACCGGCCTGACCATTCAACCGATTCTTGCTGACAGGCGGTGCACACATACGGGACGACGACGCGTTTCTTGAAGTGTAGCGCCTTTTTGAGTTCCACGACGGCTTGTTCCATATGCTGCTTGCGCAGGAAGAGATTGGCCATGATTTTATGATAGTCCATCATCTGATCTTGCGGGCCTTCAATCGTCGAGAGGATATCGAACGCTTCGTCGATCATTTCCAGCCGGTAGTACAGCTTGCCCAAGTAGAATTGTAAGGCGGTGTTATGAGGGTCCTGCTGGAGCGCCTCTTGGTAGACCCGAATGATTTCGCTCGGCTCTCCCTGCTCGAGAAAGAGCTCTTCGAGCCGATGTAGGATGATGATACTGCGTGTCTTGGCGTAAACCTTCTTGAGGATTTCAACTGCCGCCTTTGTCTTGCCTTCGCGAATGAGGATTTCGCCGAGCCCGATATAGGCCGGCAAAAATGTGCGATCCTTTTTGATGGCGCCGCGAAAGTAGCGCCGAGCCTTGTCCGGATGCCCTCGTTCGAGCAACTGGCGGCCGACTTCATACATGCAGCCGGTGAGGAGATGGGCCTCGGCCCGCCGCTCCGATTCGGGCAGATTTGCCTTCACCAGACGATGTTGGATCTCGAGCGCCTCGCTCCATTTCTCCAATCTGATTAAAAGATCGCGCTTCCGAATCAGAGCCGTCAGGTTGTCCGGTTCGATCTTGAGGATTTTGTAGTAGGCCTGGAGCGCATCTTCATAGCGTTTGGCACCTTCCAGGTCTTTGGCTAGCTCCAACAAGACCTCGATGTTCCGGTCGTCAATTCGATTGGCATGTTGATGTAAGCGGATCGCCTCAGCGAAGTTGTTCTCTGAACGATAAATATTGCCCAGCCACAACAGCGAGTCGGTCCGGTTGGGATCCATGGCCAATGCTTTTTCAAACAACCCAATGGCATCAGCCGTCCGTTTCGACATGAAGGCATGGGTCCCTTCGCGATGCAGGGCGTCAAGTTTTTCCCTGCGCCGGAGCATTCTGGTATTGCGCCAGTTTCCAATCACGTGGACAGTTTGCCGCATGCCGACAGCGAAGGCGACGAGCACAGCTCCGACAGCCATGGAAAAGACGACCAAGGTCACGGGGCTAAGCTCGAATTGAGCGGATGGACCCGTCCGAATCGTGAGAGTCCCAGGATTGAGTTCTCGGAAGTAGCTGTAGACGAAGATGCCGGTGCTAACCAGGAAAACAGTGACGAGGAGTCGCAGCATGGTTTAGACCTGCTTCGTCGCGCGCGTTTTCCGTACTGGTCGAGCCCTGGTTGTCGTCACCGGCCGCGAGACCAGTTCGTCCGGCACACGGACGCGCTTGGCATCCGCCCATAGGCGCTCCAGCGCGTAATGCTGGCGGACATCATGCCGGAAGATATGCGCCACGACGTCGCCGAAATCGATCAGGACCCACGGGGAGGAGGCGGTTCCTTCGATGCTCAAGGGAGCCGAACCGGATGTAGAAAGCATCCCGTCGACATGATGGGCGATTGCTCGTGTCTGTCGATCAGATTCCGCAGAGCCCAGGACCAGGTAGTCGGCGACAGAAGTCAGTTTGGCGACGTTGAGGACGACGACATCGGTGGCCTTTTTGTCGAGCATCGCCCTCGCGACAGCAAGGGCGGTGGCCTTAGATGTTCGTGCGATCGGTGTCCTCTTAGTAGAGATGATGCTGAATTATATAAGATTCTACGGATGCCGGCAACAGATCCGTCACTGACTGGCCCTGCCGAACTCTGTTCCTGACATCCGAGGCGGAGACGTGAGTTGGGGGAACATGGACACAGATGAGTTGATGGTCCGGGAGAGGGACCTCGAGCTTGGGCTTCCGCCCCGTATCCAACGCGGCGAGCGATTCCTCTGGAATCGTGGGGAGCAGGGTCATGCTCGCCAAGGATCGGAAGGAGATCCCTGGTCGTGAGATCACGACAAACGAACAGAGGGTTAGAAGTGTTGCTGGTTCTCGCCAGGTAGGAAAGTCTAGGAAGGCGTCGAGGCCAATGAGGAAAAATAGACGAGTGCTGGCGTCGTACTGTTGTCGTAACGTTCGAATCGTATCGAGTGTGTAGGATTTGCCAGGGCGGTTGATTTCTACGTCCGAGACGGCGAATGTGGGGTCGGACGCAATAGCCAGACGCACCATTTGATAGCGATCCTTTGCCGGGGCCAAGGTCCCTGTCGACTTATGCGGAGGATCTCCAGCGGGAACGAAGAGAATCTGATCGAGGGCGATGAGATTTTGCGTTTGTCGCGCAATGGCGAGGTGGCCGTTGTGAACGGGATTGAAGCTGCCTCCCAGAATACCGAGACGGGTGGCACGCAGGTGTTCAGTTCTGGGTGCTGAGGGCAGCGGTTCAGAAGCAGGGGGCATCATCACTCAGCACTCAGGTCTCAGCACTAGAGAATGACGAGGTTGTCTCGATGAATCACTTCCTCATACTCTTGGGGACCGATCCGAAGGTGGATTTCAGCCGTCTTCAGTCCTTTGATCTGCGCCAATGTGTCGGAAGAAAAATTCACCAGCCCCTTCGCAAATTCCTTCCCGTCACGATCGGTGCAACGGACGGGATCGCCGGCATCAAAGGAGCCGGAGACACTGAGAATGCCGGATGCCAAGAGGCTCTTTCCCCGCTGGGCCAAGGCTTCGACTGCTCCTTCGTCGAGCGTGAGGGACCCACGTGGGCGCAGGGTAAAGGCGATCCAATGTTTGCGGCTGGTCAGGCGACGTTCTTTCGCGCAAAAAATGGTGCCGCCGGCCCCGCCAGCCATGACTGTTTGCAAGAGCCCTGGTTTCTGTCCGTTGAGGATGAGGGTGGCAACGCCGTACTCTCCGACTTTTTTTGCGGCGCGCAGCTTCGTGGCCATGCCGCCGGTGCCTTCGAACGTGCTGGATATTCCTGCCCGGCGCACGATGTCCTCGGTAATCTCCGGGACCAACGGGATCAATGTCGCTGCGGGATTCTTGCGGGGGTCGTCTGTAAAGAACCCATCCACGTCGGACAATATGACGAGGAGATCCGCGTCCACTAAATGAGCGACGTCAGCAGCTAATGTATCATTGTCACCTACACGGATTTCATCTACCACGACGGTGTCATTTTCATTGATGATAGGGATGACGCCGAATCCGATCAGCGCCGTCAGCGTGTGCCGGGCATTCAGAAAACGGCGCCGGTCGGTCAAGTCGTGGTGGGTAAGTAGAATCTGCGCAACCTTGGCCCCGCATCGCTCGAAGGATTTTTCGTAGGCCCACATCAGACGGCTTTGTCCCACTGCGGCTGCGGCCTGTTTCACGGGAAGACTCTTGGGGTATTCCTTCAATCCCAGCTTTGTGATGCCAGAAACAATGGCACCGGAAGAGACGAGAATGATCTCTCGTCCTGCATTCCGAAGGTGCGCAATCTCATCGGCAAGTCGGTCGATTCGGTCCGGGCGGAGTCCTGACTCTCGGGACGCCACGAGGCTGCTTCCGATTTTAACGACGATGCGCTTGGCGTGGATTAGGAGTTCGTCTCGCATGCGGCGTTTCTCAGGCTCTCGACCTGTTGTCCCACGTACGTCACTAACTCGGTCAGTCCGTCTCTCGTCGCGGCCGAGATGGGGAAATACTTGAACCGATGTCGTTTACAGAAGGCCTGTAGTTGATGGAGACGTGTGCCATCTCCCGTGATGTCGATCTTGGTCCCCACCACTGCAAACGGGCGGTCGGCTAGTTTTTCGTCATAAGTGCGGAGCTCCTGGCGCATGACTTCGAAGCTGGTCACGGGGTCATCGGGAGCCCATTCAGAGACATCAATCAGGTGGAGAAGAAACGAGGTGCGTTCGATGTGGCGGAGGAATTGGAATCCGAGGCCTTTCCCTTCATGCGCCCCTTCGATTAGGCCGGGAATATCCGCTACGACAAACGCGCGATCGTCGCCCCAGCGGACGACGCCGAGGTTCGGCGTGAGCGTGGTGAACGGATAGTCGGCGATCTTCGGACGTGCCGCGGAGATTGCGGCGATCAAGGTCGATTTTCCAGCGTTTGGAAAACCCACGAGGCCCACGTCGGCAAGCAACTTCAACTCAAGCCGGAGCCAGCGTTCTTCTCCATCCGTTCCCGTCTCGAATTGGGTTGGGACTCGGTTCGTTGAGGTCGCAAAGCGGCTGTTGCCCCGACCGCCTCGTCCACCGTGCGACCCCACGAAGGAATCACCGGATGCGACTAAATCCGCGACGACCTCGCTCGTACTGTCGTCATACACAACCGTGCCGACGGGAACGGCCAAGACGACGTTGCCCCCTCGCTTGCCCGTGCAATTCGATCCGCCGCCTGCTTCACCATCCTCGGCGGCGTACTGCTGTTGATAGCGCAGGTCCAGGAGTGTCGTCAGCCTGGATGAAGCCGTCAGCACGACGTCTCCGCCGTGGCCACCGTCACCTCCGTCGGGGCCGCCACGCGGAACATACTTCTCCCGACGAAAGCTGCAGGCACCGTCGCCTCCACGGCCTGCTTTCACGAAGATCCTTACTTCATCGACGAACATTAAGGCCATCCATTCCCATGAGATTCGGCAACGTGGGGATAGTATACCCCACTACGCGAGATCGCCGCGCGGGACTCCACGCTGCATGGGGCAGGTGTTGCGAGAAAGGAAGAAACGTGGCTTACGAGCTTGCTGGGACGGGATAGACGCTGACCCTCTGTCGTGCGCGCCCACCTTCAAACTTTACTACCCCTTGAATAAGAGCGAAGAGAGTGTGATCTTTGCCCAGGCCCACGTTGAAACCGGGAAAGAATTTCGTTCCACGTTGGCGGACGATGATGGCCCCTGCCTTGACGGTTTCCCCGCCATAGGCTTTGACTCCGAGATATTGAGGATTGCTGTCTCGCCCGTTTCGTGACGATCCGCCGCCTTTATTTGTTGCCATGACATCTCCTCGCTAGGCTGTTTCGATACCGGTAATACGCAGTCTGGTGAAGCCCTGCCGGTGCCCACGGGTCCGGCGATAGTTCTTCCGCCGTTGTTTCTTGAAGACCGTGATGGATCTGGTCCGACCCTGGCGAATGATTTCAGCCGTAACTTTTGCGCCCGTGACCAGCGGTTGGCCGATCACGACACCTTTGTCGCCATGAACGAGCCGCACGTGATTCAGTTCAATCGTCCCGCCGACGTCTCCGGGGAGGCTCTCCACCTGTACCTGCGCTCCCTCTTCCACCCGATACTGTTTGCCACCTGTCTCAATGATCGCGTACATGTCCATCTGCCTCCCTGAAAGAAAGTGCTTATATATCATAGGGATTTGAATCATGTCAAGGCGATGCCTCGACTGGCAATCGCTTGTTGGCGCAACGAATCCGGCTGGCCCCCTACAAAAGGGCTACCCTGTTTGTGGGCTGTCGGAGCGCGGGGCACCCTGGGTATAGTCCATCTTGGTAAATCGAGATCAGAGAGGATGGCCTCATGAACGAAATGACGAGACCATATCAACAAAAAAAAGTCACACAGTTTATCTTAAGACCGTTCCGCCGAATACCCACGTGGTGCGTCGTCCACTATTTAGGCGGTGAGTTCATCGGGAAAGGCATCATGACAAACTTGTCGCAATCCGGCATGCGCGTCCAAGGGGATCATACGGTGATGCCCGGCATGCAGGTCGCCATTCGACTCATCTTTGCTGAAAACGGAAGTTCTGTTCAGATCGAGCGGGCCGCTGTTCGGTGGGTCAATGGGTGTGACTTCGGCCTCGAATTTGTACACATTGCTCCAATGGCCTCCAAGCAAATCGCCCATGTGATCAGCACCAGCGCTCGTTCACTCACTTCTCCTTCGTACACCGTTTGACAATGCCGGCATTCAATGCCGTGATGTGCCCGGCTCGTTTGCTTGACGCTTCTTCCGGCCCGCTGCTATAGTCCGCTCACAGATACTCCAGAAGCGTTTCCCCGCGATTGCAATGCTCGAAGCAAGCGACAAAATATGGATGGATGGTCGATTCGTGAACTGGGCGGACGCGAACGTCCATGTGCTGACGCATTCGCTCCATTACGGCCTTGCGGCCTTCGAAGGGCTGCGGTGTTACAAAGGGAAAACCGGATCCGCGATCTTCAAGCTGGACGAGCATGTCGATCGCCTCTTCGAGTCTGCCCACATCGGCATGATGCAGATTCCCTACGACAAGAAGCAGGTGAGGGATGCGATCATCGAGACTGTGCGCGTGAACAAATTGGAAGCTTGCTACATTCGTCCGTTGGTGTACATCGGCTATGGTGCGATGGGGGTCTATCCTGCGGAAAATCCGATCAAGCTCGCCATTGCCGCATGGAAGTGGGGCACCTATCTGGGTGATGAGGCATTGGCGAACGGTATGCGAGCGCGCGTATCTTCCTTCACCCGACACCATGTCAATGTGTCGATGACGAGGGGAAAAATTTCTGGATACTATGTAAATTCGATTCTTGCAAAGCGCGAAGCGAAAACGGATGGGTACGATGAAGCCATTCTCTTAGATCCTGAGGGCTATGTGACTGAAGGGACAGGTGAGAACATCTTCATCGTGCGGAAGGGACGGATCAAAACGACTCCTCTCACCTCCATCTTGGAAGGGATCACGAGAAATGCCGTGATCGACCTAGCTCGGGAGCAACAGATCGTGGTCGTCGAGGAACGGTTCACGCGCGACGAAATGTATATTGCGGATGAGGTGTTCGTCACAGGCACGGCAGCTGAACTCACGCCGGTGCGTGAAATCGATAATCGCCGCATCGGAACCGGAAAGCCGGGGCCCATCACACTTGCTCTTCAGAAGCGGTTTTTTTCCATCGTGCGTGGAGAAGATCCAACCCACGAATCCTGGCTGACTCGCGTTTAGCAGGGTGGTGAAAAATTCCGCCAGCATTGTTCTCGCATCGCGCAGAGACTTCACGTACGGCGGAGGAGTACGCCTGGTCTCTTCGCTCGCTTCGGCCTCGCTGAACGGACTTTTTCACCATCCTGCAGCTTCCTCTAGTCTATTGACCAGCATGTCAGTTGATTCTATGCGGTGCAGAGGAACATATCGTACTGCAGTTCGCGCACGGAAAGAGGCAAGTTTTTCAGTGGCCGCTTGAGGAAGAGTCGCTAGAGGGATGAGAGTCACTTGCAGATGGTGCAGGCTTATCGACTGGAGCTGCAGGTGCCGTTGGTATGGGTTGCGAAGTTTCTTTTTTCTTCAGGTCGATGACTGTGGAGGAAAAATTGCGTTCTTTTGCGAGGATCGCCAGACTAAACGAGGTCAGCATGAATACGGACGCAACGATGACGGTGAATTTGCTCAAGAAGTTCGCTGGACCGCGGCTGCCGAATACAGTTTGGCTCGATCCGCCGAATGCCGCACCGATTTCCGCTCCCTTGCCTGATTGCAGCAAGATCGCCCCAATCATGAGGAAACACACGAACACGTGAACGATGACGAGGAAAGTGTACATATCCCTACCGATCGGCTAAGAATGTCTATTATGGCCGGCGAGGGCAATTCTAGCAAACGAGTCAGGATCGAGACAAGCCCCACCGACAAGCGCACCGTCTATCTCGTCAGACGCCAACAGCGAGTCAATGTTCTGGGGCGTCACACTTCCTCCGTATAGAATTCTCGTCGACGAGGCGATTTCCTCGTTCCACTCAGTTGCGATGTACCCGCGAATCAATCGATGGACGGTCACCGCTTGTTCGACGGTCGCCGGGCGACCTGTGCCTATGGCCCACATCGGCTCATAGGCGATCGCGATCTTTGACAGATCCTCTGCAGATCTATCAGCCAGGGCACGGTTCAGTTGTGTGATCACGACCGATTCCGTCTGACCGTTCTCCCGTTCGGCGAGTGACTCTCCCACGCAGAGAATTGGACCAAGTCCATGGGTGAGCGCGGCCATAACCTTCTTTCGAACCTCATCGTCGCGTTCCCCAAATAGAGTGCGTCGTTCTGAATGCCCGACGATCACATGGCGACATCCAAGATCTCGCAACATCGGACCCGACACTTCACCGGTGAAGGGGCCATGGTTTTCCCAGTGAAGATTTTGGGCTGCAAGACCGATCTGGGAGGAAGGACCCAGCGCGGCACGAACCGATTCCAAGGCGGTAAAGGGAGGGGCGAGGATCACCTCGCAGTTTAAGGCGCCTGGCAGGCGATCGACGAGTTGGGGAACGAACGCAGACGCCTCCGACGACGTCTTGTGCATCTTCCAGTTTCCGACGATGAATGGTGTACGCACTGGGTTTAGAGTATCAGCGTGGGCGGTATCAGGCCTGAGGCAGTCAGTTTTGGCGATCCGGCAATGCGGTCAACCCAGGCAGTGGTTTGCCTTCCAGGAGCTCCAGTGCCGCACCGCCGCCGGTTGAAATGAATGAAATGTTTTCCGATTCTCCAGCTCGGTGGACGGCCATCGCGGTTTCGCCGCCACCGACGATCGTCAGGGCATAGGCATCGGCAATCGCATGAGCAATGGAGAGCGTGCCGCGTGCGTAGGCATCGATTTCAAACACGCCCATCGGGCCGTTCCAGAGGATCGTCTTGGCGTTCTGCACGGCTTCGGTAAACAGCTTCACGGAGGCGGGGCCGATGTCGAGCGCATACCAGTCCTTGGGTATCTCCTGCACCGGAACGATCTTCGATTCTGCGCCGGGCTCACGGCTGGCCGCGACGACGCAGTCCACAGGCAGGTAGAACTTTACGCCACGAGAGAATGCGTGATCTTCGATACCTTTGGCAAAATCCAGCATGTCGTTTTCAACCAGTGAGTTGCCGATCTCGAGTCCTTTGGCCTTCAGGAAGGTAAAGGCCATGCCCCCGCCGATGATAACTTTGTCGACGCGCTTGCCCAGGTTTTCAATGACACCGATCTTTCCGGACACCTTCGCGCCGCCGAGAATGGCGACAAACGGGCGCACCGGGTTTTCGACGGCTCCTTCCAGATACTCGATCTCTTTCTTGAGGAGAAATCCCGCGACCGAGGTCTTGATGAATTTAGTGATCCCGACCGTCGAAGCGTGGGCCCGGTGAGCTGCCCCGAAGGCATCGTTGATGTATACGTCGCCGAGGGCTGCCAGAGACTTTGAAAAGGCATCGTCATTCGTCTCTTCCCCGGGGTGAAACCGGAGATTTTCGAGCAACATCACGTCCCCCGGCTTCATCTTGCCGACCAGCCCTTCCACGGTATGGCCGATGCAGTCCGGGGCGAAGATGACCTCCTTGCCGAGTAGTCGTCCCAAGCGTTTTGCGACCGGGGCCAAGCTGTATCTGGGGTCGAATTTTCCTTTGGGGCGGCCAAGGTGGGAGCAGAGGATCACTTTCCCTCCGTCATCGACAACGTGATTAATGGTCGGAAGGGTTGATCGAATCCGGGTGTCGTCCGTGATCTGGAGAGAGTCGTCTAAAGGGACGTTGAAATCCGCACGGATGATCACCCGCTGGTTGCGCAGCTGCACGTCATCGATCGTCAGCTTATGGAGGTTCATACGGATTCCCTCTACAGGTCCCGCCGGATCAACGAACAATCGTCGCAGGCTACTGGGTTGGAACCGGGATGTTCGGTAACGCTCAACGCCCTTTAGATTTAGCGGCTATGACCTTGATTAAATCTCGCACTCGGCACGAATAACCCCATTCGTTGTCGTACCAGGCGGTCACTTTCACCAGCCGTTTGTCGATCACGCTGGTGAGGGGGGCATCCACGGTAGCGGAATGGTCGTTGCCCTTCTGGTCGATTGAGACGATGGGAGCTTCGGAATACTGGAGAATGCCTTTCATCGGCCCCTCTGCCGCTTTGCGGAACGCGTCGTTGACCGAGGCGACGTCACAGTCCTTCTCCGTTTCCACGGTCAAATCCACGAGCGACACGTTCGGGGTTGGGACGCGGATTGCGAGACCATCCATTTTCCCCTTTAGTTGAGGGATGACGAGATGGATGGCTTTGGCGGCTCCCGTGCTGGTGGGAATCATGGACATCCCGGCTGCTCGGGCGCGACGCAAGTCCTTATGAGGTAAATCAAGGAGTTGTTGGTCGTTCGTGTAGGAATGGATCGTAGTCATCACACCGTGCTTGATGCCGAAATTCTCCATCAAGACTTTGGCGACTGGAGCCAAGCAGTTGGTCGTGCAGGATGCGTTCGAGACGATGTGATGTGATCTCGGATCGTACATATTCTCGTTCACGCCCAGCACGATCGTGACGTCCGGGTCTTTCGCCGGTGCAGAAATGATGACATGCTTGGCCCCGGCGGCCAGATGTTTGCCCGCGCCTTCCCGGTCGGTGAATCGTCCGGTTGATTCGATCACGACGTCGATGTTGAGGTCTTTCCAGGGGAGTTCCTTCGGATCTTTGACGGCCAGGACTTTAATGGGTTTCCCGTCGACAAGAATCTGATCGTCCTTGGCCTCGACTGTTCCTTTGAGCGTCCCGTGGACGGAGTCGTACTTCAAAAGATACGCGAGCGTCTTCGCGTCGGTGAGGTCATTGATCGCCACAAACTCGAGGTCAGGGTCGCCCAATGAGGCTCGTAAGACGTTACGCCCGATGCGCCCAAAGCCGTTGATCCCTATCCTGATAGCCATAGCGTTCAGTTCCCCAAAAATAGAAGACCTACATCGGTTTTGTCCATAGAGAACGACGGCGATAGTATCGGTGGCTCTGTACCTTGTCAAGTTATACGGAAGGGGCAACCCCGCGTCGGATTTGATGAGTTTCCGTCTGACTTGCGAAGGTGTGTATCATGGTTCTTCATCCGCCCGAATCTCTGTACGCCTTGCGGGCACGATGCTGGTTTCGTTAGAGTCGAGCCTCACATCAAGACCTGAAAAACCCGAATTCTATGAGGGGAGAAGTGAATCTGTTTGAGAAAGCCAAGCAAGTCTTGGAATGGCCGAGGCTCCTTGAAGCTCTGGCCCGCCATGCGCAGTCGACCATGGGGATGGAACGTTGCCGCGGCCTTGCCCTAAGCGCCAACGTGGATGGAGTGAGACGGCGCCAGCAAGAAACATCGGAGATGAGACGGCTGCAAGACGGCAGCGATCCGCTTCCCACACTCTCGTTCTCGGATATCCGAGAACCGCTGACGCGAGCGCAGAAAGGAGCCACACTCGAGGCACATGAACTGAGGGATTGTGCAGCAATGCTGAGAATGGCCGGGATGGTTGACAGCGTGCTCGGACGACATCAATCGGAAGCGCCGATGTTGACGGACGCGGCAACGCCGCTTCGGACTGGCCGGGAACTTACCCATCTGAGGAACTCGCTCGAGGCCGCGATTCACGATGATGGCTCGATCAGGGAATCCGCCACACCGGAGTTGAAGCACTTGTCCCATCATGCCCACGATCTCAAACAGCAGATGCGCCATCACCTTGAGCAGATTCTCCATTCCCGCCGTTATGCCGAAATCTTGCAAGAGCAGTACTTTGCTCAGCGCGAAGGGCGATATGTTGTACCGGTAAAGGCAGAGATGCGCGGACGAGTCCAGGGAATCGTCCATGACATATCAGCCAGCGGTGCCACGGTGTTTCTTGAGCCACGTGAGTTAGTCGAGCTGAACAACTCCATCAAAGTTGCCGATCTCGAGGTCGAGCGGGAGGTGCGGCGGATTCTCCGAGAACTCACCGAACTGGTTGGAGGACAGGCCGAGGCAATGCGGTCCGCAGTCGATGCGTTGGCAGAACTCGACTGCATCGCCGCCAAAGCCTCGTTCGGCAGGGAGCTCAGGGCTCATCCTATCGGCCTGAACGATCTGGGTCGGGTACTGTTGAAGAAGGCCAAGCATCCGTTGCTGCTGCTTACGAAGAATGACGTCGTGTCGAACGAGATTCTCATGGATGAAACCGTTCGAGTATTGATCATTTCAGGGCCGAATACCGGTGGGAAGACCGTGACGCTCAAGATCGTCGGGCTCTTCGCGCTGATGGTCCGCGCCGGATTGCACCTGCCCTGTGAGCCGGAGTCCGATATGGCCATATTCCCCGACATCTATGCCGACATCGGTGATGCACAAGATCTGGCCAGAGACCTGTCGAGTTTTTCTGCCCATATGACACAGATGATTCAACTCCTGGCCGAAACGGACCGCACACCGACGATGGGACAGGCGTTAGTTTTGCTGGATGAGCCGGTTACGTCCACAGATCCGGCCGAAGGAGCGGCATTGGCGGAAGCCTTGCTGTGCCGATTGGCATCGCTCAACATGAAAGTTGTGGTTACGACCCACTACGGCTCTCTGAAGGCGCTAGCCCAAACGACAGCAGGATTTGCCAACGCGGCGGTTGAATTTGATGTGGCCACCCTCGCTCCGACCTATCGGTTGTTCATGGGTATCCCAGGCGGCTCATCCGCACTGGAGATCGCCGCGCGACTCGGAATGGACCGCGCCCTGCTGGACGATGCCAGGCATCGCCTGAAAAAAGATGCCAGCACGCTGGAAGATTTGCTGGCTGACTTGCATCGCAAACAGCGGCGTGTGATGGAAGACTGTGAGCGAGCGGCCGAAGCGAGGGCTGACGCGGAACAAGCGGATCGCGAGGCGCGCGAGCGGTTGGCACAGCTGGAGGCCGTCGAGCGTGTAGAATGGAAACAGATCAAAAAGAGACTGAGCGAACAGTTCAGCCGCGCACGAACCGAGGTCCAGGCCACACTCGATGCATTGAAGGCCGAACAGAAGCTGATCAAGGCAAAAGAAACCAAGCAGCGGCTGATAGAGTTGGAAGAGGGGACCAGAGCGGAGTTCGGACCAGCCGTTACGCCGATTCCGCTGGGTCAGCTGGCGGTCGGTGACCAGGTGGAAATCAGTGGGCTCGGCATGACCGGGACGTTGCTCGAAGCCCCGCAAGGAAAGAAGCGGGTTCGAATCCGAGTAGGAGAGGGAGAAATCCTCGCGACGGTTGCGAACCTCGTGGGGATTGGGCGAGGGAATGCACAACCGACCGAGCGAGCACCTGCGACAGCGGCTCCTCGACCCTTGGCGACGAGTCTTCCCTTTGGAGATGATCAGACTCTGGTGGACGTAAGGGGCCAGGTAGCGGATGAGGCCCTCGGCCATGTGATCGCCGCGCTCGACCGCGCGATGCTGTCCGGTGCACGATTCCTCCGCATCATTCATGGGCATGGTACCGGCAAGCTGAAGGCCGTGCTCAGGGAGTACTTGAAAGACTCGCCTTACGTCGTCAAAAGCCGTCCTGGTGACCCAAGTGAGGAAGGGGATGGCGTCACAGTGGCGGAATTGAGACGAGAGTAAGCCCGCGCCTGGTACGAGGTTTCTTGGCGGAGCAGAGGTCCGCTTTACTGAAGGTGGTATTTCGCCATTCGGTAGCGGAGGGTGTTACGGGTCATTTTGAGGAGCCGACTTGCCTCGGAGACATTCCCGCTCGATTTCCGCAACGCTTCTTCCAGCATCTTCTTCTCCATCTCCTGAAACGACAGGCCGAACGCCAACAATGAGGGTTTTTCATTCGGTGTGTCGACATGGAGGGATCGTTCCCCTCGTACGGAGGCCGGCAGATCCTCCGTTCGGATGGTCTCGCCGCGGGAGGTAATCGTGAGCCATTCGACCACATTGTGCAGCTCTCGCACGTTCCCCGGCCAGTCGTGCAGCTGAAGCACCTTCAGCGCATCTGGCTCGATGGATCGAATCCGGATCCCACGTTCAGTTCGCGCTGAGTTGAGGAATGCCATCAGAATCGGTTCGATGTCTTCGGATCGTTCCCGCAAGGGGGGGATGCGAAATTGGTACACGTTGAGTCGATAGTAGAGGTCCAGCCGGAAGCGCCCCGATTTGATATGAGCCGGCAAGTCCTCATTCGTCGCCGCGATGACTCGGATGTTGACCTTGTGGCTCTGTGTGCCGCCAAGTGGGTCGACGTGATGGTCTTCCAAGACGCGGAGCAATTTGGCTTGTGCCGCCGGGCTCATCTCCCCGATTTCGTCCAAGAACAAGGTGCCACCCTCGGCCAGTTGGAATTTCCCCGGCTTTGCTTGTTTGGCATCGGTAAAGGCTCCACGTTCATAGCCAAACAACTCTGATTCCAGCAGGTTCTCGGGAATTCCGGCACAATTGAGCGCCACAAGCGGTCCATGAGACCGCTTGCTGACCGCGTGAATGGCTCGCGCGAAGAGTTCCTTACCTGTTCCGCTTTCGCCGGTAATGAGCACGGTTGCGTCGGTGTGCGCGACTTCGCTGGCGAGATGCTTGATCAACTTCATCTGTGGTGAGACGCTGATGATGTGATCGAACCCGTTGAGACGATCAGGATGTGGAAGCGATGGCAGGCGACGAGCCTCTTGCGTCCGGAGAATGGCGGTTCGGAGTTCATCGACCGTGACCGGTTTAACCAGATAATTGTCAGCTCCCTCATGCAATGCTTCTACTGCGGCCTTGGCCGTTTGGTCTTCTCCCAAGACGATCACGGGAACCGGCGGCCGGACCAGGCACGCCTGGGTCAGAACGGCAGTCCTCATCTCTCTCCCGGAGCTGTCGTCGTAGAAGATTGCGCTCAGATCCGGCCGTTCCCGAATGACAGCGGTTGCGTCATGTGCTGAGGAAACCTTCAGGGCAGTTGCCTTTGCAAAACCCAGTGCCTGGTCGAAGAGGGAACATACAGATGGGTTGGCTGATATGAGCAATATGCTCGGGGGGCGCATTGCACTACTCCTTATTCCGGGCTCCTCGCGAACCGTCCCTACCTACCTACCCTCAGCCTACACTTCTTTCTGGTAGGAAGAAAGGGGGAGAAAGCGATCTAGGGGGGCCATCTGTAGCGAGGCCGCTCTGAGAGATTCGCCCGTGCAATCGAGATGTTACGAGCAATACCCTGCCGTTTGGCCCGCCGGATCGGACTCTCCCGAAATGTCTCGGCAAAGTCCTGCTCTGAGACACGTTCTAATTCGTCGAGGCGAGGGGCGAGGGTTGTGGGACGTGGGGCAAAGGCTGGTTCACTGGTCGATTCTCCTCGAAGGTTGAACGGACAGACATCGAGGCAATCGTCACATCCGAAAATGCGGTTGCCCATCTTCGATGCCAGTTCGTTGGGGATAGCTTCGCGGGGTCCACGGAACTCAATCGTGAGGTACGACACACATCGATTTGCATCGACCACGTAGGGTTCGACGATCGCGGCTGTAGGGCAGGCTTGAATGCACAGGGAGCAGCTTCCACAGAGATCAGAGCCTGGCTCGTCTGGGGCGAGCTCTAGGGTGGTGAGAATTTCGCCGAGGAGAAGCCAGGAGCCAAACTGAGCCGAGACGAGATTGGAGTGTTTGCCGATCCATCCCAGGCCGGCCTGCTGGGCCCAGGCCTTTTCCATGATCGGACCGGTGTCGACATAGGATCGTGTCACCGCGTTGGGGGCCAGTGCGGTGATACGGGCTTCGAGCTGCACCAATTTCTTACCAAGGATCTTGTGGTAATCCTTGCCCCAGGCATAGCGGGCGATGCGTCCAATCCCCGGCTCTTCAATAGCCCGATGGTCCGTGAGGTAGTTCATGCCGACAGAGATGATGGAACGACAGCCGGGCAACACACGTTGTGGATCCGCGCGTCTTGCTGGATCCTGTGCCATCCACATCATCGTGCCGTGGAAGTTCCGGGATAGCCAATCTCGCAGCCTCGCCAAAAACAACGCGGGGCCGGCATCGGTGGGCGCAGCTTCTTCCTTGGTGTGCGCCGGGAGAGAGCTGATGCCTACTGCGTCGAACCCGAGTGATCGAGCCTCGGATTTAATGGTCTCCGACGCAGACATGGGAGGAAGAATTACTGCCCGGAGCAGTTGAACCGAACGTGGAACTGAGCCGAGCACTGAGGAGAGGTGCAGCGGCCACAGACTCCGGTGATGCGCGTTTTCCAGTCAGTGGCTTTATCGTCGAACTTGCAGCGCGTCGCACCACCTTTGGACACGGTCGCCCAGGGTTTCTTTGTGCCCGGGATATGCGCCACGAGACATCCCTGCGGAAACGGCACCTGGCATGTTTGCCCGGCCTCGCCTTTCGCCATGCCGAAACTGCAAGACAGTTCCGTCGTCGCACCCGGGTCCTCCATCGGCTGTGCACTCACCTTCGCGGGGGCGAGACCAAATACGGCCAGAACGGCCAGAAATCCCGCGAGCGCAAACAATCGTCTGATCATCATGCTGGCCATGCTAGCACAGTCTCTCGTCTTGCGGCCACCTGAGGGGTCCGCGTAGAATCTGTCCGCCGGGACGTCACTCGAAACCACGGAGGTTCCATGCTCGCGACTCGAATTCGGCAGAAGGAAGGCACCTTCTACTTTATCGCCTACAAGGCGGCTGATTTGCTCGACAAGGTTCGGTTTACGAGCCGGTATTTCTTTGAAGGTGAGGAAATTACCCAAGCCAAGATTTCCGAGCACGATGATGTTGCGCAGTTTATCGCCGGCATTGAGCGGAGCGAGAAAGGCTTTCAGCGCATTCTGAATAAGCAGAAAATTAAACAGATCGTGAATTTCTATGAAACGGTCGTTGCGCAACCGATGATTCCCGGAACGGTCCTGTTGTTTACCGATGAGACACTACGTTTCCAGAAGGCCGGCGATTCCGATTCCATCGGACATCTGAGCGAGCCGAGAGGGAAGTATCTGGTGATTGATGGCCAGCACCGGTTGGCCGGACTGCATTTCTTTCGGGCAAAACATGGGGATCAAGTCGAAAACGTCGAAGTGCCTTGTGTCCTGTTCGATGGGCGCAGCGGTGATTTTGCGACGGAGATGTTCGTCATCATCAACAGCACCCATACAAGAATCAACCGTTCGCACCTCGTCGATCTCTACGAGAAGGTGTCTTGGGAGAGTCCGGAGAAAAAGTTCGCCGCGAAAGTGGTGAATCTCTTGTATGCAGAGGCTGATTCACCTCTGCAATACAAAATCAATCGACTCGGCGGCCGCAGCAAACAGGAGAAATGGATTCTCCAATCGGAAGTGTTTAATGAATTGCTCAAAGTGGTCACCGCTCATAGGCGGTGGATGGAGTCGCATTTGGGGATGAGGGCGGATCGCTGCTATTCGCTGGTGCGTGATTACCTGAAGGGCGTGAAAGATGTGATGGGGGAAGTGTGGGGAAACAACGAACGGTACATGTTTACCCGCGACGTCACATTAAAGGCCTTGATCCGCGTGCTGGACGATCTGATCATCGATCGCAAGTTGATGGGCGACTGGGACGAGCAGCGGTCACACAAACCGTTCGCTGAACTCCTGAAACCCTGGGCGTCACTTGCCAAAGAGTTTCGCGCCGATGGTTTTTATGAACGGTTTCCCGCCAAGGGGCAGCTGGAGCGTGTCCGGCGAGTTCATCAACGGTTGCTCGATGCGATTGTGGGCTAGGAGTCTGTCCGAATCATGCCGGTCTACTGCGGCAAACGATCTGCAGGCATCTGCGTTGTTCTCGGCCTGAAACAATCCTTAACGTATTCCAGCGAATACGCCTCCGGTTTTTTCGGGCCTGCGGCCTCCCATCTACCGGCAGCTCCTTCGCCTCGCAACGAAGGATTAGTCGGACAGGCTCCTGGACTCGCCGGCCTTATTACGTCATGGGTAGTTGCCTGCCTTCTGTGGTTGGTCTCTCTCGCCGTGCCGGCGACAACACCGCTATTCGCCGGCAATGTTTCAGAAACTGACAGTTTAACCGTGGATGTCGAGTCCGGCGGAGGTATCCGGGCGAGGGCGCAGGTGTTCTTCCCTGCCAAGCCGGAAATCATCCAGACTATTCTGACCGACTATGGTCATTGGCCGGAGCTCTTTGAAGTACGGATGAAACTAGCCAGTCTCACGATTGAGCATGGCGTCGCCACGACGGATCTTCGGATTGAACATGGGCTCTTGCCGGGGGAGCGTCGGCTTGTCAGTGAATCGCGGACGCTGCCGAGCGGTGGACTGATGACCGACCTGAAGGCCGGAGACTTCAAACGATATCATCGAGTCTGGAAGCTTGGCCCAGCGGGTGATGGGAACCGGACGAAAGCCGACTTTGAGCTCGTCGTCGAGATTGATTCCATCGTTCCAGACTGGCTGGTCGCGATGGCGATGCGTCGGGAGTTGGAGGCGCACTTCAGGATTGTGAGAGAGAAGGCCCTCGCGCGGGCTAACGAGGGTAAGTGAAATCGGACAACTCGGCCTTGGCGAGCCCTTGTTTGACGAGCGTCCCGATGTCGAACGTTCGTTCGATCTTGCGGATATCATCGATACGGGTTCTTGTGCTGGGATGCGGGGGCGTGAAGAGTGAACAGCAGTCCTGATCCGGCTCGATTGAAATCGAGAATGTGCCGATCCGTTGGGCTTGATCCGTAATCTCCACCTTGTCCATGCCGATGAGGGGGCGTAAGATCGGCAATTCCGCCGCCTCCTGTATCACCGAGAGATTTTCCGGCGTTTGGGAGGCAACTTGGCCGAGGCTGTCGCCGGTGACCAGTCCCCAACACTCTTCTCGTCGAGCCAGCTCCTCTGCGATCCGAAGCATGAAGCGTCGGTACAAGACCACGCGAAATGGCGCTGGCGCCTGGGCTACAATCTCACGCTGAATTTCCCCGAAGGGGATGACATAGAGTCGAGACTGGTACTGATGGGCTGTCAAGGTCTGCACGAGATCGTGGGCTTTCTCTTCTGAAGCTCGGCTGACCAACGGACGGCCTGAGAAGTGCACAAACAATGCACGGCAGCCGCGTTTCATCATCCGGTAGGCGGCCACCGGTGAATCGATACCTCCCGAAATCAAACAGGCCACCTTCCCGCTGACTCCCACCGGCATCCCACCGGGACCGGCCACTTTATCAACCGAATAGTAGACCTCCTTCGAGAGCAGTTCGATGTAGACGGTGAGATCCGGATTCGTCAGATTCACTTTCTTGCCCGTGATGGTGCACAGGTGCTTGCCGACGGCTCGCTCGACATCCATCGAGGTAAGGGCAAGCCTTTTGTCGGCACGCTTCGCCGTGACACGGAAGGTCGTGAAGCTGCGCTGCTGAAGATCATGACCGAGCGCATCGTTTAATTCGCCCAGGTCCGGGCGAGCGAGATCAAGCGGCACGGTACGGGCCAGCAAGAAATTGGCGATCCCAAACACACGGACGAGCCGATCTTTGACGATGTCGTCCGAGACGCTGGGAGGGAGGACGACTCGAATACGGCTCCGCAGGGGTTCGACGCGTTTCACGCCGAGGCCTTTGAGGGCCAATCGGATGTTGCGGACGAGTCGTTGTTCGAAATGTTCCCGGTTGCGGCCTTTGAGGGCGAGTTCGTGGTAATGGACTATCGCGCAACGCATTTTGGGCCCTCAGCTGACCGCTCTCAGCAGCCGGCTCTCACATGTCGCTGATTCCTGAAGGGCGGCGGCGCTTCAGGACTGACCTTCCCCCTCCAGAAATCGCTCCGCGTCGATGGCTGCCATGCAGCCGGAACCGGCAGCAGTGACAGCCTGGCGATATTTCGAGTCCTGCACATCACCGGCGGCAAATACTCCGGGAACACTGGTGGCAGTTCCCGAACGCGTCTTGATGTAGCCCTTCTCATCCATGTCGAGCTGGCCGGCGAACAAGGTCGTATTCGGCCGATGGCCGATCGCGACGAACACGCCGGCGCACGGTAGATCGGCGCTCTTGCCCGTGACGACGTTCTTGAGACGCACACCCGTGACGACATCGGCCCCGAGAATATCCTCGACGACTGAGTTCCAGATGAACGTGATCTTTTCGTTCTTCATGGCGCGGTCTTGCATGATCTTGGACGCACGAAGCTTGTCGCGCCGATGGACGACAGAGACCTTGGTGGCGAATTTGGTGAGGAAGATCGCTTCTTCCATCGCACTGTCGCCGCCCCCAACGACGATGAGTTCCTTGCCTCGGAAAAAGAATCCATCACATGTCGCACAGGTCGAGACGCCATGCCCGGTTAATCGCGATTCATTTTTGAGCCCGATCTGAAAGGCTGACGCGCCGGTCGCGATGATCAGCGCCCTCGTTTGAACCGTCCGCTCGCCGTCGATAGTCAAGGCGAAGGGACGTGTTTTTACATCAACGGCGGTGACGTCGCCCGTCATGAACTCGGTTCCGAATCGTTCGGCCTGAGCCCGCATCTCTTTCATGAGTTCGGGCCCCATGATTCCCTTTGCAAAGCCGGGATAGTTCTCAACTTCGGTGGTCGTCGTCAATTGGCCGCCCGATTGCCAGCCCTCGATCAGCAAAGGCGACAAGTTCGCCCGCGCACTATAGACTGCCGCAGTGAGACCTGCTGGCCCGGAACCGATGATGACGACTTGGCGCATGTCTGCAATCTAGCACAGGACGGGAGAGGAAAGCATAGGATGGAGGGTCAGGCAAGGGCCCGGAGTGTGCGATAGAGTTGGCGGACGGTCCGGCGGAGCACACTTTTGGAGAGGGAGCCATCCAGTAGATAGTCGGCCTTCCGGGCTTTTTTCGAGAGAGGCATCTGGCTTCGAATGCGTTGAAGTGCCACGGCGCGGGTGAGACCGTTCCGTGTCCTCAGACGGGCGATCTGCTTCTTGCGGTCTGCGGTGACGACGATGGTCTTGTCGAATCGCTTATCGATGCCGGCTTCAAAGAGGAGCGGAACATCATAAATAACGACTGCGTCAGGAGTTTTCCTGGCGGCCTGCCTCGTCAATTGCGCTTGAAGCCGGGCCACGCGGGGATGGATGATCCGTTCGAGCAGCCGAAGTTTGACTCGACTCCCGAACGCGATGTGACCGAGTGTCTGACGGTTGATGCTCCCATCGGGATTCAGCACGTTCCTGCCGAATGTGTTCACGATCTCGCGCCACGCCGGCTTACCCGGACGAACTACCTCTCGTGCGAGTGCGTCGGCATCGATCACGACCGCGCCGCATCGCATGAACATGTTCGCGACCGTCGTTTTCCCTGTCGCAATGCCACCCGTCAGTCCCACGAGAATCATGGCGGCGGAGCATAGCATGCGACCTCCTCCGTCACAATAAACCTGGATTGACATCCGGAGGGGCGCGCCTGTATGAGTTTTTGCATGAAACGGCCAGTGGTGCTGAGCTTCGTGGTAGCGTGTGGACTACTCTGGTGGCTGGGAAGGGTGTGTGCTGATGAAGGGCCGCCGCTCGGTCCTCGAACAATCGTCGTGGCGCTCGATGGAAGCGGAGATTTCACGTCGATCCAGGAAGCTGTGGATACGGCCAAGAAGGGCGACACCGTTTACATCAAAGCTGGCCGGTATCCTCAGGATGTGACGATTCACAGCAAAGAAAAGGTCAGGCTGGTGGGAGCTGGGCGGGACCAGGTCACGCTCTTGGGACGTGAAGAGGTCGTCGGGGCGCTTCATGTTGGTAAGTGGCCCTATGGGGCGACGGACATCGAAATCAGCGGGATGACGATTAATGACCATGGCGGACATGCCGTCGGCCTTTTCAATGGACAGGGGATTGTTCTTCAACATCTCAAAGTGAATGGCATGCTCTTTAGCCAACAAGTGCAGAATGTGCGTATTGAAGACTGTACCATCGGAGGAAGTGAAACGACCGGTGTACAGTTTGCTGATTCCCAAGCCGTCTTGATCGGCAATTTCATTCATGACAACGATCATGGGGTCAATGTCGCCGGGAAATCTGAAGTCCGGCTGGAACGGAACATCATTACGCGCAGTCTGTTCGAAGCGGTGGTTGTCAACGATCGTGCCAAGGCCGTCTTAGTCAGCAACACCCTCGTGAAAAATGGTGGTGGGGTTGCCTTTCTTGGAACTTCTCAAAGTGAAGCGTATGGAAACGTCGTCGGCCTGAACAAGGTTGGATTTCTCTTCGCGGCGTCGAGTCAGACCAAGACGTCCTTCAACTCGCTCTATAACAGCGAGGGCGACTATGTTCGGACTGGTCCCCCGCAACGATTGGCGCCCGAACTCAAAGCCGCATCAGACATAACGGGCGATCCCGGGTTTGTTGACCCTAGCCGCGACGATTTTCGTCTCCGTGCTGATACTCCCCTCGTGAAGATCGGCGAATTTCCCTATTTAGGAGCCTTGGCTCCGGCTACGACCTCCCCCCAGTAGCAATCTGAATTATCAATACAATCAACAAGTTGAGAGTCACCACCTGGGAAGGTGACGGTCGTGTGCTATGCTAACAGTACGCACCGAAGCATGACGTCCAAGCGAGCCTGGCCAAACAACAATGGAACCGGAAGCTGGGCATGAAAGGCAACCCGTGGCAAGCTACCGACAAGACCGCGAAAAGCGATTCGGCAACGGGATTCCGTCACTGGATGACGTGGAACCGGGCAAAATCGTCGGGGCCGTCCTGCCGATGTCCGAACAGGCCCAGACCCAGATGCGTGAAAGCATCGAGGTAATCGACTACCTCCTCAACCAGGAACGAGTCGTCTGGAGCTAGCCTCCTGTTTCTCATCACTCTCTTCCTTGTTACCCAACATCCTCTTGACAGCGTCGTAGCACCTTCGTAGGCTGCCCCCCCAACACTTCCTTTTGTTTGGAGGCAAAACGATGGCACGGTCGATTTTCTGCACGGGATGGTGGACCCATCCCAGTCGGACGTTCACGTTGGTTTCTGCATTGGTCTCTCTGCTAGCGCCTGCGGGGGTTCTCGCTGATGAGCTCCCAAAGGAGTCGGTCCTCCCGCTTAATCTGGCAGGGAAGGCTGTTCAAGCGTCGCTTGATGCCTGCAAGAAGGATGGATATCGGGTAAGCGTCTCGGTTGTCGATCGGGCAGGCGTGCTTCGCGCCATGGCGCGTACCGATGGTGCAGGTCCACATACGGTCGAGAGCAGCCGGAAAAAGGCTTATACCGCAGCCAGCCTGCGCCGTGCGACCACAGAGCTGGCCGAACTCATGACTAAGGTGCCTGCGCTTCAAGCTCTGCGAGATATGAACAGCGACATCTTAATGCTGGGAGGCGGGTTGCCTATTGAGATTGGTGGCGATGTGCTTGGTGGGATTGGAGTCGGTGGAGCACCAGGTGCGCACCTCGATGATGCCTGTGCGCAGGCTGGGCTCGATGCGATCGGCGCTGCGCCCAAAGTACAAGCCAAGTGAAACGGCCTCACGGGGCGACGAGCCTTCTGTCTTTGCTTCTCCCGCTTCTCGCCTGCAATAGTGACGTGCCTGTGGCGGCGTCGGTGGATCTGCCCTCGAAGAAGATGCGTCTGACGATTACCAGGGTGGCGACTCATCCGTTTCTTGCCCGATACAATCTCCGATTGACTGTGAATGGTCCTGGGGATTGTTTCGCCGAGGCCACCCTCTTCCCGGACACGGGACACGTGAGCCGGCGGAACCTCTATGTGACCCCGACGGGCTTGCTCTATGTGGTCGGCCAGTTCGACGCCCGAGTCGTAGATGGCGCTCGGTGCTCGATTACGCTGGCAGAGTTTCGCCATCTTGACCGCGATGTGACTTTTCTCGGAACTTTTGATGATCAGGAACAGGGACAGTGGACATTTGTGCCGGCGGCACAACGACGAGAACTGCCGTTTGAGAAACTCTGATCGCCTCAGTCGGCACCGAAGGGGTGATCGATTGCGAGGAGCCAGTCTCCGGTTGGTTGCTGGCGAGCAACCTCCACACTCTGACCGACCATTCTGACAGGGCTCCCATCGGGACCGGTTCCAGTCAGTGTCCATTGACCCCTCAACAACGCGATGCCGGTGCCGTGGACGACGAACACGGTTCGCACCTGCATCGTTCCTTTCAACGCCAGGAATTGTGCGAGGGCGTGGCGTATGGCGGTGTGCCCGCGTGTGATCTGGCCCGGCTGCGGAATCAGCGCACCCTCCGACTCGTAGAGGGCGATGATCGCATCTACGTTTCCCTCATTAAAGGCCGATGAAAAGAGATGATGGATATCTTCGGGCCTCTGTACACCCATCACAGGCTCCTTTCGTTACATCGTCGGTAGCGTGGACACTCCGTCAAAGCGCATGAGGCCCGTGCATACAGACGCTGCGCCGAGCAGCGTGGAGAGGCATACTACAGGAAGCCTTGCTGGGCGCACGATGCACGCTACCATGCGCCTGGTCGATAGCAGGAGTCAATCGACCATGAGCGTGGAGCCCTTGGCGCGATGGGGAACGATCCGTTGGAATAGTCTGCAGCAAGATGACTCGTTCTGGCTTGAGCGCTGCGCAATTTTTTCGCGCTGCCATACTGTCTCGAATCGGAGCCACAGGCTGAAAGAAGAAAAGACGGGATATCAGGCCAACTTGAGTTGGCTATGGCGGGGCAGGGTGTGATTCTCAATCCCGGCAACATGCTCTGGCAAGGTCACGGAGTTAGGCCTCACCCGTCGGGGTTGCAGTCGATCAATCGACTGTCAGCCTGAAAAGTGTCAAACTGTCATGAAGCAGGCGATTATCGGGTTTCATTTAGATGAACAAGGGGATTGGGTGGCTGACCTGGCCTGTGGTCACGGGCAGCACGTGCGCCATCAGCCGCCTCTCACTATCCGTCCGTGGGTGCTTACTGAAGATGGTCGGAAAGGCCATCTCGGTCAACTACTCAACTGCTTGAAGTGTGAAGAGAAATCATGAAGTGCTTCGACTCCTTCTCGGTTAGTGGCATGCTTCTCCTCATGATCAAGGGCTCATAGACCCGTTACGAATCGGCCCCTCGCGATGACGCAGACGATGCAGAAAGACGACGATTCAGCGTTCACGCTCGTGAAACCATGATTGTCGTGGCCGTCATCTGGGTGTTGGTTGCGGTTGCCATGCTCACGTATGGCCATTTCACCCGCCTACGCAGGAAGCCACGGCTTTCAAGCCGTGGAGGAATGCGGACGGGTGTCCTCCGAAGCCATCGCGAAGGAGGACAGGCTTCGGCGGATTCCGCCGAAGACACCAAAGGGATCACGCCTGTAAAGCCGTGGGGCTCCACCAAAAATCTCAGAGGGTTAAAACGTATATAGCAGTGGCTCACGTTGCTCGTCTCGAGGAGGTCTATATTTCTTCGACAGGCACGTATTCATCGGATCTTGATGCCATCGGGTTCAAACTAAACCCGCCGGTGCACTACTATCAGATCTCAGTCCAGGCGGTGAACGGTCCGGACGACTCGATGTGTCAGGTCACTGCCAATCCTCTTTTGGCGGCGATGCTGGTCAAGCACGGTCTGTGACACGATATGCGGGTAATCAGGCGGATGAGAAAAAATCGGGTGGCGGAGGGGGCAGCAGAGGACAGGGCAAGGCATCCACCATCACGTCGATTGGAAAGGCCGGCGGTAGGGAATCAGTCGGTGGAGGGGAGAAAGATGAACTCAGTGAGCAACTTGGTCGAACCTTCTCCGTGGCCGGTCAAGATGGAAAATCGTCGATCATGGGAAGGGGAA
>Ga0335070_10001252_pt1 | contig 29240 bp, 28 predicted proteins | sample Lox_Sample_13_FD_206722 | JGI IMG/M metagenome (GOLD analysis project Ga0335070, IMG submission 206722) | Soil microbial communities from Loxahatchee National Wildlife Refuge, Florida, United States - Lox_Sample_1.3 | ecosystem: Environmental > Terrestrial > Soil > Wetlands | place: USA...
GACCTTTTCCTTAACGCTCACCACAATGGCTCTTTACCACTGCAGCTTAAGGCGGTTTGAAGCCTGTTCCTGTAAACCGGCTCCGAGGGGCCTACCCTCATCTTTCATGCACCTTCGTGGCGCACTTCCACCTACAAGTCTACAGTCTGAGATGACTCTGAGGGTCAACGATTACTGGTAGAAATGTGCGGGATTAAATGGAGAGGGAATGTGTCAAAACCGCTTTTCACTCACTTCAGCCCCGCCTTGCGCAAGGCGTTAGCAACTTTATCTGTTTCTGATTGATCCTTATAGGGCATGCTTGTCTTTGCATAGTAATCTACTGAGAAGTTTGGATTTATCCTGAGGACTTCGGCAGCCTCAGCACGGGCCTCTTTCTCTCTGTCCGTCAAACTGTATATAGCCGTCAGGCCAAGATGGGCAACGATATGATCAGGCGCACGTTGAATCGCCTTCTTATATGCCGAAACCGCCTCTTCAAACCGACCCGCCATCCGGAGGGCAACGCCTAAATTTGCAAAGGTATTGCCCCCAGTGTTGGGGTTGAGTCGGATTGCTTTATGGTACATTGGAATGGCTTCCCTCGGCTGGCTTGCAATGGTCAGGGCCGTGGCATATGCCATATAGGCACCCGATCCGCTGGGATCGAGGGCTACAGCCCGTTCCCCTTCAGCAATCGCCTTGTCATACTCCCTTTTGAATTCATAGAAAAAACACAACGCTATGTGGGCAAGGGGTATAGAATCATCTATAGCGAGGGCTTTTTTCGCCAGCTCACCACTTTTCTCAAGAGTCTCCCGAGGGGTCTTCGTGTTGCCAAGCCGATAATCGTTAAAGTAGATCACACTAAGTCGGGCATAACCTACTGGGTTTTCTGGACACATTGAAATAGCTTCCTCTGTGAGCCGCCGAGCCACGTTGTCGTCCTCGATAGTGTAACGGTCACCGTATTTATTCGCCTCCATTATTTTTAACATACAATCGAAGCCTTGCTTTCCATTGTAGTATTTCGAGTACGCAGAAGATATTTCCCCCTCCGTCAGCTTTACTTGGACAGCCGTCAAGATCTTCATGGTAATCTCATCCTGTAGGGCAAATAGGTCTTTCAGATCACGCTCGTAGCGTTCTGCCCAAAGATGACGTCCTGTGAGAGCATCGATCAACTGGGCATTAATCCGGATGCGGTCAGGAGACCTTTGAACGCTCCCCTCCAGCACATACTGAACACCCAGTTCTTCTGCTACCTGCTTAACCTTCACGGGTTTGCCCTTATAGGAAAAGGTTGATTGTCTGGATATCACAAATAGGCGGGGAACTTTGGAGAGAACGGTGATGATGTTCTCGGTGATCCCATCACTAAAAAACTCCTGTTTGGGATCCTCGCTCATGTTTACAAAGGGCAGCACAGCAATAGAAGGTATGTCCGGCAACGGGAAGGCCATCTTCTCCTTGGAGGCAACCTCTGTCTTAGAAGGAGAGGGACGAAGAGCAAACTGATAAAGGATTACGGCCCCAGCTATCACAACGATGGCGATTACAGCCCAAGCTGTCTTGGGTATCCGTTTCTGTGCAGGCTTTTTCTCCTTGCCCAATTTGGAGGGGCCAACATCCGCCTCTATCCGTGCACAGTAAACCCTTACCGGCTTGGCAATGTTCTTCACCTCGTGCTCCCCCAAGTAGTCGTATTTCAAGGGTAGCTTGTTCTCAATCTGTTGATAAGCACTCTCGGAGATACAGATCCCGCCCGCCTCGGCTAAGCCTTCCAGTCGGGCTGCAATGTTCACCCCATCCCCGTAAATCGTATCTCCATCTTCAATGACATCTCCGAGGTTGATCCCAATACGAAACTCCATCCTCCGGTTCTCAGGCACCACGGCATTCTTCGCCCTCAGCACCTGCTGAATCTCCACGGCGCACTGAACCGCATCCACCACGCTGCCAAACTCCGCCAACACGTTATCTCCTGCAGTGCCGACGACTCGACCCCGATGTTGCTGGATGAGGCTCTCCATCACCTCCTTGTAGGCATTCAGCGTCCGGAGAGTGGTTTCCTCATCTTCCCCCATGAGGCGGCTGTATCCTTTAACATCTGCACTGAGGATTGCCGTGAGTTTGCGTTTAACTTCTTGTGTGGTCATGGAGTCTCCCCCAAAACTCCATAAGAGGAAGGAAATAAGGTTACTTAGAAGGTTTTTACCCCCCTGTCAAAAAAAAACTACTCTTTTCCAATGAAAATGTCAACATGAATTAAACGATTATCATTTGTAATGTTGTATTGTAAGGAAACATCTAAAAGTGAGGATAACAGGAAGAACTTGATGTTCCCTTTGGGATGGTTCGTCAGGGCAGATTTTGATTCAGAAATTGAAGAATCGCCTGGTCACGCTTCTTGTTGGGCTGAAAAAGAAAAAAGGTATTCAAGGAAGGAAAACGCTAAATCCGGGGTCTCGATTCAACTTCTTTTCTCCATTCTTGGAGCTCTTTTACCTGGGATTCCAGATTAGAGATGCGCTTATCTAACTCGGAAAAAGAAAGTTTAACAAGGGCACGGGTTTCCTCGTGTTGGCGCTCATTCTCTTTTGCCATGTGATCGAGCCTTGCTCCCAGGCCATCAAGTCTTGTTTCCACTCCATCAAACCTTGTTTCCATTCCATCAAGTCTTGTCCCGACTCGGTCGAGCCTCGTTTCAACTCCGTCAAGTCTTGTTTCCACCCGATCGAGTTTCGTTTCCACTCTCTCAAGTCTTGTATCGTTCCGGTCAAGTCTTTGTATAATCCCAGAGTGCCCCTCAGCTAAGAGTTTGATTTGGTCAATCAAACCCTCAGAAATCATATGGAATTGGTGAATAATTTCTTTCTTAAAATCTTCGAGATCCTTTCGGGTGGCACTGCCTTGTCGAGCACTCAAATTCGTTCTACTTGTTTTCTTTATCGTCATAAGACTAAAATGACATAAAAATTTTGATTGGTCAAGTTAAGAACTCAAGGATGGTCTGATCGCGCTTTTTATTGGGCTGAAACAAAATGGAGTAATGATTGGCACCTTCGATATCCACTCTCTTAGCATTCGGTATCTCACGAGCCATTCGTTCTACCACGTCCTCGGGAAGCAAGAGATCATTCTCGGCAAGCATGCCCTTCGTGGCCCGCAAAATGAGAGTTGGAGCCTTCACTTTCTTATAGAGCTCCTTTGAATCCCCACTCCGTAAATTCTTGGCTTCTTCATCGATATGTTCCGGATGAACCCGTGAGCGCACGCCCCCCTCCACGTTTTCAACCTCGTAGCGAAAGTAAGTCTCCATGTATGAGTTCCAGGGTTGCAAATAAGGAGCTTGCTTCATCTGAGTGAGATAGGCATCCAAGGAAGGAAAGACCTGTCCCAAGCGGTCCAAGGAAGGCTTGATCCCAGCAAAGACCTTGGCCATCTGGTCTTCGGAAAGTTTTCCGCCCCCATCAACCAGGATCAGGCGATCAATTTTTTTAGGATTCTGGGCCGCAAAGACAAGGGAAATAAATGCTCCCAGGGAATGACCCATCAGCACGGGTCGCTTTAAGCCTTGATCCTTCATCAAGGCCAGGATATCTTTGCAGTGGTTCTCAATAGAATAGCCTGTGGCAGGTTTGTCCGAGAGTCCTCTCCCTCGAAGATCCATTGCTATCACCCTGTGATGAGGAGAGAGAGCAGAAGCAAGGCAATCCCAGAATCGACTGTTGGCTGTAATGCCATGAGCGCAGAGTATCTGTTTTCCTTTTCCTTCCCAGATTGCCAGCTGAATATTAATTCCATCTCCTTTAGCTTTTACCATTCTCGGTTCTGACATGGCGTCGTTCCTCCTTCTGCTGATTGATGTTATTCAGTTTTTCTTCTCGAGATGATTTCCTGAGCGGTCCCGACTACGCCTTTTGGGAAGAAGTAGACGATCAAGATGAAAAGGAGCCCGAAATAGAATAGCCAGCGCTCTGATAACCGGATTGCGAATGGGACGCCCGGTAGAAGCGATGCAATGAGGACCTGTAATTTTGGGAGGAAGGCCCGGGTGATCATCAAAAAAGCCGCCCCAAAAATTCCTCCGTAAATCGTCCCCATGCCTCCCACGATGACCATCAAGAGAACATCGAGCATGATGGGTACGCTCAAACTTGAATCCGGACTCACATAACAGACCCACATGGCAAAACATCCGCCCGTCACCGCAGCCACGCAACTGGCGAAGGACGAGGCAATGACCTGGAAGAGATAGGTCCTGTAACCCAAAGCAATGGATCGTTGCTCATTGTCTCGAATCGATTGGAGAACGCGACCCACCGGGGAGTGGACGAATCGAAGCATTAAGAGGAATAGAATAAGAGAAATGACAAGGATCAAATAATAACTAATGAGCCTTCCTGTAAACTCAACGCCCAAAAATATTCCGTAACTAAAGTCAATTGCCAGGATACCAGGGAGCTTGAAACTGATGCCGTCCTCCCCTCCTGTAATGGATCGCAACTGGCTTGAAAGGATGAAGGTAAACTCCATAAAGGCAAGAGTGACCATGGCAAAGAAGATCGCCCGGATACGGAGAGAGAACAAGCCGATCAACACAGAGAGAATCCCAGAAATCACAATGGAAATCAAAAAGGCGAGGGCCAAATGGCTGTAGGAGGTCCATCCAAGTTTTCCCATGAAGATGCCGACGAAGTAAGAGCCGATTCCGAAATATAGAACGTGTCCCAGGGAGACGATCCCCGTGTAACCGAGAATGATATCGTAACTTGCTACCAAGGCTGAAAAGATGATGATTTTTAATACAACGTCGAGAATTTCAAATGAGCGAAAAAGAAAGGGGGTGAAAAGGAAAAAGGCGAGCAAGAGAATCTTCAGGAAGAAATAGGGATTTTTAAAACGATCCTCTTTCTCTCTCATCCGAAATGTCTGAACAGGATTCATAAGAAAACTTTCAATGGTCGATTATCAATGATCAATGAGCAATGACAAATGCACATTGAAAATTGTCAATTGAAGATAGCCGAGACTTTCCAGTCTCGGCAAAACCCGGTTGCCGGACAGGAATGTCCGGCCTATCAGACTTTATCTTTCAATCTGCAATCTATAATCCGCAATCCGGAATCGGATCAGGTTCCCTCCGAAAATAGTCCTGTCGGACGGAAGGAGAGAACGATTACAAGAAGCAGCATCGTAATTCCAAGTGCTCCCTTTGGGATGAGATAGGCGACGTAATTATAGGAAAGCCCTACCAGCAGCGCCCCCACCACGGAACCGGTCATACTTCCAAGGCCGCCAATGATCGCTACGATTAAGGCGAACACAATTACTTCTCCCCCCATGGCCGGGTGAATCGATTTGACAAAGGTGGCCCACATGCCACCTCCAATAGCGGCAAGGGCAGAGCCTGCTGCAAAAACGCCCGTGAAATATCGATAGATGTTGTGGCCCATCACCTGAACCATCTCAGGATTTTCGACGCCTGCCCGCACAATGGTCCCTAATTTCGTCTTCCTCAGGATGGTGAAAATGATGAAATAGAGGATTAATCCCATAGCAATGGCAATGAGAGGATACTTTGATACCACGACGTCAAAGATATCCCAGGAGCCTATGAAACTAATAGGAACCGGCATCACCTCGTCATTCGGTCCCCATACAATTCGGATCAGCTCTTCCATTACAATCATGGCGCCGACGGTGATAAAGATCTGAAAAAGATGACTTCCGTAAACAGGGCGAATCACCAACCTTTCGGTGATGATTCCCAAGATCGCAACGCCGATCCCCGCCGCAACAAGCGCTAAGAGAAAGATAAGCATATTTGAGACGATTGAATTCGATCCTCCCCATCCAGTCCATTTGTTGATGAAGGAGAATGCCGAAAACCCGATGTAAGCCCCCCAGGCAAAAAGGGCTCCATGGGCTAAATTGAGGACACTGAGGAATCCAAAGATGAGAGAAAACCCCGAGGAGACCAGAAAGAGGAGCATCCCCATAGCCAGACCGGAGACGGTCAGGGTGATATAGGTCTTCGGATTGATTAGTAGAAGGGGTGAAAGGAAAATGGCCACGACAATCCAAACGGGAAGCCATCTTCTCCAGGGTGCGTTCACAATGATTCTCCTCTTAGTTCGAGTGTGTTTATAAAAGCCATAAGTCCGTCATGCCGGACTTGATCCAGCATCCAGAGATATTGAAAAGACTGGATTCCGGCTGGAGTTTATCTCGATGGAAATCGGGGCCGGAATGACACCTTTTTATGAGAACCTTAGTTTATGACAGACTCTAGCTCGTACTCGAAATCCCCAAATACCTCTTCTTCAGCTCTTCATCTTGAACCAATTCTTTCATTTCACCTTTGTGGACCGTCTTCCCGTCGTCGAAGAGGTAAAAATCGTCACTCAGATTGCTGGCCATGTAGAAATTCTGCTCTACCAGGATAATCACGCTATATTCTTTGAGTTTGTTGATGGAGTCGATCAGATGGTCGATGACGATCGGTGCCAACCCTTTCGAGGGTTCATCGATCAATAGAAGCTCATTCCGGTTTACCAGAGGCCGGGCGATGGCTAACATCTGTTTTTGTCCGCCGCTGAGAATGCCTGCTTTTGCCTTCCAGAATTTTTTGAGATCAGGGAAGATTTCGAAGATGGTTTCCATCATCTCGCGGCTCTTCCCGTCCTCCTGAAGCATGGCCACGCGAAAGTTTTCCTCTACGGTGAGAAGGTTGAATATCCCTCGGTCCTCGGGTACGAAGCCGATGCCCAAACGGGATATCTCATAGGGTTTCAGGGATTGGATGGCTCGACTCTTAAAAAGAACGGTTCCCTGAGAAGGAGAGAGCAATCCCATGATCGTACGTAAGGTAGTGCTCTTTCCAGCTCCGTTTCTACCCAAGAACACGGTCACCTTGCCGGGATGAACCTCAAAAGAGACCCCCTGAAGGATATGGTGTTTTCCGATGAAGGCGTGAATCCCTTCTGCTTTGAGAATCGCTTCAGACACGGGACCGACCTCCGCCAAAGTACGCCTCCTGAACCTCTTTGTTCTTACTAATCGCCTCGGGCGTATCATCCGCAATCAATTTCCCTTCATGAAGGACGGTAATCGAATCAGAAAGTGCCATCAGGACATCCATTTTGTGCTCAACAAGAAGGATCGTTTTATCTCTTCGAATCTTGATTTGCTTCAGGAGTTCCAGAATAGAAGGAACTTCCTCCAATGCCATGCCCGCAGTGGGTTCATCCAGGAGGAGTACTTCTGTCTCCAAAGCGAGTAAAATGGCGATTTCTAACTTTCGCTGTTCTCCATGGGTAAGGCTGCTCGCGGGGACATTCCATTTCGTATCTAATAAGACCGTTTTCAATATTTCATAGGCCCGGTCTTCCAGTTCAGAAAAGCGAAGATAGCTCTTCCAAAAGTTAAAGCCGATATTCTTTTGAGATTGAACGGCCAGCCGCACATTTTCCAACACGGTGAGAGAGAGAAAGACATTCGTCAGTTGGAAGGACCTTCCGATACCCAGCTTGGTTCGAAGAGCAGGGGAGAGCGTGGTGATATCGTTTCCCTTAAAAAGGACACTCCCTTCCGTGGGGCGATATTGCCCGGAGACCATATTAAAGAAAGTGGTCTTCCCTGCTCCATTCGGACCGATAATGGACTTGAATGTGTAAGGAGGGATTTGAAGATTGACGTGATCTACAGCGACGTGACCGCCGAAGCGAATAGTGAGACCTTTGGTTTCAATGATAGGAGATTGGGTCATCTTCCTATAAAACCATCCCCTCCCCCGTTGATAGGGGAGGGGAGGTTTTGATTGTAAAGTTCGCAGTAAACAATCTTTTTGATAGTTATTTCTTCACCAAAATAGGGGGTGCTCCTTCCTCCGGGGAAATTTCCCTGACGAGAACGGGGACGGCCCATTCCCTGTCCGGCTTTCCCTCTAAACGAAAGATATACATGGACTGCATGGCCTGATGATCTTCTTTGCGGAAAAACATTCTTCCTTTTGGAGTCATGAAGGACATCCCTTCCATGGCGATGATTAGCTTTTCCGTGTCCGTTGATTTTGCCTTTTCGATACCGGCAATGGTCGCCATGGCCGCGGCAAATCCTCCGCAAGTAAAAAAGTCAGGCGGTTCTTTGAACCTTGCTTGATGCTCTTTCACGAACCAATCGTTAATCGGGTTCTTGGGAAGTTCGTAATAATAATAGGCTCCTCCCATCATTCCTTTGAGGCTATCAAAGGCTTTTAAAATCGGAAGCGTGGCCTTTAATACTGGAAGAATATTACCACCTGTCGTAATCTTAATCCCGTATTTTTCTATCTTCATGGCAGCCATCTGCTCGATCGGTGGGTTCTTTCCCGCCCACACGACGAAAACATATTTTTCACCCTGCTTATCCTTTAACGCATCGATAATCCTCTGGACCGAAGAAGTATGGTCCGTTTGAGCCATGGGACAATATTCTTCATGAATCATTTTGGCGCCCAATTTCTCAGCAGCCTCCTTGTACGCGGCAACGCCATCTCTTCCAAACGCATAATCCTGACCAATCGCTGCAAGGAAAACACCGGGCTTCGCAACGGCTTTCGCATTGGCGATGGCATCCTGTCCCGAGTTTCTCCCCGTTCTGAAGATATACCGATTCCAGGCACTCCCGGTGATGGAATCGGCCACCGCGGGTTCGACAAGCAAAATCTTCTTGAACTCCAGGGCTACCGGTAGCATAGCCAGGGCCGCAGCACTACTCGTTGTTCCGATAACGAGGTCTACCTTGTCATCTGCGTACAGTTTCGTGATCAATCTTTTCGCCACATCGGGTTTTAATTGGTCATCCTCGACGATCAATTCAACCTTCCTCCCCATGATTTCGTTCTTCGCCTTTGTTCCGTACTCCAGTCCCATCTTAAATCCGGTGAGCATCTGTTTGGCATAAGCTTCCAAAGCCCCTGAAAAGCCCTGGACAATACCAATTTTTATGGGTGGCTCCGCTCCCCAAGCCCAACCTGCCGTAAGGGTCATGATCAGAACAATCGGAATGATCGCTTTCAATCCTCTTTTCAACATCATGATGACGCCCTCCTTTCGTTATCTTAAGATATGAATGGATTATCACTTTTTATAGCAAGTGTCCACAGGAAAAGCCTCTCAATTATTTCTTTTTCGGAGGCATTGTCCAGGCGATTCCATCGACCACTAATTTCCCATCCTGATTCACGCAGCTCGTCCTAAATCTGGCTCGATTTTTCTCCGGGATCAATTCAAGAACATCCACTTTGGCAGTGATCGTATCTCCAATTCTCACCGGGGCGAGGAATTTGACATCTTGAGACAGGTAAATGGTTCCATGTCCCGGAAGAATATTCCCGAGGATGGTGGAAAAAAAACCGACGGAGAGGAGACCATGGGCGATCCTTCCCTTGAACATGGTTTTCTCCGCATAAGTGGCGTCGAGATGGACCGGATTGAAATCTCCCGTCGCTCTGGCGAAGAGTTCTATATCTTCTTCTGTAATCGTTTTAACGATTTGAGCTGAATCACCGATTTTTAGTTCGCCAATCGATTTTCCTTGCGTCGTCATTTTATCCCTTCTTAGCCCTTTTTAAGAGCTTCTCTTGCCTCTTCGCTGCTCTCATAAATATGAGGTTTGACGCCTCGCTTTTGAAGAGCATTTCCAAGTTTCATGCGGAGGAAGGTACTGGTGGTGTATCGGGTTACTCCCGTATAGTATTTGTTAACGAGGTATTTTACCATTTCTGTATATTCTTCGACGAGGTCCGGCAAAATGGTAAAATTGTCGTAATTGACAATGGTATGAACTTTTTTCTCCAGAGGGATCAGGATCTTTTCGACTGCCTCTTTAGCCTCCTGAATATCCTTTCTCGTTTTAATCGAGTGGCCTTCAAAATTTACGAAGAAGACGTTTTCCACGGGATCATAAATCAGCCGTTCCTCTAACGTCAGGGCTAAGAGGTCTTCCTTCAAACCCATGGGTTCGTGTCTGAATATTCTCTCATCCATCAGACGAACGGGCAGCTTGATGATTGGCTTAAAATCCATCCATGGAAGAATATCTTTTTCGATGTCGATTCCGGGTGCGATCTCAATCAGTTCCATCCCTTGTTCAGTCAAAGAGAAGACGCATCGCTCAGTGATATAGAGGACGGGTTGATTTTTCATAACCGCGTATTTGCCGCTGAAGGTGATCTGTTCGACACGGTCGATGAATTTTCTAACTTTCCCCTCCCGGTCGATCCACAGCTTCCCGTCTTGTACCGAGATCCTCAAATCTCCGGTTGTGAACGTCCCGAGAAAAACAATTTTCTTTGCATTCTGACTGATGTTGATAAATCCACCCGCACCGGCGAGCTTAGGACCGAATTTACTGACGTTCAGATTTCCTTCTTTATCTGCCTGGGCTAATCCCAAAAAGGCGACGTCCAAACCCCCGCCGTCATAAAAATCGAACTGGTAGGGCTGATCCAGGAGGGCATCCATATTTGTTCCGGTTCCAAAGTTTAACCCTCCGGAGGGGATTCCTCCGACGACGCCCGGTTCTGTGGTGAGGGTCAAATAATCGATGATTTTTTCTTCATTGGCCACATGAGCGATTCCCTCTGGTACGCCAATGCCCATATTAACCACACTATTGAGTTTCAGTTCGAACGCCGCTCTTCGGGCAATAATTTTTCTCTCATTCATCGGCTCGGGTGGGATGAATTGCATGGGTATCTTGATTTCACAACTTAGAGCAGGATTATAAGGTTCGGCAAACGTTTGCCAGTGATGTTCTGCCGGAGCGACGACCACGCAATCCACCAGGATGCCAGGGATCTTGACCTGCCGGGCATCCAGCGTCCCGTGATCTGCAATTCTTTCCACCTGTACAATGACAAAGCCACTGGAATTCTTAGCTGCCATGGCGATGGAAAGGGATTCGAGTGTCAAGGCTTCCTTTTCCATCGTAATATTTCCTTCTGTATCGGCCGTGGTTCCCCTTAGCATCGCGACATGAATGGGTAGGTTCTTGTAGGCGAGATACTCTTCTCCGTCGATGATCATTAACTCCACCATGTCTTCTGTCGTGCTCTGATTAATTTTCCCGCCCCCAAGTCTTGGATCGACAAAGGTTCCAAGCCCCACGGTTGTAATCGTTCTGGGTTTATGGGAAGCGATGTCCCGATACATATGGGAGATGACTCCCTGGGGAAGATTATAGGCGATGATCTTATTTTCAAAGGCCAATTTTTGAAGTTTGGGCGCAAGCCCCCAGTGGCCGCCGATGACCCTTTTCACTAAGCCCTCGTGGCCCAAATGGTTCAAACCCCTTTCGCCCCCGTCTCCCTGACCCGCAGCATAGATCAAGGTGAGATCTCTGGGCTTGCCCGTTTTTAGGAAGCGCTCTTCGAGCTTGATCGCAATCTCCTCGGCAAATCCTGTCCCGACGAAACCACCGGTAGCGAGGGTATCACCATCCCTGATCACCCTCACCGCTTCTGCTGCCGATACGATTTTTCCCCTTTTCACTTTTGTAGGCGGGGTAGGGGAAAACATGGGATGAGAAATTTCTTTTTCCGTGTCGTCCTTCATGTGCTATCTCACGATCAGATACTTAACCGATTAAACTATTTTTTTGAGGCCGTTCCATTTCGAGCAAAGATTCCTGAGAAGTTCATCAATCTTCTTTCTCAGCCTTTCCAAAGTAGAGACATTTCAATCTTTGAAGGAATTGACGATCACGCTCCTTAATCTTTTTCTCTGCTTCTTCAGGTGTGTAGCGGAAGAATCCCTCTCCGGTCTTTACTCCGAGTTTCCCCTGTCTCACCTTTTCCCTCAGAAATTCAGGAGGCTCGGTGGAGCGATCAATCTCCTTAAAAAGGTATTCGGCAATATGAAGATACGTATCCAAGCCCCCAAAATCGCTTGTCTCCAAGGGACCGAGCGTTGGCAGTCGAAAGCCATAGGACCCCTTCACAGCTAAATCAATATCCTCTGCTGAAGCAATTCCGTCCTTGAGACAATACAAAGCCTCCCGGTAAAGAGCAAACTGGAGCCGATTTCCCAAAAAACCAGGCACCTCTTTTAAGATCTTGACCGGTTTCTTTCCAATGGCCATGAGAAGTTGATAGACCAGATCAACGGTTTGATCTGAAGTGTATTGACCCTTTACGATCTCTACCACCGGAATGATATGAGGAGGGTTATACCAATGGGCGATGATTGCCCGATCCCGGCGTCTGATGTCAGAGACCATCTCCGTCAGGCTTAACCCGGAGGTGTTACTGGCAATGATGGCATGGAAGGGACAGGTCTCATCCAGTTCTTTAACGATACGTTTTTTAAGCTCCATCACTTCGGGCAAGGCTTCCACCACAAAATCGGATTCTCTGGCCGCTTCCTTCAGATTCTTGCTTGTTTTGATTCTAGACAGGGTTTTCTTTGCACCTTCGGATGTGGCGATTCCAAACTCGACAAAGGTATTCAGGTTGGAGCGGATCTGCTGAACAGCCCTGTTTAATAAGTCATCGTTGATATCGTTCAGCGTTACTTCGTATCCCCCTAAAGCAAAGGTCTGTGCAATACCATGTCCCATGATTCCAGAGCCAACAACAGCTATATTTTTTATTTGAGAAAGTTCCATTTCATTCCATTATGAGGGTGGCGGAAGACGACTTGATTTGTGTGACGATAGAAGGGATTTTATACCATCAGGTATTTCTTTCTCACCTCTTCGTTTTTCTGCAATTCCTCGATGGTACCTTGATAACGGATTGCTCCCTTATCAATGACATACCCGCGATCACTCAAGGCGGTGGCAAGACCGACATTGTGTTCACAGATGAGCATCGTCGTGCCTAATTTCTTGATCTCGCCAAGTTGAACTTTCATGGACTGAATGACCAGAGGAGCTAATCCCTCACCGGGTTCATCCAGGAGCAAAAGGTCTGGGTTGGTCATTAGGGTCCGAGCCACGGTGAGCATTTGTTGTTCTCCTCCGCTAAGCTGGGTTCCCATATGGCTATCTAACTCTCTTAATTTTGGGTAGAGGGCGTAAATGGTCTCGAGTTTCCAGATGGCTTTTTCCCTCTCTCTACGGGCGACCATGATATTTTGGCGAACCGTTAGATCAGGAAAGATCCTCCGAGTATCCGGGACAAAACCAACCCCCATTTGAGCAATGCGGTAAGAGGGCTTTCCGATGATCTCCTGGCCCTTGAATTTGATGCTTCCTTTCTTGGGTGGAGTCAAGCCGATGATGCTTCGAAAGGTCGTCGTTTTACCAGCCCCATTCCTTCCAAGAAGGCAAACGGCTTCCCCTTGTTTCACATCGAGTGAAATCCCGAAGAGGATATGGCTCGTTCCGTAATAGGTGTGGATTTCTTTTATCTCAAGCATCATGCTGTGTGACCCAGGTAGACTTTCTGCACCTCTTCGCTATTTCTTACATCTTGTGGGGAGCCGTCCGCAATCAAGGTCCCTTGATGGAGTACGGAAATTCGTTTGGCGATGCCAAAGACCACACTCATATCATGTTCGGTGAAGAGAATGGTTAATCCCCTTTCTTCGGAAAATTTCTTAACGAGACTCATTGCGACGTCCGTCTCTTCAGGAGACATTCCACAGGTGGGCTCGTCGAGGCAGAGCAGCTCAGGTTCGGTCCCAAGCGTGATCGCCAACTCCAATCGCTTCTTATCGCCATGGGAGATGGAATCTCCTAACGTATTGGCCTGATCCGCAAGCCCCACATCCTCCAGTATTCGCCAGACATCTTCTTTAAAAAATTTCTTTGCGGATGAAAAGAAATTGAGGGTGACTTTACGATGGGAGAGCAGGCCCATGAGCACACTTTCATAAACCGTGAGTTTGGGATAGATGCTGGTAATTTGAAAAGATCGAGTAATCCCAAGGTTGCATCGGCTGTAGGTGGGAAGACGGGTGATCTCTCTGCCTTTAAATAAAACCTTTCCGGAGGTCGCTCGATGATAACCTGTCACAAGATTAAAGTAGGTGGACTTGCCAGCACCATTCGGACCGATGATCGCGTGAATATCCCCTTTGATGATTTCGAGGGTTACTCCGTTGACAGCCCTCAGTTTTCCAAATTCTTTTGTTATTGCCTGCGTTTGAAGGAACATGTCTATCCTATTCCATCATTCCATTATTCTGTGTTTCTGATATCCCTTCTTTGATTCAACTTTTCCTGAATAAAGCCGAGGATTCCGCCGGGCAGAAAAAAGATAACAGTCAAGATCAGAGCTCCCATGACCACAGGCCAGTAAACCGTGAAGCCAAGGACCCAGGCATGGAAGAAGGTCATGATGAACATCCCCAAGATAGGTCCGAAGAAAAGTGAGGGGCCTCCGAGAATAGCCGCCATCACAGGCTCGCCGGATTTGATCCATGTCAGGTAAGAGGGAGCCACGGAGCGATAGAAGGGGACCCAGATCGCTCCTGCAAGCCCGGCAAACGCTGCAGCGATGACAAAGGTGATCAGTTGGTACCTGGCTATATTAATACCGAGAAATTCGGTCCGTTCAGCATTCTCGCGCATGGAGATGATGGTTTGACCAAAGGGTGAATGGATGATCTTCCACATAACAAAAGCCGAAAGTAAGAATACGATCAAAATAAAGTAATAATAACTGACAGGCGATTTAAGGAACTCGGGTGGGAAGATTCCCTGGATCCCATCATCCCCGCCTGTAAAATTATGCCATTTGAACACAATAAAAAAGATGAGCTGACCAAAAGCGAGTGTCAGAATCGCAAAATAGATTCCCCTAAGACGGACACAAAAATATCCAACAATCAGTGCGATAATACTTGGCAAAAGTATCCCGGCCACGAGGCTGAGCCAGAAATTGAGATGAACTTTCATCATGAGCATGGCGACCGCATAGCCACCCAATCCGTAGAATGCAGCCTGGCCGAAAGAAAGCTGGCCCATATATCCAAAGATAAGATTGAAGCTCAAAGCCAGCAAACTCATGACCAAGGCTTCACAGAGAATAGTGAGATAAAATTCCGAAATGATAAAAGGAGCCATCAGAGAGAGAAGGACGAGAAGAGCTAACCACCAGACTCTCTTGCCCCAGGATTCCTTTCTTTCCGTTTGAAGAGCCAAGATTTTCTCCAAATCTGCGATCAGTTCCATAAATCCGAATCGACTATAGCTATCTTTCCGGTCTTCCGAAAATTCCCCATGGCCGAATGATTAATACCACCGCCATCACCATAAAAATAAAGGCCAAGGCCAATTCTGGCTTGAACATAATTCCAAAAGAATAGACCTCCCCGACAATAAAAGAACCGAGGAGGGTTCCTGGAAGGCTGCCCATACCGCCGATGACCACCACAGCGAAACATTCGACGATAATTTCAATATCCATTCCAAGGGCAACAGATCCGAAGGGAGCAGTGACCGCTCCACTTAATCCTCCGATCATAGAACCCAGAACGAATATCCACGTGAACAACCAAGGGATCGGAATTCCCAAGGCCGCCACCATCTCCCGGTCGCTTGCCGCCGCCCTGATGATGTCGCCAAGGCGCGTGCGATAGATAAGCCACCACAGAAAAATGACGAGGGCCAATCCTAGGCCGATGACGAAGAAATTATAGGAGGGAAAAGGAAAATCGAAGAGAAATACAGCCCCTGTAAATGGTTTTGGTCTCTGAATGGAAAGAAATTTTCCGCCCCAAGCCCATTTCACAAGGTCAGTAATTATTAAGACGATTGCATATGTCGCCAAAAGCTGCTCGGGCCAACCCCTGGAGTAGAGGCGTCTGAGGAGCACAAATTCAATGAGAAGTCCAAGTCCCGCCATGATCAGAGCGGCAACGATTGCCGAAATATAGAAGCCAAGAACGGGCATAAGCAGGAATTTCCAGACGCTGTACGAGATAAACGCTCCCAGCATATAAAGGGAGCCGTGGGAAAAGTTGAGGACCCTCAAGACACCAAAGGTGAGGGAAAGGCCCGAGGCGACCAGAAAAAGAAGGGCCGCCCGGGCAACTCCACTCATGAATTGGTTGAACAGGACATCGAAAGACATTCTGAACACCCAAAAAGAAAACGGAATAGTGGAATAATGGAATATTGGAATAATGTTTCTCAAACAAGTGGGGTTTCTTGCCTTTACATTATTCCATCACTCCAAGCACTCCATTATTCCTGTTCATGCATTACCTGACCACTCCTGTCTTCTTCCAGACTTCACGGACACTGGCTTCCGGCCGGATGACCTGTTCTCCAGGAATTCGAGAGAGGTCTTTCCAGGTCTTAAATGGGTATTTGGGATCCTTGGCAATGACTCCTTGATAACACGGGACCGTTCCCATATGGTCCAATGGCCGGATGGTGAATTTCCCCCTTAAGCTATCGAGCGCATATCCCTCCAAGGCTTTGATCATGGCTTCGGTCTCTATCGTTTTTGCCTTCTCGGCTGCTCCCTTGTAGAGGTAGAGAGTATCATATGCCATGACCGCCCATGAGTCAGGGTAAGCTCCGGCGTTGGCTTTCTTGTATTTTTCAACAAACTCCATCATTTTCGGATTGGGGTCCATGAAGAAACATCCTCTTCCAAAACCCAATGTTCCTTCGGGTGCATCCGGCCCAAGAGCAACAAGGACAGGAAGGTCATAGAGGGCGATGAAGGGGGTCTTTTCAAAAAAACCATAGGGTAAGGCCTGTTTCGTAAAGGAGACGATATCCCCGCCAAAGAGCGAACCGTGGACGGCATCCGGTTTTTTGGCCATAATTGCCGTAATGAATGCGGTAAAGTCTTTTTCTCCAAGTTTTGGCCAGGCCTCATACAGGATTTCGGCATCCGGCACCAATTTTTTGATCTCATCTGTAAAGGCGCCTTCTTCACGGCGGCCGAACTCATAATCCGGGCCAATCGTGCAGAACTTCTTTGCCTTGGGGAACTTCTTGTTCAAATAACGAGTATTAGCAGTTGCCTCCATATACGTGTTGGGGACAATTTGAAAGATATAAGGAGTAAATTTATCCACGACCTGGGCTTCCGTGTTTGCGATGCCGGCAATCCTGATGACCTTAGATTCCGAATGGACAACCTGCATTGCCAAACCCACGCCACTGCTGCAAGGTCCCATGATGAAGTTGACTTTCTCTCTGAGGATTAAGTCCTTTGTTTCCCTCTGGCCGACATCGGTTTTTCCCTCGGTGTCCCGAACGAAATACTCCAACTTTCTTCCAAGAATACCACCTTTGGCGTTGATTTCCTCAACGGCAAGCTTGATGCCTGTGATGGCCGACTCAGAGTACATGTGGCAGCCACCGGCAAAGTCATAGATCGCGCCGAATTTGATCGGCTCCCTTGACGCCGCGGGTGCTGCTTTCTTGGTCTGAGCCATCGCCATGGAAACTGTGAAGATGCTGATCATCAAAACAAAAACCGTCAAAATCGCAAACTTTCTCATCCGCCTCCTCCTTTCAAGAAATTATTTAATTAAGAGGTACTTCCCCCTCCATATCAGGGCTTCAAATATAATGAAAATCGCAAGATGTCAAGTGAATTCTTAGAGATTTCTGGAAAAGCTCAAAATGTAATCAAGAGAGCATGTTGTAGTTTCTCACAGCTCTCTCTTAACCGTAAATCTCAGGATGAGTTTGGACCTCCTTGACGAAATCTTCTACGGTCTCTTTAAGATGAAATTTTGTCTTCCAGCCCCATTCCTCAGAGGCTTTTGTCTCCTTGAGATATTTAGGCCAGCTCCGAACGATTTCCGTTAATTCCTTATCAGGTTTGAATTTGATGTCTGCCTTTGGCAGAATGTGTTTCACCTCATCGTAGATCTCCTTGGCGGTGGGTGAAAAGCCAGCAATGGCGTAGACCCTTCTTTTTAATTTTGCATTATCCGCTTCGTATAAACCGATGAGACAATCGACGCAATCCTTGATATAAAGCAGAGGCATGATCACATCTTCTTCCACAAAAACAGAATAAGGTCTTTTGAGCGCAGGCTCCGAAATCATGAGCGTGCTGTAAGCCGATGCCCCCCCGCCACCTCTCCCCGGCCCGATGATTGAGGGTAATCGGACAGCCCTGAAGTCAACCCCGAATTTTCTCTGATAATATTCCCCCAGCCGCTCAGAGAAGACCTTTGTCACCCCGTACATGGAAATGGGCATCTGAATAGTATCCTCATCCACGGTATGCAAACCAAGGCCGTACGAGGCAATCGTGCTCGTATAGACGACTCGCTTGACGCCAAATAATCTTGCTGCCTCGAGGACATTGAAGGTTCCCCCAGCATTGACCTCATAGGCGGTAATCGGTTTTTCTTCAGCAGAAGCCGAGAGGAGGGCACCCGTATGAAAGATGCCGTCAACCTTATTCTGCTTCACCACTTCCAGGACCTCTGCCCATGAGGCGAGGTTGCCCTGAACGATCTTTAGCTTATCCTTAATATCCTTGATCAGTGGAGAAGAACTTACCACGTCAAAAAGGACAACTTCTTCTCCCTTTTTCAACAGAGCCCGAGCTAGATAAACACCGATGAATCCCAAACCTCCAGTAATGAGTTTAGCCATAATTAATCTCCCTTTGTTCTGGATTTGTTAGGTCAAATCGGAATCGGATGGGTCCCCCCTGACTGGACATTCACTATCAAATTAGAAGAAAAATAGTTTTTTGTAAAGAAAAAAATTTGTACCGTTAGAGAGCCTTAGTATTTAATGCTCGTTTAGGCCCGTGGCTCCTCATAGAGAGGGATAATAACTTTAAGAGAGCTAAGGTGAACTGTTCGCACTTTTTCAGTTTCTCCGAGAGCGGTGAGAACCCGCAACACCTTCTTCTCCTCAATATAATTTCTTAAGACCGCCAAACCGAGAGTCTCGTCATTAATGTCCTTCAGCCCGGCAAGCAGACCGCTAATCCGTAGAGCCCAATCAAGCGGGATCGACTCACCATTCGGGTCACGAACGTCTCCTTCAATCCGGACTCCTTCGATGACCAATTCGAGGATTGAGGAATTCTTAAAATATTCCCGAAATCGATCATCTCTATATGTTTTTCGCTCTTCCATCGATCTCGGCCTGACTTGATCAGGCAGAGGTAATCGGAAAATTCTTAAGAGATGACTCTCTTTATAGTGTTCCAGGATGGGCTCGAGTTCCCCAGATTTTTGTAAGGCGAAGATAAACCGGGGTGAGATAAGATCGATTTTTCTTATTTTTAGCTCTTTGCCCGTATCACCCAAAACAAAACCGGTGGTATCCACTAAGATCACGTCAGGCGCCATTGAGACCGCTTTATCCACCATCCTCTTCACTCCCTCCAGATGAATCGGGAAATAACCTTCGGGCGTGATGGAACCGACAAAAAAGATTTCAGGAGGGGACAGGAGAAGCTTCCAGTCCGGGTCCGATTTGAATAAAGAGAGGCCGATGGTCGTTGGGGGACCAAGAAATGATTGGCCGATGTCCGCATCAACCAGGGCAACTTTTAAGCCCCGCTGGCAAAGATTGAAGATCAAAAACTTTGCAAGAGAGCTTTTACCCGTATCGATGGCGCCGATAATAATGGCGGCGCCTCTTTCCTTTTCAAGGATATCTAAGGGAACATACCATTCCTTTGGCGCTGTGATTTCCATTGGGTAAGTTGTTTCCAGATATCCTATTGAGATAAAGGAAGGAAGTCAAGGATGGAAATAATGGAAGAATGGGAATTCGGATTAAGTGTGAGATTCTTTCTTTTTCAATCGCCAATGCGCAATCCCTGTCTGCCGGCAGGCACAATCCAAAATTTAAAGGGGGATACCTTCGGCGTTCCAGCCCCTGAGGCTGTAGTAGTCTTGCAGCATTTTTTGGAGATCTTCTCTGCGGACCACTTTCTTATCTTTTCCAAGAGGCTCGTCAAAGAATCTCTTTGGAAGGGTATCCTCTTTGGGGTTGAGTCCCTCTCGAAGATTGAATTTCCGGGTCTCATTCTGAATAGTAGATGAAATTTTTCTTAGATCCTTCTCATCCAATTTGCGACCCGTGGTGAGTTCAATAATAGTAGACAAGTAATTCCAATCCCAATAAATATCCCGATAAAATCGGCATAGCACCAGCGAATCATGAATATTGAACCGATCTTCGAATTCAAGAAAAAGCTTTGCTTTCCCCTCCATCTGGTCCATCGGGATCATCCCCGCGAGTTCGGCTTTATAGAATGTGGCTCTGAGATGGCAGGCTCCTCGGTCCGAAGTGGCATTGGCCAGTGCCATTCCTTTGAGAACTCTTGGGTCATATCCAGCCGGGTCAAGGCCTTTCACGTGAATCGCAACATCTTCCATGCCCCAGGTTTTTGCAGCATGGCGGATTCCTTCTGCGAGAACGGCCCCGATTCCACTTTTGGATGAAATATCATGAAGAAGTTGAGCCACCTTGTCAACCTCTCCCCAAGTAATTTTTTCTCTAATTCGCCCGGTCTCCGAAGCCTCCATGGCAAAAGCGCAAAGACTTCCAGCAGACATCGTATCCACGCCCAGGCGGTCGCAAATATCATTGAGATAGGCGATTTCCTCGAGGTCATGGATCATGCAGAGACCACCAAAAGCATAGATGGTTTCATATTCAGGGCCTTCGATCTTCAGACCTTTGTGTCTTCCTTCTTTGACCTCGGAGAGATCTCCACAGGCAATAAAGCAGCGAAGACAGGCACTGGGCCTGACCTGTAATTTTTCGAGTAAAGTATCCCCGCTGATCTTCTCCCATCCCTCAAAGGTTCCGAGATGCCAGTATTTCGACGGAAAGGCACCTATGGAATTTGCCACCGCGACTAATTGGGGAGTTCCCAGTCTCCTGTAATTTTGAACACCCGGGGTGTCTTTTGCACGCTCCAACGTCTCCTTCGCAAACTGTTCAAGCCGATCAGGATGAGCGATCTCCTTTTTCTTCTCACCATGAAAGACAATTGCCTTTATCTTTTTGGAGCCCATCACTGCACCGACCCCTGTCCTTCCGAGGGACCGCCAGTAATCATTCTCAATCACCGCATATCGGACGAGATTTTCTCCAGCCGGACCGATGACCAAGGCCCCGGCCCCTTTCTGGCTGGTCTTTTTTAATACCTCGTCCTCCGTGGTGTAGGTATCCTTTCCCCAGAGGTCTTTTGCATCACGAAATGTAACCTTTTGATCGGAAATCTCGACCCAGACCGGTTCACTCGACGCCCCTTCAAGAATGAATGCATCGTAACCTGTCCGGCTCATGGGTTCTGCCACTTTCCCGCCGGAATAGGACTCAGAGAAGATTCCGGTCAACGGAGATTTGGTAAAGACGCCGTGGCGGCAGGAGCCATAGATCCGTGTATTGGTGATCGGACCGGTACAGAAGATGAGTCTGTTTTCTGCAGAGAGCGGGTCGACGCCGGGAGGATTCTCCTTCATGAGGAGATAGGTCCCGAGTCCCTTCCCACCGAGATGAGTTTCATAGATTGAGTCAGGGACAGTTTCCTCCTTGGAGGTTTTGGTTTTGAGATTGATTCGAAGAATCTTGTTAAAGAAGCCTTTCATTCTCTTTCTCCTTTTGTGAGTTAGTCAAATTGATAATAAAACGAAGAAGTGAAGATATGCAACCCTTGATAGCGATCTATGAAGAAGTACTTGACCCTTAAAACGGGAAAGGTGCCATTTTTAGGAGGGCGACAATTGCTCTTACAACAAACGGTTAATACGCGGACTTGTAGATGGCGTTCGCATCTTCGAGGGTCATTTTTCTTGGATTATTGGCCAGGAGTCTGGTCACTTTCATGGCTGCCTCCGCTAACCCTGGAATTGCCTTTTCCGGAATCCCGACGTCTCGGAGTCGTCTTGGGACCCGTAGGTCATTGGAGAGGCGCTCCACAAATTTCACGGCCGCTTCTGCTGCATCCAGTTCGGAAAGCCCTTCGACCTTCTCTCCAAATGCCTTTGCCATCTTAGCGAACCTATCGGGACAGCCGAGGGCATTGTAACGCATCACATAGGGAAGCATCAAAGTGTTGGTGAGCCCATGGGCAAGATGGAATTCCCCTCCAAGCGGATAGGCCAGGGCATGAACAGCACCCACCCCGGCATTCGCAAAAGCAATTCCCGCAAGGAGGCTTCCTTCCATCATTTTCGAACGGGCAGATAGATTCTCACCATAGGCATAGGCCATTCTTATATTTTTTGAGATGAGTTCCATGGCTCCGATGGCAAGGAGGTCTGACAGGTCGGTAGCGTTAATAGAAGAGTATGACTCAATTGCATGGGTTAATGCATCCATCCCGGTAAAGGCTGTGACCGAAGGCGGAAGACCAACGGTTAGTTTAGGGTCTACGATGGCGACCTCGGGGAAGAGAGTAGGGCTGACAATCCCCTTTTTCAGTTTTTCTTTCGTATCGGAGAGAATCGCGATAGGAGTCACTTCACTTCCAGTACCCGCCGTCGTTGGAATTAGAATCACCGGCAACCCTGGATTTGGGACAAGGTCGACCCCAAAAAAACTGTCGATCTTTGCCTGATTGGTGATCATGATTGAGGTCACTTTGGCAATATCGAGAGAGCTGCCGCCTCCAAATCCGATGATGAGATCGATTCCTTCTTCCTTTGCTTTGTCAACGCTCTTTTCAACTACTTCAATTCTGGGATCCGCCTCCACGCCATCAAAAATGGCAAAGGAGAGGCCCACGGACTGAAGGGATTTTTCGACATACTGAAGGAGCCCGGCCTGGATCACACCCGGATCGGTGATAATCAGAATTTTTTTCCCCTTGAGAAGCTGGGCTTCTATCCCGATTTTTTCAACCGCTCCAAGTCCAAAAAGAATTCTCCTCGTCGTCCTGAACAGACTGAGTTTTTCGGTCGTCATCTCTTTCCTCCTTAAAACTTTTTTCCGACGAGCAAAAGAAGTTTCTCGTTATCGAGAATCTCTCGCGGGTGTCCCTCAAAGATAATCTCTCCTCTCTCAACGATATAGGTTCTCTCTGTTACCTGCGACACGATTCGGATATTAGATTCCCCTAAGACAATGGTGACACCCAATTTTCTGATCTGATTGAGCGCCTCTATAAAATGATTGACCACGAGCGGCGCCAACCCTTCGAAGGCCTCATCCAGGAGCAACAACGATGGGTCAAGAGCTAATGCTCTGGCGATGGAAACCATCTTCTTTTCCCCGCCGCTCAGGTTGAGGCCTTTTCTGGTCAAAAAATTCTTAATGGCCGGGAAGATGGTGAAGATTTTTTCGAAACTGAACCCTTCTCCTTTTTCTCCCTTGCCGGTGACCCAGGTCGAAAGATTGATGTTTTCTTCGACGGTCAGTTCGGTAAAGATTCTTGTGTCTTCAGGGGAATATCCCAATCCAGAAAGGACTTTTTTCCGCGGGGAGAAAGAGGTGATGTCATGATCTTTGAAAAAGATCTTGCCCGATCTGGAGGGATAGAGACCGATGGTGCTTTTGATGATGGAACTCTTTCCAGCCCCGTTCCTTCCCAGAAGACAGACGATCTCCCCTTCATTGACTCCCGCTGAGATATTCCTCAAAATCTGGGTTGAACCGATATAGACGTTTAAGTTCTCAAGCTTAAGCAGCATTCTAATCAACTCACGATACCAAATACGACGGCTTTAACTTCTTTGTTTTCCATAATCTCGTTTGGTTTGCCTTCTGCCATGACTTTGCCTTCATGCATTACCACCACTCTATCCGAATACCCTGAGACGATGTCCATATCGTGCTCAATGATGAGCGTTGAGATTTTCTCCCTCTTTATTGCAGAGATGATCGAATCCATCACTTTGAATTTATCGGAAGTGGCCACCCCGCTGGTGGGCTCGTCCAACAAGAGAAGTTTCGATTTGAGTGCAAAGGCGATGGCGATATCAAGAATTTTCAAATCCCCTTCGGAAAGGCCTGTCGGAGTAAGGTTCCTCTTGTCCGCCAAATTGAAATTCTCAAGAATCTTGACTGCTTCATCCGTTACCGAAGAGTAGCGCTCGGCCGGCAGAAGGCTCTTTCGTATCATCCCATATTTCGAGAAAAGGGCCGTCCTCACATTATCCAGGACCGTGGTATTTCCAAAGAGCTGAATCAGTTGAAAACTTCTGCCCACGCCTAATTTAATCCTGACATAGGGGGATGCAAAGGTGATATCCCTGTCAAAAAATAAGATGCGGCCGCTGTCCGGCTTGAGATACCCGCTGATGAGGTTGACCAACGTTGTTTTCCCCGCCCCGTTTGTGCCGATAATAGAGACGATCTCCCCTTCCTTAATTTCTAAGTTGACATTGTCGACTGCTTTGACAAATCCGAAATGTTTCTTCAAGCTATCTACAGTTAACATGCACTTCCCTCAGCGGCTTTTCGTCTTTTCAATTTAGCAAAGAGGCTCACGAAGGCTCCAGCAACCCCATTTGGAAGGAGCATCACGAGAACGATCAGCGTCGCACCGATCACGAACATCCAATATTGCGTATTCCCCATGGCGTACAGTTTCAGGTAGGTGAAGAGAATTGCTCCGATGATGGGTCCTTCGAAGATTCCGAAGCCTCCGAGCAGAGTCATATAGACGATTTCACCCGAAAAAACCCAATGGGAGAGGTCTGCGGTGACATGGCCATTTACAAAAGTCCAGAGGGCACCGCCCAATCCGACAAACATTCCAGAAATGCAGAAGGCGTAAAGACGGTAGCGTCGAACACGGATGCCAATCAATTCTGCGCGGACTTCATTATCCCGGATGGCCTGGAGCGCTTTTCCAAAGGGGGAGCTGACAATACCTTTCATGATGACGCAACTGAAAGCAAATAAGACTAGCAAGACATAATAATACGTCCCCGAAAGAAACTCCGGCCTCCGGATTCCCTTAAATGAGATTCCCAATAGACTGGGAAGGGGTATACGAAGTCCGTCAGAGCCTCCGGTTAAATGATAAAGTTTAAAGAGCAACGCATAGAGAAGCATCGAAAGAGAGAGGGCGAGAATGGAGAAAAAGATTTTCGTATGCCTCACACAGAGAAATCCGAAGATCACTGCAAGGATCAGCGAGAAGAGCAGGGCGGCCGGGATCAATATTTCAAGGCGGTAGGCTTCCGGAAGGTACTTGGCAATCATTCCGACAGTATAGGCTCCTGCGGCGAAATAGGCGCCGTGGCCAAAGGAGAGCAATCCCGTATATCCTAAGAGAAGGTTGAATCCGAGCCCTACAATGGCAAAGGTGAGCCCATATTCAAAAAGCATGAGGTCATGAATAGAGAGTAGGCGAGGAACAAATAGTAAAACGATAAAGATCAATACGTATACCACCCATCTCGGATTTTTAATGATTTGCTTGAAACCCACCTTCTATCTCCCGAAAAGACCTTGTGGCTTAACAACAAGAATAATCCCAGCGATTAAAAATAACAGGGGGAGCTCTATTTCCGGAAGGATGGCGATGCCGAAGGATCTTGTAAATCCCACGAGTAAAGCTCCCACCAAAGCACCCTTGAGGCTTCCGAGCCCACCCACCACCACCACAATAAAGGCGAGGATGAGGGGCTCCATTCCGATGCCTAGTAGTGCCGGAGTCGTCGGGACCACCAACGCCCCTGCCAGCCCGGCCAATCCTGACCCCAGCACAAAAGCAAACGTACTGAGTCTCCCGATGTCGAGCCCTAAGCCTGTCGCCATTTCTCTATCCAAGGAGATGGCTCTCAGCATGATTCCCAATTTCGTCCTTCCCATAAAAAACCAAACGAATAAACCTGCAAGAAGGGTAATGAGCATTACAAATAAAAAGTAGGTTGGATAAACATGTCCCAGGATATCTACATTGCCCAAGAGATCGAAAGGTGCGGACGCATAATAAGCCTGTCCTCCCCATATCATTTTGATCACGTCTTCAAGAAGAAGCAAGGCTCCGAAGGTAAGCAAGAGTTGATATTCCAGGGTCCTCTTATACATGGCCCTGATAAAGGACTTTTCCATCAGAAATCCGACGATTCCGGCGAGCACCAATCCGCTGAGGAGCGAGAGATAGAGGACAAATGGTGGAGCCTTTGCCACAATTTGGATAACGGTCCAGGCGGCCATGAAAGCGCCAATAGCATAGAGAGAACCATGGGCTAAATTAAGAATTCCCATAACTCCCAAGATGATATTAAGGCCCAAGGAGGTGAGAAATAAGAGGGCTGCGAAATAGAGGCCATTCAGTGTGTAGACCACCCACATAAAGCGAGTTTCCTTTAAATCAAAAAATTACGAGTAAAAGGGGAGGGGCGTCAAATTTAACGCCCCTCGAGATGACTACTTCCAGCTGTTAATCCAATCCACCGTTCTCATTCCAACCGGCGCATTGACCTGAGCGGCTGGAAAGATTTCCATTCTTTTTGGATCGAGAATAGGGAAAGGATATTTGGGAGTCAATTTCGAAATTCCAATCAAAACATCTTCAATGGCATTATGATCCTCCCTGATCGTTATCGGTCCGGAGGGAGAAGGAAATGTCAGACCGGTCATTGCCTTTGCAATGTCATCGATGCTCGGCCAACCCCCCGCTGTTTTTGCCGCCTTCTCTACGGCATTTTTGTAAGCATAAATGGCCTGGTAAGCATGGTAGCAGGGGTAGGACGGATATTTTCCGTATCGCTTGCGGTACTCTTCCACAAACCATTTCTGAAGACCCGCAGAGGTTTTGTCTGGTGGGGTGAACAAAAAATAGTGTGTCCCAGCACAACAGATAATCTGCTCTTCCGGATAATCCTTTCCCACCTCCTGGGGGTAGGGTTCACCACGAGAATAAGCCATTTTAATTTTCTTAAAAAAGCCCATCCCTAAGGCTTGCTTCGAGAAGGTGACGGCATCACCTCCCCAAAGAGATGAATGGACGATATCCGGCTCTGCTCCCATGAGCGCGCTGATGTGAGCAGTGAAGTCCGTGTTTCCTAGAGGAGGCCAGAGTGTTTTGACTACTTGCACTTGTGGCATTAATTTCTTCATTGCCGTTTCAAAGATGAGCCAGCTATCGCGGCCCCATGCGTAGTCCTGGTTGATTCCGGCAATCTTCTTAATGTTAGGATAATATTTCTTGATGAAAAGAGCTAATCCAATATTGTCGATGCCCAGATGGGCGGAGCTTCTAAATCCCAATTTGAACTTCGGAACTTCATAAGGGGATTTTGTTCCTTCCATCAACTCATGAGTTCCACAGTCATAGGCAACGATCAAACCTCCGCTCTCATCTGCAAGAGGGAGGACTGCCAGGCACGATGCTGATGAAATATAACCCAAATCTACATCGACCTTATCCTCAAGAATCAATTTCCTTGCAAGTTTGACCTGGGCGTCTACGCCGCCTGCTTCATCTTTGCTCACCAGCTCAATCTTCCGGCCGAGTATCCCTCCTCCTTTGTTGATCTCGTCGGCGCACATTTTGAAAGTATTCTCGCCAGGGATGCCAAAAGGAGCTGCTGCAGCACCGGTGAGGAAACTGACCGCTGCAATTTTAATGGGGGTGGTAGGGATGGATTTTTTTGCCTGCCCAAGTGCCTTGCCACCTCCCAGGGCCCCCACGGATACAGCGGTTGCCCCCATATACTTCAAAAAGTTTCTTCTCGAAATATGCTTTGACATCGATTTTCCCTCCTTCCTTTCTGATGGACATTTCCATCAGGATAACGTTTGAATTTTATTCGATTCACCTCCTTTGATTGGGGATATTTTATGTTTTGAGCATTGATATTTCTATCAAAGGGCGTACGGGAATGTCAATAAATTTATTGGTAAAGAAATCGATCCATTACCCTAATCTCGACCAAGGAATATTTTTGTGATATACGAATAAGGTGAATAGCAATCATTCGGGACATTAGCTGTCATTCGAGAATCAAGCAATCCCTTTCTACCAGAGGAGATTTTATGCAAAGCGGTATGAAAGCAGCCAGATTTTACAAAGTGGGTGAGCCTTTAAAGGTAGAAGCCATACCTGTTCCGGAACCAAGCACAGGAGAGGTTCTTGTCAATGTTAAGGCCTGCGGCATCTGCGGTTCTGATATTCATATTGTTTACGAAGGAGTGACTCCAACGGCATACTCACCGATCACATTGGGCCATGAACCATCGGGAGTAATCGCTGCCTTAGGGTCGGAGGTAAAGGGTTGGGAGGTTGGAGAAAGAGTGACTGTTAACCCCTTTCTTGCCTGCGGGAAATGCATCAATTGTCTTTCAGGAAACTCCCAGGTCTGCCTGTCCCGCAGGGTCATCGGCATTCACACGGAGGGAGGACTCGCAGGATTTTTAAAAGTTCCTTCTAAAAATCTTGTTCATTTGCCGGAGTCCATTCCATTTGATCAAGGCGGAATTGCCGTCGATGCCGTGGCCACTCCGTTCCACGCCACTACCAAAAGAGGAGCTCTGAGGGCAGGAGAGAGGGTGGCTGTTTTTGGTTGCGGCGGGTTAGGGATTCATGCAGTTCAGATTGCCAAGGTCTGCGGTGCGTCCCTGGTTATCGCCGTCGATACGATTGATTGCGCCCTTGAGCGAGCGAAAAAAGTGGGTGCCGATGAAGTGATCAATCCAAAGAGGGAGAAACTGGTTGAAAAGATCAAAACGATGACCGGAGGAATGGGTGCCGATTTGGTGCTGGAGTTTATCGGACTTAAGGAGACGATCGAACAAGCCATTGGATTCGTGAGGACCGGAGGAAGAGTAGTGATCGTTGGGCTTGGACCGGACGCGATTTCTCTCCCTCCTCCGGCTGCCTTCGTCAGGTCGGAATTATCGTTCCTGGGTTCTTACGGTTCTGCGACCTCTGAGATCCAAAACGTGATCGATCTGATTGCCAATGGCAAATTGAATCTTTCGGAATCGATTACGGAGAGATTTCCGCTGGAAGAAGTGAATAAGGGCTTTGAGCATCTCTATAAGAAAATCGGAAACCCCATCCGCATTGTAATTGAAATAGATTGACAGAAGATTTGTTAGGAAACGAGCAAGGCCGGTTCAAATAGGGTACTTACAAAATTAGACGGGTAGGGGTCGAGCCTAAGGCCAAAGGGCAACGATCCGTGTTGGGTGACATCGAAGGACTGAACGAGGTCTACGTTTAGGCCAAAGAAGACGAACGGTGGGCTTCACCTGAAAACCATTAAATCTGCCATTGATATCTTCCTCTTCTAAGGAAGTTGTCAATAGTTTTATTGGTAATGCCCTGTTAAAGCTGTAATGGTTGTGGTGTTACTTCAACCCTTTTCCCTTTTCACCTAACCTCTTTTGTTCTACGAGCCTCTATG
>Ga0335070_10001253_pt1 | contig 29233 bp, 17 predicted proteins | sample Lox_Sample_13_FD_206722 | JGI IMG/M metagenome (GOLD analysis project Ga0335070, IMG submission 206722) | Soil microbial communities from Loxahatchee National Wildlife Refuge, Florida, United States - Lox_Sample_1.3 | ecosystem: Environmental > Terrestrial > Soil > Wetlands | place: USA...
TGCCGAGCAGAGCCACCAGAGATGGTCGTAGGCATCTGCGCTTCCCGGGCTGAGCGCGAGCGCGAGGCGGAGCTCGGCCTCCGCGCCCTTCCAGTCGAAGTCGCGCGCAAACCGGAGCAGCCCCAGGATCCCGTGCGCCTCGGCGAGGCCGTCGTCGAGCGCGAGAGCGCTCTGCACCGCGGCCTGGGCGCGCTCGAACGCCTCGAGGGGCTGCACGCCGCTCATCCCCTCGATGCCGAACTGGGTGTGCGCGTGCGCCATCGCGGTGTAGGCGAGGGCGAACGACGGGTCCCGCGCCACCGCACGCTCGAAGCACGCGAGCCCCTCGGTGAGCCCCTCCCGCGTGAACCTCAGCAGGTGGTGACGCCCCTGCAGGTAGAGCTGGTACGCCTCCAGGTCGCGCGTGGGACGCACCCCGATCCGAGCGCGCTCCTCGACCGTGAGCTCGGCGCGGAGGGCGGCCGCGATCTGGAGCGCCACATCGGTCTGGATGGCGAAGATGTCGTCGAGCTCCCGGTCGTAGCTCTCGGCCCACAAGTGCTCGTCGGTGCCCGGATCGACGAGCTGCGCCACGATTCGCACGCGATTGCCGAACCTGCGCACGCTCCCCTCGACGATGGCAGCGACGCCGAGCGCGGCGCCGATCTCGCGCAGGCTCTGCTGCCGCCGCTTGAACGCCATCACGGAAGTGCGCGAGGTGACGCGCAGCGTCCGGATCTTGGCGAGGTGGGCGATCACGTCCTCCGTGATCCCGTCGGCGAAGAACTCGTTCTCCGGATCGGCGCTCATGTTCACGAACGGCAGTACGGCCACCGATGGGAGAGCGCGGGGCTCCGCGGCGGACGGCGCCGCGCCGTGCCGGGCGGAGCTGGCCGTGTCCGGCAGCGCGTCTCTGAGCCGCGCGAGGTCGCGCGCCAGGTCGCGCGTCGACCCGTAGCGCTGCTCGGGGTCCTTCTCGAGGCAGCGCTCCAGGATCCACCGCAGCGGGACCGGCGTCCCGGGCGCTGCGCGCTCGAGCGGCGCCGGATCTTCCCGGATGACGGCGGTCATCGTCTCGGGCGCGCTGGGGCGCGCGAACGCCCGGGTTCCCGTGACCATCTCGTAGAGCACCGACCCGAACGAGAACTGGTCGGAGCGGAAATCTGCCGGCCGGCCGAGCGCCTGCTCCGGCGACATGTAGGCGACGGTGCCGAGCACCGTGCCGGGCTCCGTCACGTGCGACGCCGTCGTCGCCGCGCCGCCGTCCGGCTGCTCCGGCGCGACCGCCTTGCCGAGACCGAAGTCCAGGACCTTGGCGAGCCCGTCCGTTGTGACCATCACGTTCTCGGGCTTGAGATCGCGGTGGACGATCCCCGCGGCGTGCGCCTTCGCGAGGCCGTCGGCGACCTGCGTCGCGATCCCCAGCACCCTCCGGACCGGCAGCGGCCCGTCGTCGAGCAGCTCCCGGAGCGTGCGACCGCTCACGAGCTCCATCGCGATGTAGGAGGTCCCGCCCTCCGCTCCGACGTCGTGGACGGTCACGATGCTGGGATGGTTGAGCGCCGAGGCGAGGCGCGCCTCCTGCTCGAAGCGCGCGAGGCGGTCGCGATCGCGGGCGAGCGCCTCGGGGAGCACCTTGATCGCGACCTCGCGTCCGAGGCGCGTGTCCCGGGCCCTGTAGACCTCCCCCATCCCGCCCGCGCCCAGCGGCGCGACGACCTCGTACGGGCCCAGGCGGGCGCCGGCACCCAGGTTCATCGCCCGATCTCCTCGGCCCAGTCGACGACCACGGTGATCGGCAGCGTCGCATCCTCGGCCCGGCGGGAGTTGACGATGAAGCGGGACCCGTCCCGGGTGACGTCGTACTGGTTGCGGGCCTCGACCAGCGGGAGGATCTGGGTCTGGAACAGCTCTCTCGGGAGACCCGCCTTGAACTCCGGCGACGACCCGATCGTCACCGCCATCACCTTGCGGTCCGGAGCGATGTAGTACAGCTCGCGCCCGTCGGCCCGCCATCGGGGCTGGGTGCCGCCGCCCACCGACACCTGCCAGCGCCCGCCGGAACCGGAGGCGCTGCAGACGTACACCTCCGTCACGCCCGAGTCGTCGGCCTGGTACGCCATCCACTTCCCGTCGGCCGTCACCCGGGCGTTCGCCTCGTCGGCGGGAGACTGGACGACCGGGCGACTCCGTCCCGGCGACTGCAGGTCACGGACCCAGATGTCGCCGCGGAAGGTCTTCCAGTCGATGACCTCGTAGTAGAGGTACCTGCCGTCGGCGGACCAGTCGTCGAGCGGTGCAAAGCTGTCGAGCTTGAAGAGCACGCTCGCCGTCTCCGGCGAACCGACCGCGCTCGCGACGACGTCGCCGGATGGGAAGTCCGAGTACACGACCCGGCGCCCGTCGGGGCTCCACAGCGGGGTGGAGCCGAAACCCGATCCCGAGACCGGCCCCGCCGTGCCGCGCTCGAGGTCGAGCATCCATGCGGCCACCTCGCCGGTCTGCGGGTCCGCCCTGGTGACGGCGAGCCGACCGCCGTCGGTTGAGAGCGTCGGCTCGAGGTAGGCGCCCGGCGGTCCGACCCTCCCCAGCGGCCGCCCGGAGCGACCGAACCACACCAGCTCGCTCTGCGCCAGCCCGCCGCTCTGATACGCGAGCAACCCCGTGTCCGAGACGGTGAACGCGGTCAGCAGCGTCGTGAGGCCGTCCCACCAGACGCCTTCGACCAGCGGCGCCGCGGCCCCGCTGAGCCGTCCGCTCGTCCCGTCGAACGCCTGGCGCATGAGCTGGTTGCCGCTCCGATACAGGAGCCAGCCCGGAGCTGCGTAGATCGCTCCCGAATCGGCGGTCGGGACGAGCTGGCGTGTGTCGGGCGAGTCGAGCGACCCGACGTGGATCCCGGCGACGCGCCTGTCGGCGCTGAGCACGGCGTACAGGAAGTGGCGTCCGTCGGGGAGGAAGCTCGGCCACCGGAACGACTGCGTCGGCTTCCCGGGGACCTGCAGCACGGTGGTCGCCGGCCCGCCGACCGCCGGCACGCTGTCGATCTCGCCCCCGGCGTTGACCGAGAAGAGAATCACTCCTGAACGGCTCCACGCACCCCCGCGCGGGTTCCCGGCCGGGCAGAGGGTCCGTGCCGGCTCGCTGCCCGACACCGACACGCGTTGCAGCTTCCCGTGGGCGAAGAACGCGATGTCGCGGGAGTCGGGCGACCAGAACGGAAACTCCGCACCCTCGCTGCCCGCCAGCGGGCGGGCCTCCAGCGATCCCAGCGACCTGACCCACAGCACGTCGCGCCCCTCCGAGTCCGTGGCGACGAACGCCAGGGAGCCGGCATCGGGTGAGAGAGCCATCATGCCGGTGAACGACGATCCCGGGGGAGGCGCGACCGTGAAACGCAGCGGCGGATGCGCGGCGGCGCGGGCCGCCGGGCCGCGCGCGGCCTTGACTCCGAGCAGCGCGGCAACGACCAGGAGCGCCGCCGCCGCGGCCCACGCCGCGCGCTCGCGCGACCGCATCCGCGGCGCCGCACGCCCGCCCGCCGGGGCTGCGGAGGCGTCGGGAGCAGAGGGCGCAGAGAGCGCGTCCAGAATCAAGGCGAGGTCGTGCGCACTCGCGAAGCGTGCGCGAGGGTCCTTCGCCAGGCACCGCCGCACCACCGGCGGGAGCGCCGCCGGCATGGCGGGGACGTGGACGTCCGGCGGGTCGTCCTTGAGGATCGCCGCCATGACCTCGGCCGACGTGTCCCCGCCGAACGCGCGCCGCCCCCAGGTCATCTCGTAGAGCACGCACCCGAGCGCGAAGATGTCGCTGCGGGCGTCCGCCTGCTGTCCGCGGACCTGCTCCGGCGACATGTACCCCGCGGTGCCCAGCACGATCCCCTCGGCGGTGAGCCCGCTGGGCGGCGTCGTGACGGTCTTCTCCGTCGCGCTCGCCTCCGGCCGGAACTTCGCGAGCCCGAAGTCGAGGATCTTGAGGTGTCCGTCCCGGGTGACGAACAGGTTCTCGGGCTTGAGGTCTCGGTGGACGATCCCCTTCTCGTGAGCGGCCGCGAGCCCCCGCGCGATCTGCGCGGCGAGCTCGACCGCCGTACGCGGCGGTAGCGCGCCGCCGCTCAGCCGCTCGCGGAGCGTCTGCCCCTCGAGCAGCTCGGTCACGATGTAGCTCCTGCCGTCGAGCGAGCCGACGTCGTACACCGACATCACGTTCGGGTGGTTGAGCGCCCCGGCGGCGCGGGCCTCCTGCTCGAAGCGGCGCATCCGCTCCGGGTCGGAGGCGAGCGACTCCGGGAGCACCTTGACCGCGACCGGCCGGTCGAGCCGCGTGTCGCGGGCCCGGTACACCTCGCCCATCCCGCCCGCTCCCAGCGGCGCGACGATCTCGTACGGCCCGAGGCGAGCCCCGGACGCGATCTTCACGGATTCCCCCGCAGCAGCGCCGTCCAGTTCGTGACGACGACCGCGCCGTCGGGCTCGGCGTCGGGCGCGCGTCGAATCACGAGGAACCGCTGGCCGTCGGGCGACACGTCGTAGGGGTGTCTGGGGTCGCTGATCTCGCCGCTCCCGGCGAGTTCCAGGAGGAAGAGCGGCTGGGGTTCCCCGACCTCCAAGCTCGACCCTGACGTGCGCAGGGCCACCGACATCAGCATCCCGTCGCGCGCGACGTAGAAGAGCTCCGCCCCGTCCTGGCGCCACACCGCCATCTGGCCGCCCCCGATCGAGACTTGGCGCTTCGGGCCCCCGGCCAGCGGCTGCACGTACACCTCCTGCTGCCCCGACTCGCTCGAGTCGAAGGAGGTCCAATGGCCGTCGGGGGAGAGCGCCGGGTGCTCCTCCGAGAACCCGGAGTCGGCGTCGAGGGTGCGCGCCTCACCCGCCTCGGAGAGTGGAACCAGGACCCGCGTGTAGTTGGCGCCCTTGGGCGTGCCGAGGAGCAGGTACCGGCCGTCGGGCGACACGCTGGGCTGAATCTTGTCGTGCTTCGTCCGGAGCACGACCCGCTCGGCACCCCCCGTCGCCGCCCGCTCGTAGAGGTCGTAGAACCCGAGGTGGTCCGACGCGTAGACCAGCCGTTCCCCGCCGGGGAACCACGCCGCGTCGAACTCGTCGGTGCGCTCTGTGGTGATTCGCGTCGCGGTCCCGCGCGCGACGTTCAGGACCCAGACGTCCTCGTTCTGGCCGTGCGAGGGGTCGCGCAACGTCACCGCCGCCTTCGAGCCGTCGGGCGAGATCCGCACGTCCTCGTAGCCGCCGACGCCCCCGAGGGTGCCGAGCTCGCGCCCCTTCCGGTCGACCCAGACCAACCGCCTCCGCCCGAGCCACGACAGGTACACGATGCGGTTGCCCGCCGCAGCGACCGAGAGGGCGTTGTCCTCGGTGCCGTAGCGGACCTGCTCGAAGACGGGAGCGGGGTCCCCGACCAGCGCGAGCGTGCGGGAGTCGAACCTCCATGCGAACAGGGCGTTGTCGCGCGCGAACAGCAGGTACGAGTGGTCGGCGGGGACAGCACTCGAGTCGGCATGGAACAGTCGCCGCACGTCCTTCGAGTCGAGCGAGCCGAGCATGACCGACGTCTTCTCCGGGTCGAGGTTGCGCGCCACGAACACGAAGTGGCGGCCATCCGGCAGGAACTCCGGGTGGAGGTGAGCGACCTCCCCGCTCGCACCGTCTATCGCCGTGACCGGCCTGGGGGTGCCGCCCTTCGCGGAGACCGCCACGATCGGATCGCCGAACTCCCGGTTGAAGAGGATCGTGTCGCCTGGCCCCCACGTCCCCGAGAACGCGCCGCCGCTCCCGCAGATCGTCTCGACGGGACCGCCGGCCGCCTCGGTTCGCTTCAGCCGTCCCTCCGAGAAGAAGGCGATCGACCTGCCGTCCGGCGACCAGAACATGCCGCGCGCGTCCTCAGTGCCCGGAACGCGACGCATCTCGAGCGAGTCGAGCGCGCGCAGCCACACCGAGTTCCTCCCGCCCTCGTCCTGGAGCAGGAACAGGATCCGTCGGGCGTCCGGTGAAAGCCCCAGAAGCGGCAGGAACCCGTAGCCGGCCGGCGGTTGGATCGCGAAGCGCGTCAGCTCGCCGGGTGCGGACGAGCGGCGCGGAAGCGCCACGGACAGCAGCGCGCCGGTCACCGCGAGGGCCGCGACCGCCCACGAGACCCGCTCGTTCCAGCGAGCCGCCGCGCGCGGCGGCGAGGCGACCTCGTCGCGACCTCCCTCGGCGTCGACGAGGTCGAACGCCGCGTCGCCGATGTCCCGAAACCGGCGCTTCGCGTCCTTCTCGAGGCAGCGCTTCACGACCCTGCGCACCCGGGGGGCGACCGACCCCGGCAGACGGCTCCACTCCGGGTCGCGCGTGACGATCGCCGCAGTCAGGTCGGTGAGCGTCTCCGCCTCGAACGGCTGCCTCCCCGTCAGCATCTCGTACAGCACGCACCCGAACGCCCAGATGTCCGCCCGCTTGTCGACCGCCTTCCCCCGCGCCTGCTCCGGCGCCATGTACGCCGCCGTCCCCAACACCACCCCCGCCCTCGTGTGGTGCCCCGTGATCGTCGGCGAGTACGCCAGCTCCGAGCTCGCCCCCGGCTCCTCCCACGCCTTCGCCAACCCGAAGTCCAGCACCTTCACCGTGCCGTCCGAACGCACCTTCACGTTCGCCGGCTTGAGGTCCCGGTGCACGATCCCCTTCTCGTGCGCCGCCTCCAACGCCTCCGCGATCTGCCCCGCGATCGGCAGCGCGTCCTCCACCGGGATCGGACCGCGTGCGATCCGCTCGTCCAGCCCCTCGCCCTCGACGAGCTCCATCGCGAGGGCGTGGTGCCCGTCGAGGTGCTCGAGCCCGTACAGCACCGCGATGTGCGGGTGGTTGAGCGCCGCCAGCAGCTTCGCCTCGCGCTCGAAGCGCGCGTGCCGCTCGGGGTCCGCGGCAAAGTCCTCCGGCAGGAACTTCAGCGCCACCTCGCGCCCGAGCCGCGTGTCGCGGGCGCGGTACACCTCGCCCATGCCTCCGGCACCGAGACGAGCGAGAATCTCATACGCGCCCATGCGCCCCCGGGCGGCAGCGTTCATCTCGGACCTCCCAGTGACTCGAGGATGGCGTTGAACCGCGCGGTGCCCCGGATCGGGTCGAGGTCGGTATCGTGCTCGATCCAGTCGCGCCCGGAGAACCCCACGCGCACGGCCCGTTCGAGGCAATCCAGGGCGCGCTCCGGCTCGCCGGCCTGCGCGTACGTACATGTCAGGTTGTAGAGGATCCCGTCGTCGTCGGGACCCATCGCGAGCGCGCGCGCCGCCCACTCCATCCCCTCCGCCTTGCGGCCCAGGACCACCAGCGTCCCGCTCCCGAGGTAGACCGGCCGCGCGTCGTCCGGGTTGGCCGCGATGTACCGCTCCGCGTTGACGAGGCCTCGAGAAGCGAGCTCGAGCGCCTCGTCGTTCCTCCCGAGGCCGCGATAGATCCAGGTGAGCATCGCCGGCACCTCGTAGTCCTCCGGCCGGATCTCGAGCGCCTCCTCGAACAGCCTGGCGGCGTCCGCAAGCCGGCCCTGGGCGACTCGCATCCGGGCGAACAGGTACTTCGCCTCCCAGAGTCCCGGGTTGAGCGCGAGCGCGGTTCGCAACTCGCGCTCGGCCTCGTCGTAGCGCCTGGAAATGCTCGCCGCGAACCCGCGCGAGGCGTGACACTCTGCGAGTTGGGGGGCGAGATCGAGCGCCTTGAGGCTGGCCCGCTCCGCGCGCTCCAGCTCGTCCTTCCCGCTTCCGTGAAACATGTACAGCATGCCGGACGCGTCGGCGATCCCGGCGTACGCAAGGGCATACTCGGGGTCGATCGCCGCCGCCTGCTCGAAATGGCGGATCGCCTCCTTCTGGCCACCCCTCCCTGCCCTGAAGAACGCCTTGCGGCCCCGCAGATAGAGGTCGTACGCCTCCACGTCGCTCGTCTGGCTCCGCGAGAGGTCGCGCCTCTCCTTCTCCCCCAGCACGAGGCTGAGCGCCCGGATCACCTTCTCCGTGATGTCGTCCTGAATGGCAAAGACGTCGCTGAGGTGCCGATCGTACCGCTCCGACCACAGGTGGAACCCGTCGGCCGCCTTGACCAGCTGAACCGACACCCGAAGCCGCTCGCCCGCCTTTCGGACGCTGCCCTCGAGCACTGCCGAGACCTTGAGCTGCTGGCCGATCGCCGCGAGGTCGGTGGTCTTCCCCTTGACCATGAACGAGGAGGTGCGCGACGCGACCCGGAGGTTGGGCAGCTTGGTGAGCGCGTGGATCAGCTCCTCTGCGATCCCCTCGCAGAAGTACTCCTGGTCCCGCGCCGGGCTCATGTCCGCGAACGGCAGCACCGCGATCGACGGTGGCTCGCCCGCCTCGGGCTTGGGGGCGGCCGCCGCCCCGGAGGCCGTCGAGTCGGCGACCGTCTCGAGCGCGAACGCGAGGTCGCGCGCCGACTGGAAGCGCTCCTCAGGGCGCTTCTCGAGGCAGCGGCGCAGGGTCCGGTCGAGCGCCGGCGGGATCCGTCGCGGCCCTACCGACAGCGGCGGGGCGTCGTCCTTGAGGATCGCCGCCATCGTCTCCGCGCCGGTCTCACCGTGGAACGGCCGCGCCCCCGACAGCATCTCGTACAGCACGCACCCGAGGGCGAAGATGTCCGACCGGTGGTCCGCCGGCAGCCCCCGCACCTGCTCGGGGGACATGTACCCCGCCGTGCCGAGCACGACACCGGCGCCGGTCACACCCTCCGGAGGCGACGTCAGCGTCTTCCCGTCGCCGCCGCTCGCCGCGGCGACGCTCCGCGCGAGGCCGAAATCGAGGATCTTCACCCGCCCGTCGTGGGCGATGAACACGTTCTCCGGCTTGACGTCGCGGTGGACGATCCCCTTGTCGTGCGCGGCGGCGAGGCCGTTGGCGAGCTGCACCCCGACCTCCGCCGCCTTGCGGGGCGGGAGCGCGCCGTTCGCGAGGCGGCTGCGCAGGGTCTCCCCCTCGAGCAGCTCCATCACGGCGAAGGCGGTTCCGTCGATGGTCCCAAAGTCGTGGATCGCGAGGATGTTCGGGTGCGACAGCGCCGCTACCGCCTTGGCCTCCCGCGCGAAGCGCGTCAGCGCCGCCAGGTCTCCCGCGACGGCCGCCGGGAGCACCTTGAGCGCCACGTCCCGGTCGAGCTTGTGGTCCCGCGCCCGCCACACCTCACCCATCCCGCCCGCGCCGAGGGGGGAGAGGATCTCGTAGGGTCCGAGGCGGCTACCGGTGCCGACACGCATAGTCCTGCGTCTCAATTCGAACGCTTCGCCCCGCGGTTTTCTTCCGGGGTCGTGTGTCGTCCCGAGCCGCCGTCGCACGGGGGGCGGCCCCGAGGCGGAGGCCGGTCGAGCGGGGCCCCGCGGCGCGTGGTTCCCCGGCGCGAGGCCGCGCCGGCGCTCCCCGGCCCTCTCCCGAACGGGACCTCATCGGGCGGCAGACGCCCGGCGGATTAAAGCCGCCCGAAAGCCTCCCACTTCTGCTTCTGCTCGGCCAGGAACGCCACAAAGCCGGGATCGCGTCGGATCCTGTCCAGGTTGGGATCGCTCTCGAACAGCGGGTAGCATGGCAGCCCGTCGTCAACCGCGGCTTGCAGCCACTGCAGTGCCTGGGCCGGCCTGGCCAGCAATGCGTAGGCGGTCGCCACGTTGTACTCCGTGTGGTGGAAGTGGCCGTACCCCTTGCCGCGCTCCACGGCGGCTCGGATCCTCTCCTCGGCGCGGGTCACATCGCCTGCGTCGGCCGCGAGGATCGCCTGCATGCTCGCGTTGAGCCCCCCGACGTCCCGCCGGTATACGCGCTCATACTCCTCCGAACGCGCCTTCGCCTCGGCCTTCCGGCCAAGGTAGAACAGTGTCCAGACGTCCTGGTAGTTGACCAGCACTGGGTTGAACTCGATCGGGATAGTGGAAAAGACGTCCCACGCTCCGGCGTAGTCGCGGAGGTAGAGACGTGCGACGCCCTGTCGGTAGAGCGCGAGCGTGTTGCCCGGGTTCAGCCGGACGGCCTCGCGGGCCTCCTGCAGGAACCGGTCCAGCAGGCCGACGTGCATGTACACCATGCCGAGCTGATGGTGCGCCTCGTCAGACGATGGGTTGAGCTCGATCGCGCGACGGAGCTCGCGGATCGCCTCGGCGTGCGGGAAGTGATTCCTGGGGCTCCAGAGCAGCACGCCCCGGGCGAGGTGGGCGTCCGACGACTGGGGGTCGAGTCGCAGCGCGGTCTCCACCTCGACCCGTGACCTGCGCTCCATTTCGTCGTCATCGGGCAGGAAGAAGAACAGCCTGATTCCGTATGCCCGCGCGAGTTCGGCGTGGGCGGCGGCAAACGACGGGTCAGCCGCAACCGCGCGCTCCAAGAGCGCGATCGCCGCGTCGTTGTCGTCGGGGTTCTCGTGCCGCGAGTGGGCCCGGCCGCGCAGGAACAGGTCGTACGCTTCGGGCTTGACGCTGGGCGCGGCGGCAAGGCGGATCCGCACGTCCGGCGTGAGCTCGACGCGGATCTCGTCGGCGATCGCGCGCGCAACCTCGCCCTGCAGTGCAAGGACGTCGCTCAGCTCGCGCTCGTAGTCCCTGGCCCATAGGTGGGTGTCTGTGGCGGCGCGGACTAGTTGGACCGAGATCCGGACGCGCCCGCCGGCCCGCTGCACCGATCCTTCGATGATCGCGTCCACGTCGTTGAGCCGCTTCGCGATCTGGGGCAACGGGACGTGTGTGCCCTTGAACTGCATGACTGTCGTCCGCGAGATCACGCTCAGCGCCCCGATCTGCGCGAGGTTGTTGATCAGCGCCTCGGTCATCCCGTCTGCGAAGTACTCCTGGCCGGGATCGCCGGAGAGGTTCTCGAGCGGGAGCACCGCGAGCGATCGGATCGGGCGAACGCCGGTGGGGCCGAACACGGCCGGGGGCCAGCCGACGGCGCGGAGCCCGAGCACGACGCCGGCGAGCACGACCGCTCCCGCGATCGCGAGCACGACCGCGAGACGGCGGCGGCCGGGGTGCGGCAGCGGAGTGTCCGGCGCCGGAGCGTGTGCGGCGGCCTGGCGCACGGACGAGTGAGGTTGCGCTCCGCCGGCGACACCGACGTCGCCGAGCGCGACCCGAGCCTCGCCGATATCGCGCAAGCGCGTCTTCGGGTTGCGCTCCAGGCAGCGGCGAAGGAGCGTCCGGATCACTTCCGGCGTCGGGGCCGGGAGCCGATCGAGAGAGATCTCCTTCGTGAGCACGGCCGCGAGCGTGTCGCTCACGGTCTCGCCGGCGAACAACTGCTCTCCGGTGAGCATCTCCCAGAGGAGCACGCCGAACGCCCAGATGTCCGCCCGCTTGTCCACGCTCAGGCCGCGCGCCTGCTCCGGCGACATGTACGCCGCCGTCCCCAGGATCACGCCCGCCCGCGTGTACACCCCCGTCACGGTGGGGGAGCGCGCCGGGTCGCCCTGCTCCGGCTGCTCCTCCAACGCCTTCGCCAACCCGAAGTCCAGCACCTTCGCCGCGCCGTCGGGGCGCACCTTGACGTTGGCGGGCTTGAGGTCCCGGTGCACGACCCCCTTCTCGTGCGCCGCCTCGAGCGCGTCCGCGATCTGCCGCGCGAGTGCGACCGCCTCTTCCACCGGCACCGGCCCGCGCGCGATCCGCTCGTCCAGCCCCTCTCCCTCGACCAGCTCCATCGCCAGGGCATGCCGACCTTCCAGGTGCTCGAGCCCGTACAGCACGGCGATGTGCGGGTGGTTGAGCGACGCCAGCACCTTGGCCTCGCGCTCGAACCGCGCGTGCCGCTCGGGATCCTCGGCGAGCCCCTCCGGGAGGAGCTTGAGCGCCACCTCCCGGCCGAGCCTCGTGTCCCGCGCCCGCCACACCTCCCCCATCCCGCCCGCGCCGAGGGGGGAGAGGATCTCGTAGGGTCCGAGGCGGCTGCCGCTGCTGACACCCATCGTCTTGCGTCTCAAGTGGAACGCCGGGCCACCGCGTTTTCTTCCGACGTGGCCGCGCTTCGGAGGCTGCGGCGCGTGGGCTCGCGTTGAGGCTCTCTCTCCGCGACCGAGACGTGGGATCGACCGGAGCTGACTTCGCCGGCGGCTAGCGGCGCAGCGCCAACAGGCCCGCGGCGACGACGAGCAAGCCCAACCCGAGGAGCACGGGCCGCGACGAGACGGGGATCGGCTGCGGCTTGCACTTCCCGGCGCCGAGGGCGTCGTGGATCGCCTGGATCTCCGAGAGCGACAGCGCCCGGGAGAAGATCTCCACCTCGTCGATCCAGCCGCGGAACAGGTTGCCGGCGCCGGTGGAGTCCGCGCCGATCCGGACCGGCAGCGAGTTCGTGGGGATCGCGCCGCTGAACGCCTGCGTGCCGTCGCTGACGCCGTTCACGTAGACCGTCAACGCGCTGCCGTCGTACGTGCCGGCGACGTGGTACGTGACTCCCGGCTGGAGTGTCGTCGCGCCCGTGACGGAGTTGCCGTCGATGAGCAGGCGCACCCTTCCGCGCAGGAGATCGAGCAGGTAGCCGTCCCCGCCGCCCGCGGTGATCTTGTCCACGATCCGTGCGGTCGCGTTCGTGGCGGTCGTGTTGATCCACGCGTCGATCGTGATCGCGGCCGCGGGGCTCAGGGCGGCCGTGCTCGGCGCCTGGACGTACGACGCGCCGGCAAACGAGAACGCCTGGCCGACCTCGCCGGTCGCGTACGACGGCGAGCCGACCCACGCGCCGGTGTCGCCGCCGACGATGTCGAGCGTGTTCCCGTCGCCGGGCCACCACGCCACCATGCCCGAGGGTGGGGCGACACAGACCGGCTGCAACTGGGCGCGCCCGATGCCTACGCCCACCGCCAGAACCACGCCGGCAACGATGCCGGCCGCCACGGTACGACGCCACGTGTCGTGCACCGCGTCTCGCATCGCCGTCCCTCCCTCGGAGCCCGGCCTGCTGCCGCTCGATGAGCATCTTGAGTACACCACGCTCCCGACGGACAAGTCAATGCGATCGCGACCGCCGGTCGAGAGTCTGGATGGCACCGCCCCGGCCCCACGCGCACCGCGATCGCCGCAACGGGCAGGGCCTACCTCGGCTCGGCGAGCGACTCGCTCAGACCGCGGGCGAGCGTGTTGATGTCGAACGGCTTCTGGAGGAAGCGGACCTTCCCGGAGGTCACGCTGAGTCGAACCGCCTCCTCCTGCGCGTACCCCGACATGAAGATCACCTTGAGGCCCGGCCACCGCTCCACGAGCCCCGAGACGACCTCGGTCCCCGACCCGTCGGGGAGGAGCAGGTCGCAGAGCACCACGTCGAACCCCTTCCCGGACGCGAGACGGGCGGCCGCAGCCGCCGAATCGGCCGCCGCGACCCGGTACCCGAGCGAGCGCAGGATCTCCACGAGGCCGGTGCGGACCCCCTCCTCGTCCTCGACCACGAGTACGCGCTCCCCGCACCCGCGCGGGGTTGCGTCCGCCTGGCGCACGACGCGGGCCGGCGCCGGCGCCTCGTCCGGGGCGGCGAGCGGCAGTCGGACCGTGAACGTCGCGCCGGCGCCCGGGTTCGTGTCGACGGCCACGGAGCCGCCGTGACGGGTGACGATCCCGTGGACCACTGCGAGGCCCAGCCCCGTCCCCTTGCCGGCGGTCTTGGTCGTGAAGAAAGGCTCGAAGATGCGCCCCACGATCTCCTTGGGGATCCCGCACCCGGTGTCAGCCGCCTCGAGCCACGCGTGGTCGGCACTCGTCCCCGTCCGCAGCGTGAGGCGGCCCCCGTCGGGCATCGCGTCGGCGGCGTTCACCGCCAGGTTCATCAGGACCTGGTCCAGCTGCCCGTGGTCGGCGACTACCATCACCGACCCCGGCGAGAGGTCCACGCGGAGCTCGATGTTCTCCTTGAGCAGCCGGCGCAGCAGTCCCGTGGCCGCGCGGACCACGGCGTTCAGATCCAAGCGCTCCGGGCGCGTCGTCTCGCGGCGCGAGAACACGAGGAGCTGGCGCGTCAGCGCCCCGCCGCGCATGATCTCTTCCTCGAGGTGGCGCGCCGCGTCCCGCACCCGTCCGACGTCGTCGGCATGCTCGCGGAGCAGGAGGGCGTCGGTGAGCATCGCCTGCAGGAGATTGTTGAAGTCGTGGGCCACGCCTCCCGCCAGGTTCCCGATCGCGTCCATCTTCTGCGACAGGAGTAGCTGCTCCTCGAGCCGCTTTCTCTCGGTGACGTCGCGGACGATCGCCTGCGTGCGACCGTCGCGAAGACGTGCGGCGCTGGCCTCCGTCTCGATGACGGTCCCGTCCTTGCGGAGCATCCGGCGCGCGAACGTCTGGCTCCGACCCGCGTGGAGCTGGGCGAGGCGCTCGCGCCCGGCCTCGCGCTCCTCCGGCAGGTACACGTCGAGCACGTTGAGCCGGCGCATCTCCTCCTCCGTGTACCCGAGCATCCGGCGCGTGGCCGAGTTTGTGAGGACGAACCTGCCTCCCGGGTCCGTGATGAAGATCGCGTCCGCCGCCTGCTCGATGAGCTGGCGGTACATGACCTCGCTGGCCCGCAGCGCCTCCTCGGCGCGCCTGCGCTCGGTCACGTCGCGGTCGATCCCGCGGAACCCACAGAATCGGTCCGACTCGTCGAACACCGGGACCCCGCTCGTCTCCAGCACGACCCGGCGCCCGTCCTTGCGGATGTTGACGTTCTCGACTCCGGAGAAGGGGCGCATCTCGGCCATCGGCTCGGCGACTCTTTCGCGCACCCGCTCGGCTTCGTCCGGCGGCATGAAGTCGAACGGGCTCCGACCGATCACCTCGGCCGGTTCGAACCCGAGGACGTCGCGGACCTTCGGGCTGGCGTACGAGTACCGCCCGTCGGGACCGATCTCCCACACCCAGTCGCTGGTCGCCTCCACGAGCGAGCGGAACCGCTGCTCGCTCGCCCGCAACGCCTCCTCGCCGGCCTTCCGCTCCGTGATGTCGCGCGCCGCCGCGTAGATCAAGCGACCCTCGTACGGCATCGAGCGCCACTCGATCCAGCGGTACGACCCGTCCCGGCACCGGTAGCGGCTCGCGAAGTTGAGCAGCTGCTGGCCCGACGAGAGTGCCTCCATCGCGGCCAGCGTCGCGGGCAGGTCGTCCGGGTGAACGAGGTCGGTGAACCTGGTGCCCTCGAGCTCGGCGAGCGTGTACCCCAGCGTCTGCTCCCAAGCGGCGTTGACTCGCAGGAAGTACCCGTCCGTGCGCGCGATGCAGAGGAGGTCCAGAGCGAGGCTGAAGAAGCGGTCGAGCTCCTCCGTCTTCTCTCGCAGCGCCTCCTCGGCCTCGACCTGGTCGGTGATGTCCTCGTACGTCCCCAGGACGCCCACCACCTTGCCGGTCGCGTCGTGGAGGGGGACCTTGCTCGTTCGGAGCCACGACTTCGACCCGTCGGAGCGCTCCTGGGGCTCCTCGAACCCGATCTTGACGATGTCCTCGCTCATGACGCGAGCGTCGTCGGCCCGGTAGAGCGGCGCACTGGCGTGCCACGTGAGCTTGAAATCGTCCTTGCCGACGATCTCCTCCGGCGAGGCCACCCCGGCGTCCGCCGCGAACGCCCTGTTGCACCCCAGGAACTTGAAGTTGCGGTCCTTCCAGAACACGCGCTGGGGGATCGTGTCGAGGACCAGCTGCAGCATCTGGTGCGAGCGGAAGCTCTCGTCCTCGATGCGCTTTCGCTCCGTGATGTCGCGCACCGTCGCGTGGAGGAGCGCCTCACCGCCCAGCACGAGCCGCGTGAGCGTCACCTCCGCGTCGAACAGCGTGCCGTCCTTGCGCATGTGCAGCCATTCGAACCTCTGGGGCTCGCCCGCGAGGGCCGACGCGATGCGCGCCTTGGCGGCGGGAACCGACCAGGTGCCGTCCATCTGGAACGCCGGGGAGAAGTCGGTCGGCAGGTGGTCGACGATCTCGTGCCGCTGGCAGGCGAACATCTCGAGCGCTCGGCTGTTGCAGTCCGCGAAGCGCCCGTCCTTCATGAGGAGGATCGCGTCGGTGGCGGCCTCGAACAGCGTCCGGTACTTGGCCTCGCTGTCGCGCAGGGCTCCCTCGATCTTCGCCGCCTTGACCAGCTCGGCGGAGAGCGAGTCGGCCATCAGGACCACGATCGCCATGAACGCGTACTCCACCGTGTAGACCGAGTTGACGAGGTGGAACGCCACCAGCACGTCGTTCACCGCGGCGACGAAGACGATCCCGGTCGCGCCGACCAGCCGGATCGCTCGGTCGCGGGCGTGCTGCCGTACCAGGTGCGCCGCCGCGAACCCCACGTACGCGAAGCTGCCGAGGCCGACGAGATAGGCGGCGACGAGCACGCGCGCTCCGCCGACCAGCGCCGCCGCCAGTACGAGCCCGTATCCCACGAACATGCCGACGATGAAGCGGCGAGCGGGGTAGCCGGTGTGGTCGGCCAGGAAGACGAGCATCGCGACCGAGACGACCGCGAGCGCTCCGGTCTGCGCGACCTCGAGCCTCATCCCGGCCTCGGACGACCCGGCGCTGTACATCGCGGCGGAGACCGCGTCGTAGATGCTCACCGAGAACGTCGCGTAGGCGAACGTCAGGAGCTCGCGTGACCGGCGCGTGCGGAGGTAGACGGAGAGGTACTGGGCCGCGAAGAACGCGCTGACGAAGGCCATCACCAGGGGGGGAATCGTCACGCCCATCGGCTCGGACCCGGTCCGGAACCCGTCACGGTCAGGATAGCCCACGGGTACGCGGAACCCCAGGCCCCAGGCACGCGGAAGACCGCCGCCGTGCGCTCCGCCCGCCCCGGACCCGGGAGCGCGGTCCGCGCGTGTCGGCGGAGCAGCCACGCCGGCGCCGCCGGTTGCTCCTGCGGCCTAGTCGCACAGGCGCGCGCGCAGCTCGGCGCACACGGCCTCGACGCCCCGCAGGCCGGGCGGAACTGGCCGCCCCGGCACGAGGGTCGTCCTCGCCCATTCGAACAGCTGCGGACCGCTCACATGCTCGGCGTCGGCGCCGGTGGCCTCCCGGTACGCGTCGAGCACCGCGCGCGACCGGGGGAAGAGATGGAAGTGAAGGTGCGGGTCGATCTCGCTGAACGAGAGGCAGTACACCCGCTCCGCCCCGACCGCATCCTCGACGGCCCGCGCGATCCGCGACAGCACCTCGCCGAGGCGGCGCGCGGCCGCGGGGGCGAGCCGCCCGAGGGGCACGGCCGGCCCCTTCAGCCGCACGATCACGTAGCCCGGCACGACGCACGTCCCGCACTGGTCGACCGTGAACTCCTGGTCCTCGAAGACCCTGAGGTCAGCCGTTCGACGTCCTGGCATCCCCGCACCGCCGCTCGCCGCGTTCGCCGCTCACCGGCGCAGTATGGCGCAACTCCCGATCCGGTGGGCGGATCGAGGCCCTCGTGGGGCCGGGAGCCCCCGCGAGGAGAGTCGACCGATGGTCCGCATCTTCCGTCGGCAGTGTGAGATCCCGCGGGACCAGAGAGACTCCGGGCGGCGCCGGGACGGCGGAACCCCGCGAGCGCGACGGCCCGGCCGCGACACCGCAGGTCCAGACTCTCGCGCCGCCGGTCTTGCTCAGCGGGCTCCGGAGAGGCGCGCCGTCACGACAGGCGGAGCTCGAGGTCCATCGTGGCGGTCACCTGGCCCTGAGCCACCACGCTCACCCGTTTGGGCTCGCCCTGAGGGCCGAGCGGAGCGAAGCCGAGCGCGTCCGCGGGCGCCACGAGCTTCGCCGAGATCGCCTGCACAGGGCTCGGTCGCGCGGCCGTCGGATCGATCACCAGCTCCGCGTACCCCAGCTTCTGGGCGAACGTGTCGTCGCCGAGGCGGAGCGACTGCCCCGGGTCGATCAGGTCCGTCAGGGTGACCGACACCAGGCTCACCTTGCCGAGGAACGAGTCGAGGACCGAGGAGAACACCGTGCCGACGGCGACCTGGAGCCAGTCACGCGTCACGTCCTGAAAGTGATGGACGCGGATCCTCAGCGGCTCGTCGAACGCCTGGGTGAACGCCTGCCCCTTGAACACAAGGGCATCCGGGAGGGCGGCGTCCAGCTCCGCGGGCGGCACCGGGCCCTCTCCCGAGCCGACCGCGAACGACGCCGCCGGGTTGTCGTCGTGACGCGTCGGGTGGAGGATCTGGAAGACGAACCGGTTGGCGACCTCTCGCCTCCCGGTGCGGCCATTCCTCCCGATCGCGAGCCGCGCCACCCTCAGCGCCACGTGCTTGTTCGCCATTACGAGCCCTCCGCGTTCCGAACGAGCGCTTCCGTGCGCTGCGTCTGCTGTTTCAATTGCGCATCACGCTCTGCGACAGAATTCTGCGGAGCGGATTCCACCAGGGCGCCGGCGCCGTGTCAAGCGTGGCGTCCGCCGTTCGGACGCGCAGCTGTGGAGGCGGTGGCCGGTGGCCGGTGGCCGGTAAGCACGAACCAAGCAGGCCTGAAGCGAATCGCGTGTAGCCGCGCCGGCGCCGTTGGGCCTGTGGCAAGGCGGGCGAGCGGCCCGCGCCGGAGTGCAGCCGGAGGCTACATGAAGACGCTGGGGCGCGAGCGCAACGCCGGGCGAGGCGCGGCTCTGCCGCGCTGAGCGGGGGGCACGGGGGGTCTGGAGCGGCCGGGTGGGTGGTGGAGCGGACGCGGGACCCCCCGACCGGATAGACGGTCCGACGCCGCCGGCGCCCAGAGTGCCATGACCCGCGCCTGAGCAGCCTCGTCGCGCATTGCGTGTAGCCGCGCCGCCGAGAGTGGGCCGGATGCAAGGCGCACGAGGCGGGAGGAGCGCAGCGTAGCCGGAGGCTACGTGAGCATCCGATCCGCCGAGTGCAACGCCGCAGACGGTCCGCTATCGGCGGCGCAGACTACCGGGCGTATTCGACTGCGCGCGTCTCGCGAATCACCGTCACCTTGATCTGCCCCGGATACGTCAACTCCCCCTCGATCCGCTTCGCGATGTCGCGCGAGAGCCAGACGGCGTCTTCGTCGGACAGCTTCTCGGACTCGACGACGATGCGGAGCTCGCGGCCGGCCTGGATGGCGAACGCCTTCTGGACACCCTTGAACTCGCTCGCGATTCCCTCGAGCTTCTCCAACCGCTTGAGGTAGCTCTCGAGGATCTCGCGCCGCGCCCCCGGGCGCGCCGCGGAGAGCGCGTCGGCCGCGGTCACCAGGACAGCCTCGACGGAGCGCGGATCCACGTCGCCGTGGTGGCACTCCATCGCGTGGATGACCTCCTCGGTCTCGCCGTACTTGCGCAACATGTCGCGGCCGATGGTGAGGTGGGTGCCCTCCATCTCCCGGTCCACGGCCTTGCCGATGTCGTGGACGAGGCCGGCGCGCTTGGCGACGCGCACGTTCACGCCGAGCTCGGTCGCCATGTGACCGGCCAGCCACGCCACCTCCTTGGAGTGCGAGAGCACGTTCTGCCCGTACGAGGTTCGGTACTGGAGCCTGCCGAGCAGCTTGAGGACCTCAGGGTGGAAGTCGGGCTGCCCGAGCTCGATCGCGGCCGCCTCGCCGTCGCGGAAGATCTTCTCCTCCAGCTCCTGCTGCACCTTGGAAACGACCTCCTCGATCCGCCCCGGGTGGATCCGCCCGTCCAGCATCAGCCGCTCGAGGGCGAGGCGGGCGACCTCGCGGCGCACGGGGTCGAAGCACGAGAGCAGGACGGCTCCCGGCGTGTCGTCCACGATCAGGTCGACGCCGGTAGCCGTTTCGAGGGCCCTGATGTTGCGCCCCTCGCGCCCGATGATGCGCCCCTTCATCTCGTCGTTGGGGAGGTCCACTACCGAGACGGTGCTCTCGACCACGTGTTCCGCCGCGATGCGCTGGATGGCGAGCGAGATCACGCGGCGCGCCCGGGTGGTGGCCTCCTGGTTCGCCTCCTCCTCGACACGGCGGACGATCTTGGCGGCGTCCATGCGGGCTTCGTTCTCCATCGCCCGTACGAGCTCGGCCTTGGCCTGCTCCGAGGTGAGGCCCGCGACCCGCTCGAGCTGCGCCCGCTGCTCCGCGGAGGCTGCCGCGAGAGCGTCCTCCTGCAGCGCGAGGGAGGTCTCGCGCTCCTCGAGAGTGCGCTTGCGGTCCTCGAGCTCGTTCGCAAGGCCGTCCAGGCCCCGCCCCCGCTCCTCGAGCGTTGCCTCGCGCTGGTCGAGGCGGCGCTCGAGCGCCAGCAGCTCCTGCCTGTACTCGTGGGTCTCGCGCTCGAACTCCGAGCGCGCCGCCAGCAGGCGCTCCCTCGATTCGATCCCGGCGTCGCGAAGACGCTGCTCCGCTTCCTGCTGTGCCGCCGCTACGGCGCGACGAGCCTCCTGCTCGGCGTCGCGCTGGGTTTGTTCGAGCTTACGTGCGGCCCTCCGGCCGACGAACCACACCGCCACGAAAGCGGCCACCGCCACGACGGCCGCATCGGCAACAATCACTAGGGCGGTCACACATCCCCCCTTTCAATGAACCTGGGTGCAACCGCACTCTCGGGGTGGATGGGGGAGGGGTAAAAGGCCCCCGCCTCGGCCGTGTGAGCAAACCCATTTGAACCTGCTGACCACAGGTTGGGGTCCTGCCCACTCTCCGTCGCTCGCCACGAGGCTGCTCGGGGGAGCGGGACTCGGAACCCATCAAATAGGTGTTGGTTCAAGAATAGTTTCGCTCATCACCAACCGCGCAGGGGCCTCCTTTTCAAAACCCACAGCGGCCCTCCCTCAGGAGGGCGTGAGAACTTCGTCCAGCTTCTTGATCAGCCCTTCCACCCTTTGTCGTACTTGTTCTGCTCGCGTCCCAGGTTCTGTCTCTTGCTCCTTGAAGAGCTCGTCCGCTATGTTTAGCGCCGTCAGCACCGCGAGCTTGGACGTGTCCACGTGCGGCGACACCTCGGCCAGCTCTCGCATCCGCCGATCCACGAACCGGGCGAGCTCTTCCACGCGCTCGCTCCCCTCCGTGGCGCGTAACTCGAATCGCCGTCCGAAGATCTCTACCGTCGTCTGACTGCTCACGGTCGGCGCACCCTTCCTGAACCGAGTATACACCGACCGTCAAACCCCGGGAGATGAGGCGCTTCAGCGGCTCTTGGGGGTCTCGTCGGCGGGCGCGCTGTCGTTCTTCATCACGACCCGGCCGTCGAGCTTCGCGCCCTGCACGATATGCAGCGCAGGCGCCGAGACGTCGCCCTTGACGACCGCGCTCGCCAGGAGCTCGACGAGCTGGGTGGCGGCGACGTTACCGATCAGGGTGCCGGCGATGCGGACGACCGTCGCCTGGACCTCGGCCTCGACGGTCGCACCCTGCACGATCTCGAGCGGGGCCTCGAGCCGGACCGTACCCTTGACGCCGCCGTCCACGCGCACCGCGCCGCCGCCGGTAACCGCGCCCTCGATTCGCGTCTGCCGCGCGATCAGAGTCGTGTTTGCCGCCTGGCGCGGATCCAGAGCCGACGCCTCGGTCTCTCTGGCCAAGGGGACCTCCGAGCCCGAAGAGGTGGAGCGGGCAACGGGATTTGAACCCGCGACTTTCAGCTTGGGAAGCTGACACTCTACCAGCTGAGTTATGCCCGCTCACGCCCGACTGGGCAACGGCGAAGGTAGCGTGGGGCCTGCAACGCTGTCAAGCCGGCCTTGCAGCAACGGACGGGACAGCCTAGGATGCCGGCGCACGCTGGAGGAAACGATGAGGATGCGGGTGCTCGTAGCTGCGCTGTTCCTGCTGGCCTCCTCGGCCATGGCCGCCGAGAAGAACGAGGTGATCGAGAAGTCGTTCCCGTCGCACGCCGGCAAGGTCGTGCTGGTGGACGCGGGACCCCTCGACCTGTACGTCCGGGCCTCCGACATCCCGGAGATCCGGCTTCGGGTCCAGCTGATCGCCGACGCCCTCAGCTCGTCGAAGGCTGTGGCGTGGGTCGACGCGCACCGCCCGACGATCGAGGACACCGACGGCCAGCTCCGCATCACCGCGCCGAGCCCCGCAGGGATCAGCCTGTTCAAGGGAGTCCTCGTCACCAGGGCCCGCATCGAGCTGACGCTGCCGCCCAACGTCCGCCCCGACCTCTCGACGGGATCGGGTTCGCTGCGCGCCGAGGGGGAGTTCCCCGACGCGCGGCCGCTGCGCCTGCGCACCGCGTCGGGCGACAGCGAGTTCACGGGGTGGGCGCCCGAGGTCGAGGCGCGCTCGACCTCGGGCGACATCCTCCTGCGGGCGAGCCGCGCCTTCGAGAAGGTGATGGCGCGGTCCGCGTCCGGGTCCGTCGAAATCTCGGGCGGGGCGCGCAGCACGCGCTGCGACACCTCCAGCGGCGACGTCCGCCTCCTGGGGCTGCTCGGCCCGGTCGGCATCGCCACGACGTCGGGCAACATCGTCGCCCGCTTCGACGCGCTCGCGCCCGGCGAGGAGGTCCGCATCAACACGACCTCGGGGCGTGTCAGCGTGTCGCTGCCGCCGGGAAGCGAACCCGGGGGGGAGCTGAGCAGCAGCAAGGGCGAGATCCGCTCGGCGTTCCCCGGCACGAGCGACCCGAAGACGGTCCGCCTGGATCTCTCGGGGAACGGGCCGAAGGTGTTCGTGACGACGAGCTCTTCCCGGATCGAGCTGTTCTGACGCGCCGGGCCGCGCCCGGACCCGGCCGGCTTTACGGCGGCGGGGTCGCATGCTAGACTTCGCGCTCCTGGTGGGGCCGTAGCTCAGCTGGGAGAGCGCCAGAATCGCACTCTGGAGGTCGCGCGTTCGATCCGCGTCGGCTCCACCAACCTGCAGACTCCCCGCCTTCATCCGTATCCGGCTGGTCACATCCTCCGCCGGAGGACTGCGCCACCGCGGGCACCGGACCACCGCTGGGAACAAATCCGCACCCAGGACGTATGTTGCTTCGACGGCCCGGGGGCGAGTCGAAGGGTTGGCCCAGCTCGCGCCGGCGCCGCCGGGGAGCGCTCCCGCCATCCCGGAGTGTCCGAGGGGGCGGGCGACGGCCGGCGCGCGACGGCGCCGGGGGGACGGTGACGATGCGGCGCAGACGAGTCTGGGTGATTGTCGGCGGGGTGATCGTGGCCCTGGTCGGGGGTGGGTATTACCTGTCGTACCGGAAGTCGCACGCGCCGACCGAGGTGGCAGTCGCCAAGGTCGCGCTCGACGACGTCGTCGCCAAGGTGACGGCCAACGGCAAGATCCAGGCGGAGCGGAAGGTCGACCTCGCCGCCCTCGTCATGGGCCAGATCGTCAACCTGGCGGTGCGCGAGGGCGATCCGGTCAAGACCGGGGACTTCCTCCTCCAGATCGACAAGACCCACGCGGCGGCCGAGGAGGCGGGCTCGGCGGCGGCGCTCTCCGCCAGCCAGAGCCAGCTCGACTCGGCCCGGGCCGCCCTCGAGCAGGCCCAGGGCGACTTCCAGCGGGCGGAGGAGAACTACCACTCCGGGATCATCCCGGAGGCCGACCACCAACACGCACGCGCCGCTCTCGACACCGCCCGCGCCGCCTACGCGACCGCCCAGCACCAGATCGAGCAGAGCCGGGCCGTGCTCAACGCCTCCCGCGACGACCTCTCGAAGACCACGGTCCGCTCCCCGATCGACGGGATCATCACCGCACTCCGGATCAAGGCCGGTGAGGTCACAGTCGTGGGGACGATGAACAACCCCGGAACCCAGCTCATGACGATCTCGGACATGGCCACGGTGCAGGCGGTGCTCATGGTCGACGAGACCGACACGCCGGCGATCGCCCTCGGCCAGAAGGCCGTTCTCACCATGGACTCGTACCCCGACCGCCGCTTCGAGGGGGTGGTCACGGAGGTCGGCTCCTCACCGATCGCGAAGGACGACGTCGAGCTTGTGGGGCTGACCACGACGTCCGACGCGATCAACTTCAAGGTCCGCGTCAAGCTCCTGGACCCGCCGCCGAGCATCCGGCCGGGGTTCTCCGTGACCGCCGACATCATCACCGGGACCCGGTCCAAGGTGCCGGCGATCCCGCTGGCGGCGGTGGTCGTCCGTGACTCGCCGAAGGGCGACAAGGACGTCACCGGTCGGCTCAAGACGGAGCAGGGCGTCTACACCGTCGTGGGCGGGCGGGTTCACTTCGTCCCGGTCAAGACCGGCCTCTCGGGCGAGCTCCAGATCGAGGTCACCGACGGTATCGGTGTCGGGACCGAGGTCGTGACCGGCCCGTTCAAGACGCTGAGGACGATCAAGGACGGCGACCGCGTGAAGCCGATGACGGAGGAGAGGCGCAAGGCCCTGGAGGCGGCCGACGCGGCGGCCACGTCGTGAGCGATGAGCCCCCACGACCTCGTCCTGACGTCGCTCGCCGCACTGAAGCGGCACAAGCTGCGCTCAGGCCTGACGCTTCTCGGCGTCGTCATCGGCGTGATGACGGTGGTGTCCGTCGTGTCGATCATCGCGGGCCTCAACACGTACGTCGCCACGAAGCTGACGAACCTCAACCCGGACGTCCTGGTGTTCACCAGGTTCGGGATCATCCGGAGCCGCGCGGAGTTCATACTCGCGGCTCGCCGCAAGGCGCTGACCATGCGGGAGACGAACCTCGTGGCGGAGGAGTGTCGGAGCTGCGCCGCGGTTGGGGCCCAGACCGGCGAGGTCGCGACCGTCCACGCCGGCAACCGGAAGCTGTCCGGAGTCCAGATCACCGGCTACACCGCGAACGTCGATTCGATGCTGAACCTGGACATCGCCGCCGGGCGTTTCTTCAACCCGGCCGAGGAAGCGCACGCCGCGCCGGTGGCCGTGATCGGCGCCGACGTCAAGGACCAGCTCTTCCCCAGGCTCGATCCGATCGGCCGGACGGTGATGGTGCGCGGGTATCCGCTGCGGGTCGTCGGCGTGCAGACGCGGCTCGGCCAGTTCCTCGGCCAGGCGCGCGACAGCGTGATCTTCGTGCCGATCACCCTCCTCCAGAAGGTGTTCACGAACGACAACGGCGTGGCGATCTTGGTCCGGCCGATCGGCGGCATGGCCGCGATCGACCGGACGCAGGACGAGGTGCGGAGCATCCTGCGGTCGGTCCGCAAGACGGGGTTCAAGGACGCCGACCCGTTCGGGATCGTCGGGTCCGAGGCGATCAAGAGCCTGTGGGCCTCGATCAGCCAGGGAGCGTTCGCCGTCATGATCCTGGTCTCGGGGATCTCCCTGGTGGTCGGCGCCATCGTCATCGCCAACATCATGTTCGTCTCGGTGGTCGAGCGCACGCGAGAGATCGGCGTGCGGAAGGCGCTCGGTGCGCGCTCGCGCGACATCCGCCGTCAGTTCCTGCTCGAGTCGGCACTCCTCGCCACGGCCGGCGGCTTCGTCGGCGTGGTCGCGGGGGCGCTCGTGGCGATGGCGGTGAACGTCTACTTTCCGGCCGAGGTCAAGCTCCAGTTCATCGTCCTGGGGCTGGCCGTCGCCACGGTCACCGGTCTGCTCGCGGGCCTGGCGCCCGCGGCGGCGGCCGCCCGCAAGCAGCCGATCGAGGCGCTCCGCTACGAGTGAGGTAGGACCGTGAGCCCGCTGACCTCCATGTACCTCCGCCGCGGCTTCCCGGAGGCCGCGCGCATGGCGCTCAAGGCGATCCGCGCCCACAAGCTCCGAGCCGCCCTCACCGTCCTCGGGATCGTCGTCGGCGTCGCCACGGTCATCGCCATGGTGGCGATCGTCTCGGGGTTCAACAACAACGTGATAGGGACGCTGCAGGCGTTCGGCGCGAGCCGCGTCGAGTTCCAGAAGTACGAGGACCGGTTCGGGCCGGGCGGACCGAACTTCGACGAGGAGAAGCGCCGGCGCAACCTGAGCGTGGCGGACGTCGAGGCGATCCGACTCCAGGTGCCCGAGGCCAAGACGGTGTCGTACCGCATGGCCGACGACGGCGGCGTCATCCACGTCAAGCACGCCAACCTCGAGGCCAACCTGCCGTACGTGCTCGGGACCGACGAGAACTACCCGGTCGCGATGGCATATCCCGTCGCGCGCGGGCGGTTCTACACGGCCACCGAGGTCGGGCACAGCGCCCCGGTTGCGGTCCTGGGCGCCGACGTGCGGGAGGCGATCTTCCCCAACGAGGACCCGATCGGCAAGGACATCACGGTGAACGGCGCGCGCTATCGCGTGGTCGGGGTCCTGTACAAGAAGGGGGAGCAGTTCGGGTACTCGCCCGACAACAAGGTGCTGCTGCCGTTCCCCACATTCGAGCGCCAGTTCTCCCCGATCGTGCGCGACAACGGCATCATCATCGCGATCCTGCCCCGGCACTCCGAGGACCTCCAGGTCGTGATCGACAAGACCACCGAGGTGCTCCGGCACCGGCGCAAGGTGCCGTTCAACAAGCCGAACGACTTCGCCGTCAACACCCCCGACCAGCTCATCGCGCAGTTCAAGGCGATCACCGGAGGCGTGACCGGGGCGATGGTCTTCATCGCCCTCATCTCGCTCATCATCGGCGGGGTCGGAGTGATGAACATCATGCTCGTGTCGGTCACCGAGCGCACGCGCGAGATCGGCGTGAGGAAGGCGGTGGGGGCGCTGCGCCGCGACATCGTCGCGCAGTTCCTGACCGAAGCGGTCGCCCTGTCGTCCCTGGGCGGCGTGATCGGCGTCGCGCTCGGAATCGCCGCCGCCGCGGGGGTGCGGGCGGCGGTACCGTCGCTGCCGACCGACGTGCCGGTGTGGTCGCCGCTGGTCGGCCTGAGCGTCTCGATGGGGGTGGGGATCTTCTTCGGCCTGTGGCCGGCGGTCAAGGCCTCGCGCCTCGATCCGGTCGAGGCGCTGCGCTACGAGTGACACTCTCCGGCGGTATCATCGCGACATCAAGCGCCGACGCGGTCCCGGGCCACCGTCGCGGCGCGCCTGGAGGCGATGAGGTGGGAAAGGTCGCGCTCGTCACGCACAAGGGAGCTTCGATCGTCAAGGTGGACCTCTCCCATACCGCCAGCGTGGAGGAGAACCTCGAGGTGCTGGAGCAGGCCAAGGCGATCATCGGCGCCAAGCCGCCCCGGTCCGTGCTGCTGCTCACCGACGTGACGAAGGCGTTCTTCAACGCGCGCGGGATCGCGGCGATCAAGGAGTGGAGCGCCTGGAACACCCCCTACCTGAAGGCGAGCGCCGTGCTCGGGATCTGGGGGATCTACCGCATCGTCTACGAGGCGGTGGTCAAGCTCGTCGGGCGCGAGATCGTGTGCTTCGACACCGAGGCGGACGCGCTCGACTGGCTGGCAGACCGGTAGACGTCTGCCGCCGCGCCGGCCGCGGAGGACAGCCCGCGTGTCGGATCTCACACCCACGGGCCCACCGCGTCTTTGACAGGCCCGGACGTGTTAACTATCCTCTCGCAATAAGGAGAACGCCAATGGTGCCGACCTACGTCTCACTCCAGCGGAGCGGTGTGGCGGGCAGGTCCTCCTTCCTCCTTCTCTCGCTCGCGGCCGCCGTGGTTCTCGCAGGCTGCGCCTCCGGCGGGCGCGTCGCGACCCCGCAGGCCGTCCCAAACGACCCCGAGCTCGGGAAGGGCCTCGATCAGCTCGCTCGCGCCTACGAGACGCTCGACGTCAACCGGATCATGCCGCTCTACGCCGCCGGCGACTACGCTCTTTCCTGGGACACCCAGATGAAGTTCGCCACGGGCGCGGCCGAGCACCGGAACATCCTCACAACGATGCTCGGCGACGTGAAGGACTTCAAGGTCACGATGGACCCCAACTTCGAGGCATGGCGCGACGGCACCCGCGCATGGACCAGCCGCAAGTTCAAGGCTGTCGGAACGAGAAAGAACGGCGAGAAGATCGAGTACAGCGGGTGGCACAGCGCGATCTGGGACCAGAAGGATGGCCGTTGGCAGATCTGGTACGAGCACTTCGGCGGCAGCCCCCAGCGCGCCCAGGTCGCCTCGCCGCCCCCACCTCCGCCCCCGGCGCCCGTCGCGACACCGACCCCGCCGCCCGCGGCCGTGGCCCTCCCGTTCGGGGACGTCTTCTTCGACTTCGACAAGTGGGCGATCCGCAAGGACCAGATCGCCGCCCTCGACGTCGACGTGGACCTCCTGAAGAAGAACCCCGACGTCCGCGTGCTCATCGAGGGGCACTGCGACGAGCGCGGCGGCGAGACGTACAACCTCGGCCTCGGCGAGCGGCGCGCGACCGCGGTCCAGAAGTACCTTCTCGCCAAGGGCGTCGAACCGGAACGCGTGGCCACGGTGTCGTACGGCAAACGCAAGCCGTTCGAGTCGGGCACGGGCGAGCAGGTGTGGAGCAAGAACCGGCGCGCGCACTTCGTGCAGCTGCAGAAGTAGCTGCTCGCCGAGTCCCGCGAGCCGGTCCCAAGCAGGGATCGCCCGGCGACGTTCCGTCCGAGTGTCCTGCCAGGTGAGGATCGGAGCGGCTGGGCGCGCTCCGCGGAGCGCGGATCACTCGCGAACGCAAGGTGTCTGCTGGCGAGCGTTCGAGGTGGCTTTTCCGTTGTTGGTGTGGTAACCTTATTAAAATGCGACCCGATCTACTCACAGAGCGTCGGAAAGGGAGGAAACAGGCTATGAGGAAGACCGTCATCTGCGCGTTGGCCCTGGCGCTGTGGGCCGGCGCGGCGTACGCCAACTTCGGCGCGCTGGACACCGTTCCGGCGGCCACTCTGCTCGTCCCGTACATCGTCGTGGACGCGGATGCCAACGGCGTTCCCGACCCGTCCGGGTACACCACGCTGACCGTCGTGACCAACGTGTCGAGCACCAAGCAGATCATCCACGTCACGGTCTACAACGCCGCCTCGCAGGGCGTGGTGGACTTCGACGAGGTGCTGACCGGCTACGACGTGTGGTCGATCAACTGGCGCGACCTGGTCACCGGCGACTTCGAGAACTTCGACACCGGCAAGGTCTCGGGCGGGTTCTGGACCGGGACGATCGGCACGGTGGGTTCGCCGTTCGGGCCGACGACCAACGTTGCGGGTCAGCCGCCGGTCGGGCTCGACAACCCGCAGGACAGCGACTACCCGAAGCCGGACACCACACCGGTGACCAAGGGTGGCAGCTGCGGGTTCCCGTGGGGCAACCTGACGGGGTACGCGGACGTGATCGTGGGCAAGCTGCAGATCCCGCTGATCAGCTGGCCGACGCAGGACACCGACTGCAACGTTGACACGACGACCGATCAGATCGCGTCGCCGGCGTTCCTGAAGAACATGGGCAAGTCGCCGTTGTTCTTCTACGCCACGATCGACTCCGTGAAGGCCTGCAACGGCCTCTTCCCGGATCAGAACAAGGCGTACTGGGATACCAGCGTCGCCGACTTCACCGGCTTCAGCTATGCGGGCTA
>Ga0335070_10001254_pt1 | contig 29224 bp, 26 predicted proteins | sample Lox_Sample_13_FD_206722 | JGI IMG/M metagenome (GOLD analysis project Ga0335070, IMG submission 206722) | Soil microbial communities from Loxahatchee National Wildlife Refuge, Florida, United States - Lox_Sample_1.3 | ecosystem: Environmental > Terrestrial > Soil > Wetlands | place: USA...
GCACCCGCTCGCCCGGCTCAACGATGCTGCGCTCGGCGATCAGCCGTGCCGCCACTTTCGGCCCCGGCTCGATCTGGGCCACGGCAGGCAAAGACCCCAACAGGCAAAGGGCAATCGCGAGGAAAAAACGCATCCCCCGCATATAGCCTTTGCGTTGCCGCGGGGCCACTCGCAGCTTTGTGATGTGGTGGTAAGGTCGCCCCGGCAAAAATCGGAGGAAGCAATGCGCAACAGCAACCGCCAATGGATTTTGAAGAAGCGCCCCGAAGGCGACATCAAACCCGGCGATCTCGAATTGGTGGAAACACCCATTCCCGTGCCCGGCCCAGGCCAGATCCTGGCGCGCACGCTCTACCTCTCGCTCGATCCCACCAACCGCATCTGGATGAGCGACATGGATCAATACATGCCGCCCGTGCAGTTGGGCGACGTGATGCGCGGCGGCACCATCGGCGTCGTCGAACAATCCAACAATCCGGATTTCAAAAAAGGCGATCTCGTTTCCGGTATCGCCGGCTGGCAGGAATTCGCGGTTTCCGACGGCGGCATGAAACTTCCGCCCGGCGTGCCGCCCACCGCCGCCATGAGCGTGCTCGGCATGACCGGCATGACCGCCTATTTCGGCCTGCTCGATATCGGCAAACCCAAAGCCGGTGAAACGGTCGTGGTATCCGCGGCCGCCGGCGCTGTCGGTTCCATCGTTGGCCAGATCGCAAAACTGAAAGGCTGCCGCGTGGTCGGCCTCGCAGGCTCGGACGAGAAATGCCGCCACGTGGTGAAGGATTTCGGCTTCGACGCCTGCATCAACTACAAAAAAGAAAACATCGCCGCCGCGTTGAAACGCGAATGCCCCAACGGCATCGACGTCGATTTCGAAAACGCGGGCGGCGAAATCCTCGAAGCGATCATGGGCCAGCTCAACCTGCATGCGCGCATTGCGCTCTGCGGCATGATCTCGACTTACAACGACACCACGCCCAAACCCGGCCCCAACCTCGCGCCCGTGCTGATGAAGCGCGCCCGCATCGAAGGCTTCATCATCATCGATTATTTCCACCGCATGGGCGAATTCCTTGCGGAGATGGGCCCGTGGGTCGCGCAGGGCAAGATCAAGCACGATGTCCATGTCGTGAAGGGCCTGGAGAATGCACTCAGCGCGCTCGATCTCCTCTTCACTGGCGGCAACACCGGTAAACTTCTTGTACAGGTGTCCGACGCATGACGCTGAGCATCGCCGTCGAACCGTTCGACGCGGCGGCGGCGAAAACCATCACCGACAATCTTGTCGCCTTCAACCGCGCCAAGGCCGACCGCCCGGAGCCGCAGAAATTCCTGGTTCTGCTGCGCGACGATGTGCGCAACGTGCGCGGCGGCATAAACGCCGCGTTGCATTACGACGTGCTCTACATCGACGACCTGTTCATCGAGGAGTCGTTTCGCGGACAGAATCACGGCACCGAACTGCTCCGCCTCGCCGAACAGGAAGGCCGCAAACGCGGCGCGCGCCTCGTCTGGCTCGACACCTATTCGTGGCAGGCGCGCCCGTTCTACGAAAAACAGGGATACGAGGTGTTCGGCGAACTCCCCTACCAGAACGGCACGCACCGCCGCTATTTCATGAAGAAAGCGCTATGAGAATTACCGGCGGAAATCTCGGCGGACGAAAGCTGATCGCACCGGACGACAATCGCGTTCGCCCAACTTCCGACAAGGCGCGGCAGGCGATCTTCAACATTCTTTCGCACAACGATTTCGAAGTTGGTTTCACGCTCGAAGGCGCGCGCGTGGCCGATCTCTTTGCCGGCACCGGCGCATTGGGCATCGAAGCCGTCTCGCGCGGTGCGTTGTTTTGCCTGTTCGTCGATGACTCCGCCGAAAGCCGCGCCCTGATCCGCCAGAATGTGGAAGCCCTGGGCCTCACCGGCGTCACCAAAATCTGGCGGCGCAACGCCACCAATCTTGGTCCGATGGCGGCCGGTTCCGGCGGTCCGTTCGATCTCGTCTTTCTCGATCCGCCCTATCGCCAGAACCTGATCGGCCCCACGCTCGCATCGTTGCTAGCGGGCTGGCTAGCGCCCAACGCATTGATCGTCGCGGAATATGCGGAAGACGAAATGCCGGAATGGAACGGCTACCGCCTCATCGACCACCGCATTTACGGCGAAACCCGCGTCTCGTTCCTAACGCCGGCCGAATAACCGCTCGATATCGGAAAGCTTCAGTTCCACGTAAGTCGGACGGCCATGATTGCATTGGCCCGAATGCGGCGTCGCTTCCATCTCGCGCAACAGCGCATTCATTTCTTCCGCCGTCAGCCGCCGCCCCGCGCGAACGCTGGTGTGACAGGCAAGCGTGCCGGCAATCTCTTCCATGCGTTCGTTCAATGACAGCGCAGAATTGGTTTCGGCAATATCGTCCGCCAGATCGCGAATGAGTTTCTTGATATCGGTATCGCCCAGCATCGCAGGCAATTCGCGCACCAGAATGGCATCCGGCCCGAACGCCTCGACAACCAGACCCAATTCGCCAAGTTCGCCCGCCCGTGCCGTCACGCGTTCGACCTCGGCGGGATCAAGCTCAACCACTTCCGGTATCAACAGCGGCTGCCGCGCAATCCCGCCATTCGCCATAGCGCGTTTCATGCGCTCATAGACCAGCCGCTCATGCGCCGCGTGCTGATCGACGATCACAATGCCATCCGCCGTCTGCGCAACCACATAGGTTTCATGCAATTGCGCCCGCGCCACACCGAGCGGCGTTTGTTCGGCGGGCTGTTCCTCGGGAACGGCTTCGACACGAGCCGAAACCGTCTGCACGCCGCCCGAAAACAACGGCGCATGAAACTCGCGAGAAGCATCCGCCATCTGCGGAGACATGCGCGGCGGCGGTAAATAATGCACCGCCGATTGCGCCCTGAGCGACGCCAGCGTATCGCCTGCAACGGTTGTCGAAGCGCGATGCCCTGCCTTCGCCAGCGCGTTCTTGAGCGACGACACGATCATCCCGCGTACCAGCCCCGCATCGCGAAACCGCACTTCCGTCTTCGCCGGATGCACGTTTACGTCCACGAACGCCGGATCGCAATCGAGGAACAATGCCAACGCCGGATGCCGGTCCCGCGCCAGAAAATCCGCATAAGCCCCGCGCACCGCGCCCACCAACAGCTTGTCGCGCACCGGACGCCCGTTGACGAACAGAAACTGCATCTGCGCATTGGCGCGGTTGTAGGTCGGAAGACCCGCGAAGCCTGTGATCTTCACGCCTTCGCGCTCGATGAAAACCTCTTCCGCGTTTTCCGAAAACTCGCGCCCCATGATGCGCGCCAGACGGTTCAACCGTCCGGCAAAAAGATCGGCCTCCGCTTCCAGATCGATTGCAATGCGTCCATCGAGCGTGAGCTGAAACCCTACATCGGGCCGCGCCATCGCCAGCCGCTTCACGATATCGGTCGTTGCCAGATCTTCCGACCGCACAGATTTCAAAAACTTGAGCCGCGCGGGCGTCGCATAAAAAAGTTCGCGCACCTCCACCCGGGTTCCCGATTGGCCGCCCGAAAGATAAGCGGCCGGTTGCGGTCCACGCACCGCGCCGCCATCGACGCGTATCTCGCACGCATCGCCCGCCTTCATCCGCGTCGCAATGGAAAGCCGCGCCACCGCGCCGATGGACGGCAACGCCTCTCCGCGAAATCCCATCGTCACAATGTGCGAAAGATCGTCTTCCCCATTCGCGCGCGGGAGCTTGGAGGTCGCGTGGCGTTCGATGGCCAGCGCCAGGTCGCCCGCACTCATCCCCTCGCCATCGTCCTCGACAAGGATGAGGTCGCTGCCGCCATTCGACGTGGCGATCACGATGTGCCGGGCGCCGGCATCCAGCGCGTTTTCGATCAGTTCCTTGGCCGCGCTCGCAGGCCGCTCCACAACCTCGCCCGCCGCAATGCGGTTGACGGTGCCTTCGGCAAGTCGGCGAATTTTGGCTGATTCCGGCATGCCCGGAGCCTAGCAGGAATCAGTTCGGTTTGGAGTTGTCGAAACTTCCACCCACAACGATGGTCATTTTCGCCGGGTTGAACAGGCGCTTGGCCACACGCTTGATGTCGTCCAGCGTCACCGCATCGATCAGATCGTTGCGCTTGGTGATGTAATCCGGCGCCAGCCCCACCCGCTGAAACGCGTTGAGTTGCGCCGCAATCCCGGTGTTGGAATCGAAGGCCAGCGGAAACGATCCCGTGAGATAGGTCTTGGCATCCGCCAGGTCGGACGCCGAAGCGCCCTTGTCCACGAAATTCGCCATCACCTGTTTCACCACGTCGATGGTCTGCTTCACGCTTTCCTTCTTCGTCGCCACCTGCCCGACAAACAACCCCGCCTTGCTATAGGTGTTGAGGTCGGTGTCGATGCCATAGGTAAGGCCGCGCTTTTCGCGCACTTCTTTCATCAACTGCGAGGAAAAGCCGCCGCCGCCGAGAATGTAATTTGCGACATAAGCCGGGATGAAATCCTTGTCGGAGCGCAGAATGCCGGGAAGCCCGAACTCGATGGTCGGCTGCGGAACTGGCAACGGCACCACATGCACACCCGGCGCACCCAGATGCGTCACGTTCGGCAGTGGTGCGGGTCGTGCCGGCGGAATGGCATCGAACGCGGCACCGATCAACGATTTGAGTTCGGCTTCATCCACGTCGCCCGAAACGGAAATCTTCATCCCGCCGCGCACCCAATGGGCCTTCGCGAACTGGCGAAGATCGTTCTGCGTGATGGCCGGCAGCGTATTCAATTCGCCGTTTACCGCATGGCCGTAAGGATGCCCCGCAAAGAACAGCTTGGTGAATTCCTTGCCCGCAACCGTCGGCGGTTCCTGCTCATCCTGTTTGATGGATTCGATCATCTGCGCGCGAATGCGCTGAATGGCATCCTGATCGAAGCGCGGATGCGCCATCGCAAGTCCCAGAAGCTGGAACGCCTCCTTCGCGTTTTCCGCCAGGGTCACCAGACGGATCACCATGTAATCGCGGCTGGGCGAAACGCTCAGCTGGATCGCCTTGTCGTCCAGCGCGGCATGAAAGGCTTGCGAGTTCATCTTGCCCGCGCCTTCGTCGAGAAGCGCGGCGGCCATCGCGGCCATCCCGTCCTTGCCCGCCGGATCGTATGCCGAACCTGCCGGAACCGATGCGCTCATGGCGATGATCGGCACGGTATGATCCTCGACGAACCACACTTCCTCGCCCTTCGCCGCCGGCACGACCTTCACGTCGACTGCCGAAGCCGCCTGCGGCGCAATCGCGGCAAACGCAAAGACGGCAGCAGCAAGAAAATCGCGCGCGCTCATTTGCCGGGCCTCAGATAACCGCTGACCGCTTCGATCTTCTTCAGATCCTTGATCGCGGCCTTGCGAACCGAATCCGCCGTCACCGCATGAATACGATCCGGCCATTGTTCCACATCGTTCGCCGTGAGCCCGATGGACAGCGCCTGCCCATACGCACTCGCCAGCGCATACTGGCTGTCCCGGCGATAGGTTGCGCTCGCGATCAATTGCGTCTTGGCGCGTTCCAGATCGGCCGTTGCCGCCTCGTGCGCGAACAAACTTGCGATCACGCCGTCAACCGCATGTTCCAGCGTCTCCAGCGGGACGCCGGGACGCGGTATTGCGTAAACGCTGAAAGACCCATCGTCGCGCGTATATCCGTCGAAGCCCGCGCCCGCATCGACCGCGAGTTTCCGCTTCACCACCAGTTCGCGATACAGCACCGAGGTCGCGCCGCCGCCCAGCAGTTGTGCGAACACTTCCAAAGATTCCGCCTCGCCCGCCGCCGCATCCGCATAGCTCGGCACGCGATAGAAACGGATGAAGATCGGCACTTTCACATCCGGCCGCGCCACGTTGAGCCGCGTCTCGCCCAGCCGTGCAGGCTGCGCATATTCCGCACGCGGCAGAAGCTCGCGCGCGGGCACCTTGCCATACGCATCTTCGGCCATCGGCCGCGCTTCGTCCGGCGTGATATCGCCCACCAGAAGCAGCGTCGCATTGTTCGGCGCGTAGTGGTGCAGATAAAAGTCCCGCGCCTCCACCCGTCCGATACGGCGGATTTCGTCCGGCCAGCCGATCACCGGCCGCCCGTAGGGATGCGAAAGATAAAGCGCCGCGGCCAGTTGCTCGCTCATCAGCGATTGCGGATCGTTATCCACCCGCATCCGCCGCTCTTCCATCACCACGTTGCGCTCGGTGCGCACGTTGTTGTCGGAGAGGTCCAAATTCATCATCCGGTCCGCTTCCAGCTTCATCATCAGCGGCAGGCGGTCTTTCGCGATCTGTTCGTAGAACGCGGTGTAATCGTGCGTGGTGAACGCGTTGCTCTCGCCCCCGTTGCGGGCCACGATCAGCGCGAACTGCCCGTTGGGATATTGCTTGGTCCCGCGGAACATCATGTGTTCGAAGAAATGCGCGAGCCCCGAAAGCCCCGGCGGATCGTCATCCCCGCCGACGCGGAACCACAGCATCTGCGTCACGACGGGCGCGCGGTGATCGGGCACCACCAGCACCTGCATTCCGTTCTGCAGCGAGAATTGAAATGCTTTTGGCGGAGACGGCGGCGGCGGCGTGGCCCCGCCCAGCAGCAATGCCGAAAGAACGACGGCGCACGTTCCGGCTTTAGAAAAAAATGCCTTCAAAGAAACCGATCCCCGTCACCCAATATCGTTCAGCCGACTATGTATCCGATCAAAGGCCCAGCCAGCTGAACCAGCCGCTATCGTCATCACTATCCGAATCGTCGTCGTTGTTCGCCGTCGGGTCGTCCTGATCGGCCGTGCCCTGCGGCGACATCTTTTCGGTGCTGCGCTTGCCCAGCCGTTCGGCTTCGGCATCGGCGTTCACGGGATGGCCGTTCTTGTCCGTCGCCGTGCTGAACAGCAGCCGGTCAGTGAAGCTGGAGTCGGATGCTTCGAGGTTCGCATTGTCCGCCGCGATCTGCTGACGGATCGTGGGGCTCACCTGCGCCGCGCCGGCATTGGCGAGCAACAGCTTTTCACCCTGGCTGTATTTGCCGGTGATGGTGGAAGCCACAGCAGCCGGATCGCTCGAGAACAGGCTCGCTTCCGCGGCCTGCGTCGGCAAGGTCTGGTTCAGCGGCGGCGCACCGGGACGCGGCGGACGCAGATTGTAATCGGGCGGCATGATGAGCGGCGCCTTGGTGACGACCGCAAACTCATCCGGCGCCGCTTTGGTCATCCCGGCCGCGCTGCGAATGCTGTCGCAACCGGAAAGGGCTATCGCTGCACAGGCAAGAGCAGCCACGGGTAAAGCTTTGATCATGCGTTCCATAACTCGCGTTCCGTCATGAGGTTGGCTCTGCCCGCGCCTCGGGCTTGATGAGCGCATCGTATAGCAGGACGATCACACCGAAGGTAATGGCGACGTCTGCGACATTGAAAACATACCAGTTGTAGCCGAAGGCGAAGAAGTGAAAAAAGTCGGCCACCGCGCCATAGATCAGCCTGTCGATCAGGTTGCCCACCGCGCCCCCGATGACGAGGCCGAGCCCCACAGCCAGCGATTTCCGGTGGGAATTCCACATCCATGAGCCCAAAGCGGCCACCGCCACGGCCGAAAACAGCCCCAGCAGCAAGGTTCCGGCAAGGCCGCGAGCAGGGAACAGCCCGTAGCTGATCCCGGGGTTCCAGACCATGATCAGATTAAAAAACGGCAAGACGGAGATGGCTTCGCCCGACCGCATGTCGTTGAACCCGAAAACGTGCAGCAACAGCATCTTTGAGCCCTGATCGAGAATCAGAGCGACCATGGCGGCAACAAAGCCCCAGTCACGCGCGGAGAGCGAACGCGAGTCCCGGATCATCCCACCGCCTCGTTGCACCGGTTACAGAGATCGTCATGCTTGTTCGTGCCCACTTCCGGCAGGATCATCCAGCAACGCGCGCACTTGTTGCCCTGCGCGTGATGGAATTCCACCGCCACACCATCCACATCCGGCAAGCGAAACGCATCGGCAGGTGCAGCCACCGTCGAGACATGCGCGTTCGATGTGATGGCGATCTCGCCGAGGTTCACGCCGTCAAACAGCTTGGCGTCTTCCGGCTCGGTAACATAAAGCGTCGGCATCGCTTCAAGGCTGGCACCGATCACCTTGTCCCTGCGCGCCACTTCCAGCGCACCGGTCACCACGCGCCGCAATGTCCGGATGCGGGTCCACTTTTCGACCAATGCGCCGTTCGCCCATTCGCGCGGCGTCTGCGGGAAGATCTGCAAATGCACGCTCTGGTTCTCGCCGGGGAAGCGATAAAGCCACGCCTCTTCCATCGTGAAGCACAGAACCGGCGCCAGCCACGTCACCACGCGGCGGAAGATTTCATCGGTCGTCGTGCGCGCGGCGCGGCGGCGTTTCGAATTCGCAGCGTCGCAATAGAGAACGTCCTTGCGGATATCGAAATAGAATGCCGAAAGCTCGTTGGTGCAGAACGCGAACAGCGTGGAGAACACGCGGTTGAAATCGAACTGCCCGTAACCCTCCCGCACCAGCACATCGAGTTCGGAGAGTTTGGCCAGGATATAGCGCTCAAGCTCCGGCATCTCGCCGACCGCGATGCGCTCCTTCTCGTCGAAGCCCGCAAGGTTCGCCAGCATGAACCGGATGGTGTTGCGCAAGCGCCGATAGGCATCGACATTCGCCTTGATGATGTCCTGCCCGATGCGAAGGTCTTCGGTGAAATCCGACGACGCCGCCCACAGCCGCAGAATGTCCGCGCCGTTCTTGTCCGCGATCACCTGCGGCGCCAGCGTGTTGCCGAGCGATTTGGACATCTTGTGTCCTTGCTCGTCGAGCACAAAGCCATGCGTCAGCACTGCGTCGTAAGGCGCGCGTCCCCGCGTACCGCAGCTTTCGAGCAGCGAAGACTGGAACCAGCCGCGATGCTGATCCGATCCTTCGAGATAAAGATCGGCACGATCCTTCTTAGGCCACGCCGCTTCGATGGGGTGCTCCACCGTGAACGCATGGGTCGATCCGGAATCGAACCAGACGTCGAGAATATCTTTCACCTGCTCGTAATCGGCGGGATTGTGATTGCCGAGGAAACGCGCAGGCGACGAATTGAACCACGCATCGGCACCTTCCTTCTCGAAGATTTCCTTGATGCGCGCGTTGACCGCCGAATCGTTCAAGACTTCCTGCGTTTCCTTGTGCACGAAGATCGCAATCGGAACGCCCCAGGCGCGCTGGCGCGACAGCACCCAATCGGGCCGCCCTTCCACCATCGCGCCGATGCGGTTTTGCCCCGTTTTCGGGTACCACTTCGTATCGGCAATTCCTTGCATCGCAAGCTGGCGCAACGTCTTGCCGTTCGATCCTTTGAACGGCTTGTCCATATAGGCAAACCATTGCGGCGTGGCGCGGAAGATCACCGGCGCCTTCGACCGCCACGAATGCGGATAGGAATGGCGTAACGTACCTTTCGCGAGCAGCGCACCCGCCGCGATCAATTCCTTGATCACCGCGCCGTTCGCGTCGCCGTCCTTGCCTTCCGGCGTGAGAATGCGCTTGCCGATCAGTGACTCCAGCCGCGCGGCATCGGTGAAACTTCCATCTTCGGCGACAATGCTGAACGCATCTGGATAGTCCGCGGCATAGTCCTTGAACAACGTCGTCATCAGCTCGAAGTCTTCTTCGCCGTGACCGGGCGCCGTGTGCACGAAACCCGTGCCGGTATCGGCGGTGACATGCTCGCCGGCAAGAACCGGTACCAGAAAATCATATCCGCCGGCTCGGAATGGATGAAAACAGTCCGTGATCTGCCTCGGATCAATGTCCTTTATGCGCTTTAGAATAGTTTTTGAGTGTTTTGCCGTCTGCTCGGCGAGCACATCAGCTAAGACCAGCTTCTCGCCTTTGTGAGCCAAACTTCCTTCTAAGATTTCTGAAACCTCGTAAATTCCGTAAGCGATACTTGGAGAGTACGCGATCGCTCTATTTCCAGGTATTGTCCAAGGAGTTGTGGTCCAAATGACAACCGATGCTCCGATCAGCCCTAGCTCCGGCATGCGATCTACGGACAATCGCTGACTTCCGATAACGTTGGGCTGACTGCGAACGCCAACAATCGGAAACTTCACATAGATCGTGGGCGAAGTTTTCTCGTGATACTCCACCTCGGCTTCGGCAAGTGCGGTCTTCTCCACCGGCGACCACATCACCGGACGGAACCCGCGATACAGCAAACCGTTCGCCACGAACTTATGCAGTTCGCTCGCGATCACCGCTTCGGCGCGGAAATCCATCGTGGTGTATGGCGTGTCCCACAACCCTTCGCAGCCCAGCCGCTTGATCTGCTCGCGCTGCACGCCCAGCCAATGCGTGGCGAAAGCGCGGCAATCCTGCCGCAGTTGCTCCTTCGGGATGCTCTCTTTGGATTTGCCTTCGGCGCGGTATTTCTCCTCGACCTTCCATTCGATCGGAAGTCCGTGGCAATCCCACCCCGGAATATACGGCGCATCCTTGCCCAGCATGTTCTGCGAGCGGACGACGAAATCCTTCAGGATGTGATTGAGCCCGGTGCCCGAATGAATGTCGCCATTGGCGTAGATCGGTCCGTCATGCAGCACGAACAGCGGGCGGCCGTTAGCGGCTTTGCGCTGCTGGCCATAGAGGTCCATTGCCTTCCAGCGGGCCAGCCATTTGGGCTCGGCTTCGGGCAGCCCGGCCTTCATCGGAAAGTCGGTCGCGGGCAGGAACAGGGTGGCGCGATAGTCGCGCGGCTTGGCTTGGGTATCGGATTGGTCGGTCATGGTCTTTCGGGTCTTGCGTCAGGGTTCTCGGGAACGGCGTTACCCGGCATCCGGCCCGGCGCTTAAGCGCGCGCGACGGGAGCCGGGCGGCGAATTCGAGAAAAGCCCTTCAAGCCCAAGACCATATGATAAGCCTGCAAATCAGCGGGGCCGTTTCTAGCAGCCGCCGCCCCAGCCGGTCCAGCTAACCAAAGCGCGCAATCTCCTCCCGCACCAGGTCGGGCCGCTCCATGGGCAGGAAGTGGGTGGTACCGGGCACCTTGATGAGCCGAGTGTTGCCGTGGCGGTGGGCGAACAGCCGGCATTCGCTTTCCGGCGGGGTCGATTGCTCGGCATACATCAGGGTTACGGGACATTTGATCCGCCGGGCGAGGCTTGCGGCCCCAAAGGGTGCTGCCCGGAAGACCTGCGCCTCCCATGTCGGCGCACAGGCAAGCCGTACCCCGTCGCCGTCCGGCACCAGCCCACCCTTGAGATAGGCCGTCAGGAATTCCGGCGGCCACGTCCGGAAAGCACCCCGTCCGAGATAGGACGCCCGCGCCACCTCGAAGGAGGCAAACGAGGCCCGCCGCCGCTCCGCCCGCGACGCCAGATCGACGCTCGGCGGCCGAAACGGAATCCACCGCACAAGATGCAGGATGTTGGGCACCAGAACCGGCTCGAGCAGGATCAACCCCTTCACCCGATCCGGCCACCGCGCCGCGATCATCGCGCTGACCACCGCCCCCATCGAATGCCCGGCAAGCACCACCTGCCCATCGGTGGTCGCATCGAGGAATTGCCCAAGGTCGCGCCCGAAGATTTTCCAGTCCCGCGCAGAGCCCGGCACGGTCGGAAGCGTGGTGAAGCCGTGTCCGCGCGCATCGCTCGCCAGAATGCGCATGTGCTCCGACAAGGGTGTCAGCAGCGGCGCATATGTCTCGGCATTGAATCCTGTTGCGTGCGCGAAGTGCAGCGTGGGGCCATCGCCGTCCCACGCCAGATAGGAAATGTTGCCATCGGAAAGGGTGAGGGATCGACGCGAAGGATGACTCATGCCCGTTTAGCTTTACGGGCAAGCCGGTCCTTTCGTAAACAAGCCAGACCGCTATCCAAACAAAAATCGAGGAACGCCATGCATCCCGTCATTCACGCTGCCGAGGCGCCGCAAAAACCCGCCATCATCATGGCGCGCACGGGCGAGACCATCACCTATCAGGAGCTGGAGGACCGCTCGAACCAGGGCGCGCAATTGTTTCGCGAGCTTGGCCTCAAGACCGGCGACGGCATCGCGATTTTCATGGAGAACAACGCGCGCTATCTCGACATCTGTTGGGCCGCGCAACGTGCGGGGCTTTACTACACCTGCATCTCCTCGCGCCTGACCGCGGGCGAAGTCGAATACATCGTGAAGGATTGCAACGCGAAGGTCTTCATCTCCTCGCAGGCGCTTTCCAAAACCGCCGCCGAAGTGGCCCCGCTCATTCCCGGCGTGAAGCTTCTGATGGTTGGGGGCAGCATACCCGGTTACGAAAGCTACGAAGATCGTTCCGGCGCGATGCCGAAAACCCGCATCGCGGATGAAACCGCCGGCACCGACATGCTCTATTCCTCCGGCACCACGGGCCGTCCGAAAGGCGTGCGTCTCGCGCTGACCGGCCAACCGATCGACGCGCCGAGCCCGCTCACCATGCTGGCGTCCATGCTGTTCGGCATCAACAAGGATTCGATCTATCTTTCGCCCGCCCCGCTCTATCACGCGGCACCGTTGCGCTATTGCATGGCGATGCATCGCCTCGGCGGCACCGTCGTCGTGATGGATCACTTCGACGCCGAAGACGCGCTGCGCTACATCGACAAATACAAGATCACCGCCAGCCAGTGGGTGCCGACGATGTTTGTGCGCATGCTGAAGCTGCCGAAAGACGTTCGCAAACAATACGACGTGTCGTCTCTGCAAACGGCCATTCATGCCGCCGCCCCCTGCCCTGTCGAAGTCAAGCACAAGATGATCGAGTGGTGGGGCCCGGTGCTGCACGAATACTATGCCGGCACCGAAGGCAACGGCTTCGTCTACACCAACAGTCAGGATTGGCTGAACCATCCCGGCACCGTCGGCCGCGCGATGGTCGGCATCATCCACATCTGCGACGACCAGGGCAAAGAAGTCGCCACCGGCGAAGAAGGCATCATCTATTTCGAGGGTGAGTACCAGTTCGAATATCACAACGATCCGAAGAAGACGAAAGAGTCCCGCCACCCCGAACACGACAACTGGTCCACACTCGGCGATGTCGGCAAAATCGACGAAGACCGCTTCCTTTATCTGACCGACCGCAAGGCATTCATGATCATCTCCGGCGGAGTGAACATCTATCCGCAGGAAGCCGAGAACCTTCTCATCCAGCATCCGAAGGTGGCCGACGTCGCCGTGATCGGCGTACCGAACGAGGATTTCGGCGAGGAAGTGAAAGCCGTCGTTCAGCCCGCCGAGTGGAGCAATGCGGGCCCTGCATTGGCGGAAGAACTGATCGCCTATTGCCGCGAACACCTTTCTCCCATCAAATGCCCGCGTTCGGTCGATTTCGAACAGGAGCTTCCACGTCACCCCACTGGCAAGCTCTACAAACGTTTGATCCGCGACCGCTACTGGGGAAAACGCGAGTCCCGCATTGTCTGACGAGACGCCGACAGAATTGCCGCAATCGCTGGGGCGCATGCTCGAACGAGAAGATTTCACTGCCGAACGTTTGCAGCTTCTGGCGCAAGCCGCCCTGAAGAACGGCGACCAGCCGTTCATTACCGACGTCGAACGCGCAGAATCCCTCGATGCCATCAAGCGCGAAATCCCCGCAGACGAAGACGCATGGGTTTTCGGCTACGGCTCGCTGATGTGGAATCCCGCTATCAAAGTCGCCGAAAGCCGCAAGGCAACCTTAAACGGCTACAACGCTTATTTCTGCCTGTCGCTGAAAATGGGACGCGGATCGCCGGAAAAGCCGGGCCTGATGCTGGGCCTCGATGAAGGTGGAGAATGCGTCGGCGTGGCCCACCGCATCGCCGCCGAAAGTATCGACAGCGAACTGACGATTCTATGGTTCCGCGAAATGTTTTCCGGTGCCTACAGCCCGCGCTGGGTGGACACAGAAATCGAAGGCATCGGCGCACGCCGCGCCATCGCCTTTGTCATCAACAAGGCGCATCCCCGCTACGAAGGCATACTGGACGACGCGATGATCGCCGAACGCATCGCCGCCAGCGAAGGCTTTCTCGGAACCAACAGGGATTATCTTTACCGCACGGTGGAACGTTTAAGCGAAATGGGTGTGACCGACGGGCCGTTACATGGTATCGCCCGCAGGGTCAGGGAAATTGCAAAGGAAGGAAACGTAACATGAGCACTTCAACCACATTCGAAGACCTGCCCAAACTGGTGGGACAGGAAACCGGCATCTCCGACTGGGTGGAGATCACGCAGGATCGCATCAACCAGTTCGCCGATGCGACCGGCGATCATCAATGGATTCACATCGATGTCGAGCGCGCGAAAAAGGAAATGCCCGGCGGCAAAACCATCGCCCACGGCTATCTCACCCTCTCGCTCATCCCGTGGCTCACCGGCAATTTCCTGAAAGTGGCGGGTGTCACGCGCGGCATCAATTACGGCTCCAACAAGATCCGCTTCACCAACATGGTGCCGGTGGGATCGAAGGTGCGCGCCCGCGCCAAACTGCTATCGGCCGAACCGAAAGCGGGCGGCATGCAGCTCATCAACGAAGTCACCATCGAGATTCAGGGCCAGGATCGCCCGGCCTGCGTCGCCGAAACGATGAGCCTGATTTATCGCTGACGTAATGCAGGCATTTCTGGTTTCACTGTCTACGGTCGCCATCGCCGAGATGGGCGACCGTACGCAGCTCCTGTCGATGCTATTGGCCGCGCGCTTCCGCAAGCCGTGGCCGATCATCGCCGGGATTCTGTTCGCGACCATCGCCAACCACGCGCTTGCCGCGTTGATCGGCGTCGAGTTCGCAAAATACCTCACGCCCTTCGTGCTGAACCTGATCGTCGGCATCAGCCTTGTCGGCATGTCGATCTGGATCTTGATCCCCGACAAAATCGACGAAAACGAAAATCTCGATGGACGCGGCGCCTTCACCGCCACCCTCGTCGCCTTCTTCATCGCCGAGATGGGCGACAAGACGCAGATCGCCACCGCCGCACTCGCCGCCGGCTATCACAACCTGTTTGAAGTGGTGGCAGGCAGCACGCTGGGCATGATGATCGCCAACGTGCCCGCGGTTTTCCTGGGCCACGGTTTCGCCGCGAAACTACCGATGCGCGCCATCCATATCGGCGCGTCCATTCTCTTCGCCGTATTGGGCGTCTGGTTTATTGCCCAAGCCGTGCTTTGAGGAAGTCCACGATATTGGCCACCGCTTTCTTGGCTTCGGGCAACACATCGGCCGTCACCTGCCAGACGTGAAACACCCCGGGCCACACCTCGATGGTCGTGTCCACGCCTGCCGCTTTCATCTTCTGGGCCATGCGGATGCTGTCGTCGCGCAACAGCTCATCGCGCGAGCAGTGAAACAGTGTCGGCGGCAATCCGGTCACATCGCCGCGATAGGGCGAAACCAGGGGATCGGCCGGATCGACATTCGGGCAGTAAAGCGGCGATACCGAATTGACCATTCGGATGTCGAACATCGCATCGCGTTTGATGTTGTCGGTGCGGGATTCGAACCCTTCGTGATCGGTCACTGGCGAAAGGCAAACAAGCGCCGCCGGTAGTGGCAGCCCCAGCTCTTTCAGCTTAAGCGCCGTCACCAGCGTGAGATTGCCGCCCGCGCTATCTCCGCCGATGGCAATGTGTTCCGGCGAAAGCCCCTTCGCCAGCAACGCGCGATAGGCGGTGACGCAATCGTCCAGCCCGGCCGGGAACGGATGCTCCGGCGCCAGCCGATAATCGATCGCGTAAACCGGAACGCCCACGCCTTCCGCCAGCCGCCAGGTCAGCGGCCGGTGATTGGCCGGCACCCCGGCCACGAAGCCCCCGCCATGAATGTAAAGCAGGGCCCGGTTCTCATTGACGCCGCGCGGCGTCAAAAGCTCGGCGCTCACGCCATCCAGCTCGACCGTCTCCACCTTGATGCGCCGGGGCGCTGGCCGGATCGGCATCTCCGCCATGATCGGACGCAATTCCATCACCGTCGGATTGCGCCGGAACCGGCGTTTCATGGTCAGCCGCACGACCTTGTCGGCAACGAAAAGCTGGATCGACATCGAAGCGCCCCTCCCTGCGGGCGGCGGGTTTGTAACAAGCCTGTGACGGATTGTCAGGCCGGACCTTCCTCCGTGGTTACGGCACATTGAACGGCGGGAGCCGAGGCCCTATGGTCCGCCGCCTTCGGGCCCGAAGGGCCGCGAGAGTCCGCTCGAAAACCCAATGTTTCGAGCCTGTTGGGGCGTCGCCAAGTGGTAAGGCACCGGATTTTGATTCCGGCATTCGAAGGTTCGAATCCTTCCGCCCCAGCCAAACCAATTTAGGGATATCGACGGACTTTCTGCACTTAAGCCACCAGTTTTCGATAAAGGTGCCACGTCGCATGTCCCAGCACCGGCAAAACGACGACAAGCCCCAAGAACAACGGTATCGAGCCCAACACCAGCGCGAGCGCAACGATCAGGCCCCACGCCGCCATCGGCAGGATGTTGGCCTTCACCGCGCGCACCGACGTTCGCACCGCGGTGTCTAGCCCCACATCGCGGTCGAGCAGCAGCGGAAACGAAACAATGCTCACCGACATCGCAAACAGCGCGAACAGAAAGCCTGCGCTCACGCCGACCGCGATCATCGTCTGGCCGGGCGATGTGAAGAACACCTCGTTGAGGAACAATCCCACCGATTGCGGCGGCGTCGGCCCCAGCGTGACGTTGTAGATAAGCCACGCAACCGCGAGCCAGACGAGGAACGTCGATATAAGCAAAAGCCCGAGGACCGAAATCGCGCCCACCGCCGGCGCGCGGAAAACATCGAACGCGTTGGTCCATTTCACTTCGACGCCTTGCTCGCGCAAACGGCTCATCTCGTAAAGACCGATGGCCGCGAACGGCCCGATGATCGCAAACCCCGATGCGAGGGGAAAAAGCAGCGGCAGCAGATCCATTCCGAATGCCAGCCGCGCCAGCACAAGTCCCAGCACCACATAGATCACGCAAAGGAAAGCGACGTCGGTGCGATAGGCCTGAAAATCCGCAAAGCCCTCTTCCAGCGATTGCGTGATGTCGGCGAAATGGATGTGGCGCACCGCAGGCGCGGGCGAATGGATGGTTTCCTGGATGTGATGCAGGGAATCTGTGGCGTAACGCATGGCATGGGCTGCGTGCACCAGCTGCGAACCACTCCACTCGATCGGGTTCCTGATGGTCATAAGCGATCCTCCCAAAGCGTTTGCTTTCAGGATGCGGTATCGCTCAGGGCCTGGCGGCCAAATGCGCCGTCGGTCACGAGAAACCCGCAACCTTCGTTATGGGAGAACTATACGCCTGTCGGCTCAGTTATGGAAAAAAGGATCGCTCGTTTCCTGGCTATCCGGCGGACCATAGGTCCGCATCGGGCCCATCGGGTTCGAAGGATCTGAGTTCGGGCCGATAGAACCGGGCTGGAACATGTTGCGTCCGGCGTAGCCGCCGGAATTGCCCGAAACGCTGAAGTGCCAGGAACTCTTGTCGTCTTTCTTGTCGTCCGGCGTCTGGCTGAGCGCCGCCTGGTTCGGCGTGCTTGCGGTTTGCGAATTGGGGAGCATCAACGTGTCCAGCGCCATGGAGGGCGAGGAAAGCGCCAAAACGGAAAGGCCGCAGGCGGCCCCGATAACGATCTTGCGAAGCATGCGAACTCCTCCTCGGCGGTCCACAAGCACCGGACCCGAGACTCACACTAGCAGAGCAATCTCCCAAGGGGCTATCCCGCAGGTGAAGTTTCCGCAATCCGTGTTGGCGCTGACTACTGGGCGGGAGTTGAAGCAGGAGCGGTTGACGCTTCCGGCGCTGGCACCGTTGCAGCCGGTTGGGCCTCGGGCGCGGGGGCAGGCGCGGCTTGTGTTTCCGGGGCCGAAGCCTGGCTTTGCTCCGGCTGAGCAACAGGTTCGGGGGCGGGCGCTGTTGCGGGTTCGGACGCTGGTATCTCTGCCTTCTGCGCCTCTGGTGCGGCCTGCGACTCAGTTTCCGCCGGCGCCGTTTCTTCGGTCTTGGGCGTTTCGGGTTCGGCCACGGCGGACTCTGCCGCAACGGGAAGTTGGACGGAATTGGCCAGCACCCATCCCTGCAATGTGGGTTTGCCAGCGCCCGCATCCACACTGATATGCATCCAGTTTCCGCTGCGCTCGCCGGGCGTCACTTGATCGCCGACCTTTAGCGTCGTGACGATGGTGTCCGACGTCGATGGTCCGGAGCGCATATTCATCGATTTCAGCATTGTAGCCTTCGGAAGAACCGTAGGCTTGGGCTGAACGGGCGCAGCCTTCGCAACAACTTGTGACGCTGGCGCACTGCTGTCTGAAGATGGCCACAGGAACAAGGCGCCGACCGCGATCAACGCCGCAACGCCGGCCGCCGCCGCCGCCATGATCCACGTCGTTTTGTCGTTCTTCTCGCCACGGTTCTCCCGGCGCTCGATGAACCCGCCCTTGATGATCTTCGTGTCGGTGGGGCTGACGGCATCGATGGAATTGGCACTCGCAAGCAGTTGATACGCATCCATAGCCAGCCGTTCGAGCGCTTCGTCGGCGGCATTGCGCGCATCGGCAATTGCGGCGCGGGGCACCGGCGGCGGCGTGAAGGGAGCATTCTGTGGCGGCGGTGCGAATACCGGCATCGGCCGGTCTTCGACCACCCCGGCAATATCGACGCTCACCGCTTCTTCCGGCGCGCGCACCGGCGGCAAGCGGCCGGAACGGCGTTCCGCATCCAGCGAGTCGTGCAATGCCTTGCGCGATTCTTCCTGCCACTCCGCACGCGCGGCGGCCAGGCGCGAAGCCTCCGCCGACTTCCAGGCCTTCTGTGCCTTGGCGAGTTCGGCTTCCGACTGTTTCTGCCAGCGTTCGTAAGACCGTTCGGCAAAGAGGCGCGCCTGCGCCAGTTCTTCGTCGCGCTCGGCGATCTGCTGTTCGAGCGCGGTAAGCTCGCCTTTCACGCGGCGCACCTGGATATCTTCGTTCTCGCGCAGATCGTCGAGCTGCCGCTCGGTCGCGTTGATCCGCGCGATGGCCTGCGTGAGTTCCAGTTCACGGTCGGCCAGCGTCGTTTCGACAATCGCCGCGTGCTCTCGCAGTGTACGAAGTTCGGTTTCGGCTTCCTTGCGTGCCATCTCGGCCTCCGTGAGCGCGGAGCCCGATTGTTCGCGCATCCGCTTTTCGACGGCGGCGGCGCGCGCATTCTCTTCGGTTCGCCACGCTTTCTCAGCGTTGATAAGAGCGGCTTTGCCCTCTTCGCGCACGCGCTCGATGGTGGCACGCGCTTCGGTCAACGAAGCATTGCGTTCGGAGAGCTTGGTTTGTGCGATGGTGAGTTCGGTGCGCAGGCGCGTCAGTTCGAGTTCGCCCTGATCTCGCGCGGCCTGTACTTGCGCACGCGCATCCGACAATGCGCCCGAGGATTTCTGCTGCCATTGGGATTCCGCAGCGGCGAGCCGCTCGACCTCCCGCGCCTTCCAGACGGCTTCCGCCTTGGCAAGCGTGGCATCGGCTTCGGCTTTCCAGCGTTCGCGCTCCTTTGCCAATTCCGCCTTGGCTTGCGCGTGGGCCTCCGCAATCGCCTTGGCTGTTTTTTCCTGCCACTGCGATTGGGCGGTAGCCGAACGCTCGGATTCTCGTGCTTTCCAGCTTTGCTCGGCCTTGGTCAGAGCGATGTCGGCATTGCGGCGCTCGCCGTCCTGCGCCTCGCGGATCGCGACCTGCGCTTGCACCAACTCTTTCTCGCGCTCGATGAGTTTGACCTGCAGTGCGGACGCCTGATCGCGAACACGGCGCAGTTCGGCCTCTCCCTGATCGCGGGCGGATTTTGCAACGGTGTGTGCTTGCGCCAATTCCTTGTCGCGTTCGGCGAGCTTGATCTGCAGCGTGGAAGCCTCATCCCGCAGGCGGCGCAGTTCCGCATCGATCTGTTCGCGGCCGGACTTCGCGGTAGAATGCGATTGCGCCAGTTCCTTCTCGCGATTGGCGAGCTTGGCTTGAGCGGTTGCAAGTTCCTCCCGCAAGCGGCGCAACTCGCCTTCGCTCTGATCGCGGCCGGATTTCGATTGCGTCTGAACATCCGCAACCGCCTTCTCGGCTCTCTCCTTCCACCGCGCTTCGGCGGCGGCGAGCCGCGCGGCTTCGGCCTCTTTCCATTCCTTCTGCGCCTTGGCGATTGCCGCTTCGACATCCTGCTTGCCCGGTGCCGCGGCCTTCCCGCCGGAAACGCGCGCCTGCGCGATCTCTGCATCGCGCTCGGCCAGAAGGTTCTGCATCGACAGCAATTCGTCGCGTAGGCGGCGCAATTCGATCTGGTCGCCATGATCGCGCACCGCTTTGGATGAGGCGCGCGTCTTTTCCACCTGGTCTTCAGTGTGCTCGTGCCATTTCGCCTCTGCCGCGGCGAAGCGCCGTTCTTCGGCGAGCTTCCACTCCCTTTCCGCTTTCGCAATGGCGGCCACGCTGTCCTGTTGCCAGCGGATACGTTCTTTCTCGAAATCGGCAGCGCCCGATTTCTTCGCCTGTTCGGCCTGCCATGCGCTCCAGCTTCGTTCGAGATTGGCGGCCGCCTCGGCTTTCACCTTGGCGATCTTCTCGTCCATCTCGACTTTCCACGCCGCGCGCGCTTCGGCGAGTTCGGCCTCGAGCGTACCGGGCGGCAGCTTGCCGTTGGCTGCGGGCTTGGAGCGGATTTCGTTCAGCTCGGCTTCGCGCAATGAAAGCGTAGATTTCACCCGCGTCAATTCTTCGATCAGGCGGCGGAGGTCTTCGTTGCTGATATTGGCAAGATCGATCTCGCCGAAATTTTCTTCTTCGCCGAATTCGACGACAACGTCCTTCACCGCGATGGTTGACGCATCGCCGTCGTCCAGGCTGATGACACGCACCGAAAGAACAGGGCGCGGTTCCGTGCCTTCGGGCGCGAGATATTCCAGATCTTCCAACTCGTCCATCATCAGCGAGTAGGAGCGATCGCCATTGTTGCGTCCTGCGGAAAGCCGCGCCTGTATCGGCAGCTTCTCGACGCGCACGGTAAGCCGCCCGCGTTTCTTGAACGGCTGCAACAGCGGCATCAGATCGAGCGGAACCGAACGCATATCTTCCGACGACGAAGATGCGGACGCGCGTGCAAGCGCACCCACTTCGACGTGGCGAGACGTCTTCTTCGCAAACTTCGTCGCGCGCTGCGCCATTGCGCAAAGCCCCAGTTCTGCCCGCGTGTTATCCGCGGTCGCTGGCCCATACTGCTACAAAATGCGATGCCAGCCGCTTACTGGATGCAACGGGATTTGTTGAAAACTTTAGCGATTTACAAACCGGTAACGCTCGGAATCTTGCTGCGCTGTAATGCTTATCCGTTCTCTGCGAGAACCTGTCCCGCAAGATATAGCGATCCACAGATCAAGATACGGGGTGCGGGTTCCACGGGCCGCGATCTGGCCCACGCGTTGACCTGCATCATTGCATCTTCCAGATCGTCGGCGGGCGATGCTTCGAGCCCCGCGTCGCGCGCGGCGTCGTAAAGTGCGCCCGATCCCTGGCTTGCCGCCTCGCCTTCGATGGGAACGGTGGTGACATGGCGCGCCAGCCCCTGGAACGCCGAAAAATACCCAACCGCATCTTTCGTGCGCAGCATCCCGCAGATCATATACAGCGGCCGTTCTGCGCGATCCTCCAGATCGGCGATCGCACGCGCGACCGCCTGCGCGCCATGCGGATTGTGACCGCCATCAAGCCACACTTCGGATTCTTTCGGTGCCAGTTTGACCAGCGGCCCGTGCGTCAGCCGCTGCAACCGTGCAGGCCACTCGACCGTGCGCAAACCCTTTTCGATGGCCGCGTCATCGCCCCAATCCTTGTTGGCATGGCGCAACGCGGCAATGGCCGTCGCCGCATTCTCTATCTGATGCCGCCCGATCAATTTCGGGAGCGGCAGATCCAACAGCCCATCCATATCCTGATAGACCATGCGCCCATGTTCCTGATGCGCGAAGAAGTCCTGACCGAAAGCAATCAACGGAGCGTTCAGCGCATCGGCGCGCCGTGTGATGACATCGCGCGGAACGTCATCCTGCGGCCCCACGATCACCGGAATCCCACGCTTGATGATGCCGGCCTTCTCTGCCGCAATATCGGCAATCGAATTGCCGAGAAACTCAGCGTGATCGAGTCCGATCGGCGTGATGATGGCTGCCTGCGGATGCGCGACCACATTGGTCGCGTCGTATTTCCCGCCCAATCCCACTTCCAGCACCAGCGCATCCGCCGGGTGCCGTGCGAAGGCGAGAAACGCCGCCGCTGTCGTGATTTCGAAAAATGTGATCGGCGCCCCGTCATTCACACGCTCGCATTCCGCAAGCGTCGCCGAGAGTTCGTCTTCCGTGATGAGCCTTCCCGCCAACCGGATGCGCTCGTTGAAATGCACGAGATGAGGCGAACTGTAGACATGCACCTTCAGCCCCTGCGCCTCCAGCATCGCGCGCAAGAAGGCACAGGTCGATCCTTTGCCGTTCGTTCCCGCCACATGCAGGACCGGCGGCAAGCGCAATTCGGGGTGCCCCAGATCGGCGAGCAGCCGCTGGATGCGGTCCAGCACCAGGTCGATTTTCTTGGGATGCAGCGACAGCAGGCGTTGAAGGATCAGGTCGCTCTCAACGCCCACGCTCATGCGCGCACGCGCACCGCGGTGCCCGTCACGGTTTGCGCAGGCTGGCGCGATTTGGGCTTCGGCTTCTTCATCAGCATGTGGATCAGCCGCGAAAGCGTGGCGCGCATCTCGTGTCGATGCACTACCATATCCACCATGCCGTGATCGCGCAGATATTCCGCGCGCTGGAATCCTTCCGGCAGTTTCTCGCGGATCGTCTGCTCGATCACGCGCTGCCCCGCAAAGCCGATCAACGCGCCGGGTTCGGCAATCTGCACGTCGCCCAGCATCGCGTAAGACGCGCTCACCCCGCCCGTTGTCGGATCGGTGAGCACGACGATATAGGGCAGCCGCGCCTCGTCCAGCATGTCCACGGTGATCGTCACGCGCGGCATCTGCATCAGCGAAAGAATGCCTTCCTGCATCCGCGCGCCGCCGGACGAAGAATAGAGGATGAATGCACGCCGCTCGTTCACCGCCGCCTGCATCGCCTGCACGAGTGCTTCGCCCACGCCCATGCCGAGCGAGCCGCCCATGAAATCGAATGGCTGCACCGCAATCATCACCGGCAAACCGTCCAGCGTGCCGCGCGCAGCCACCAGCGCATCCTGCCGCCCGGTCTTGGTGCGCGCATCCTTGATGCGATCGGAATAACGCTTCTCGTCGCGGAATTTCAGCGGATCGGCGGCAACCGGCGGCTGCGGCAGTTCTTCGTAAGAGCCGGCATCGAACGTCCACGAAAAACGTTCCTTCGGTCCCACGCGCATATGGAAGCCGCATTGCGGACACACGTAAAGTGCCGCCACCAGATCCTTGTGAAAAATCATCTCGCCGCAACCCGGACATTTGGTCCAGAGGTTTTCGGGCGTTTCGTTGCGCCGGGCGATCCAGCTTTTGATCTTCGGGCGAACGAAGTTTGCGATCCAGTTCATGCAAGTACTCTAACACACTCTCATCATCTTACCTCCCCCTTGTGGGGAGGTCCAATTATGCGCGCGCTGCATGCACTGCGTTTGCAAGCTTCTGACAGAAATTCAGCGTTTCGGAGACGAGAGTTTCGCGGCTCCCGCCATTCTGGGTATGTTTTTTCACCAGATCGACGATGGCAGAACCCACCACCGCTCCATCGGCAAAGCGCGCAATCGCACCCGCCTGTTCCGGCGTCTTGATGCCGAAGCCGACGGCGACGGGAAGCCCGCCCTTCTCTTTCAACCGCGCAACCGCCGCGCGCACATCGCTTTCGCTGAAACTCTTCGTGCCCGTCACACCGGCAATGGACACATAATAAAGAAACCCGCCTGCGCCATCGAGCACCGTGGGAAGCCGTTTGTCGTTTGTCGTCGGCGTTGCCAACCGCACGATGTCGAGCGATTGTGCGCTTGCCGGTGTGCGCAGCACTTCGTCTTCTTCCGGCGGCAGGTCGACGGTGATGAGCCCATCGACACCGGCATCGGCAGCATCTTTCGCGAACCGCGCCGTGCCATAGGCGTGGATGGGATTGTAGTAACCCATCAGGATAATCGGCGTCTTCTGATCTTGTTTGCGAAAGCGGCGCACGAGTTCAAGCACCTTCACCACTGTCATGCCGGCTTCCAACGCGCGCAAGCTCGACGCCTGCACCGACGGCCCATCCGCCATGGGATCGGAAAACGGCACGCCAAGCTCGATCAGATCGGCACCCATTTCCGGAAGCTTTTCGAGAATCCGGAAACTCGTCTCCAGATCGGGATCGCCCGCCGTGATGAACGGCACGAACGCCGCGCGTCCCGCGCGCTTCAAATCTTCAAACCGTTGCGCGATGCGGCTCATATCTTTTCGCCCAGTGCGGCGGCGGCGGTGAATACGTCCTTGTCGCCGCGCCCCGAGAGCGTGACAACGATCACCTTGTCCTTGTCCATTTGCGGCGCCACGCGCATCGCATGCGCAATCGCATGCGCGGATTCAAGCGCCGGAATGATGCCTTCAAACCGGCTCAGCGCCACGAACGCATCCATCGCTTCCTGATCGGTCGCGGAGAAGTATTTCACCCGCCCGATGTCCTTCAACCAGGAATGCTCCGGCCCGACGCCCGGATAATCGAGACCCGCCGAAATCGAATGCGCTTCGAGAATCTGCCCGTCCGCATTCTGCAACAGATAAGACCGCGCCCCGTGCAACACGCCCGGCGAGCCTTTGGAAATCGTCGCCGCGTGACGCTGCGTCTCGGTCCCCTCGCCCGCCGCTTCGACGCCGTGGATTTCCACATCGTTGTCGTCGAGGAAGGGGTGGAACGTGCCGATCGCGTTCGATCCGCCACCGACACAGGCGATCACCAGATCCGGCAACCGTTTCTCCACCGCCACCATCTGCGCGCGGATTTCATTGCCGATCACGCATTGGAAATCGCGCACGATCTGCGGATAGGGGTGCGGCCCCGCCGCACTGCCGATGATGTAGAACGTGTCGTGCACATTGGCCACCCAATCGCGCAACGCTTCGTTCATCGCGTCCTTCAGCGTCTTCGAGCCGGAGATGACGCTGCGCACTTCCGCGCCCAGCAACCGCATCCGGAACACGTTGGGCTTTTGCCGCTCGATGTCGACTTCGCCCATATAGACGATGCACGGCAATCCGAACCGCGCGGCCACCGTCGCCGTCGCCACGCCGTGCTGGCCCGCGCCCGTTTCCGCGATGATGCGCGTCTTCCCCATGCGGCGCGCGAGCAAAATCTGCCCGATGCAATTGTTGATCTTGTGTGCGCCGGTGTGGTTGAGGTCTTCGCGCTTGAGATAGATCTTCGCCCCGCCCAGATGCTCCGTCAGCCGCTCGGCGAAATAAAGCGGGCTCTCACGCCCGACATAGTTCTTTAGCAGCCCATCCAGTTCGGCCTGAAAATTCGGATCGCGCCGCGCTTCTTCATAAGCCTTTTCCAGATCGAGGATCAGCGGCATCAGCGTTTCGGCGACGAACCGTCCGCCATAGGCGCCGAAATGACCCTTGGGGTCGGGTCCCGTGCGATAGGAATTGGGCGTGTTCATGCGGCCGCTCCGGCGAAATGAGCGTTGCGCGCGGCCGCAACGAAAGCCTGAATCATCTCTGCGCTCTTCACGCCCGGCGAGGTCTCCACACCGGACGACACATCGACACCCGGCGCACTCGATGCCGCCACCGCGCGCGCCACGTTCTCGGCATTCAAGCCGCCCGCCAGAAACCATGGCCGCGAAATCGTCCGTGAACGGAGCAACTGCCAGTCGAACGCCACACCGTGCCCGCCGCCGCGTTCTGCATCCGCCGGCGCCTTGGCATCGAACAGCAACATGTCGGCGGCTTCCTCATAAGCGGGCAACGCCGCGAGATCGGACGCATCCGCAATCGGCAATGCCTTGATGATCGGCAAGCCAAACTTCTCGCGCAGCTCGCCCACACGCGCCGGGCTTTCCGAACCGTGGAGCTGCAGGAAATCCGGGACCGTGTTGTTCACGACGTGCAGCACATCCTCATCCCGCGGATCGGCCATCAGCGCCACCAGCCGCACCCGCCCGAGCAGGCGCTGGGCAAGCGCGCGTGCCGCATCCGCCATCAGGTGGCGGGGCGATTTGGGATGAAAGACGAGGCCCGCAAAATCGGCGCCCGCGCGCGCAGCAGCATCCGCCGCCTCGGCGCTCGTAATTCCGCAGATTTTGATCATCGGGGCCATGGGGCGGGCCTTATCGCCGCCACCCGTCCGGAAATCAAGGAATGGACAGGTCTTCCGCTATGGCATGGGCCACGGCCGCCGGATCCTTGGCCCCGGTGATGGGCCGGCCGATCACCAATATGTCGGCGCCCGCCTTTATGGCCTCGCGCGGGGTCATAATCCGGCGCTGATCGGCCACCTCGGCCCCGGCGGGCCGGATACCGGGTATGACCAGCAGAAAATCGGGCCCGCACGCCGCGCGGACCGCCGCGATCTCGTGGGCCGAACAAACCACCCCGTCGAGCCCGCCAACCTTTGCAAGGGTCGCCAGCTTCAGCACCTGATCCTTGGCCGGCCATTCCTGCCCCACCATCTGCAGGTCGCCGTCTTCCAGGCTGGTCAGCACGGTCACTCCCAGCACCTTGGGCCGCGTCTCGGACTCCGCCGCCGCATCGCGCGCCGCGTGCATCATCGCAAGTCCGCCCGACGCATGGATGTTGAACATGGCCACACCCAAACCCGCAATCGCGCGCGAGGCGCCCTTCACGGTGTTGGGAATGTCGTGGAATTTGGTGTCGGCGAAGACGGGCAATCCCACGTCGATCACCTGCTGCACTGCATCGGGCCCCAGCGCGGTGATGAATTCGAGCCCGACTTTCAGCCCGCCGACATGCGGTTTGACGGCATGGGCGATCTCAAGCGCACGTCCCAAATCGGGTGTGTCGAGCGCTACGAAGATGGGGTTCTGGAATCGCGCCGGGCGCATGCCGAGCGTCGTAGTCTGCCCACGCGCCCGCTGCAAGCAAAGTTATGAGACGAAGTTTATGACTTGTTCAGCCGCTCGCGCAGTTCCTTGCCGGTGCGGAAGAACGGCGCGCGCTTTTCCTCAACCGTCACGGGTTCGCCGGTGCGTGGATTGCGGCCTTGCCGCGCGGGACGGACTTTCACCGAAAACGCGCCGAAACCCCGCAATTCCACGCGGTGACCTTCAGACAATGCTTTGGTGATCTCGTCGAGCACGGTGGACACGATCCGTTCGACGTCGCGGTGATAGAGATGCGGGTAACGTTGCGTGAGCCGCGCAACAAGTTCCGATTTGATCATCCCCCTAGCCCGAGCGGGCACCCCTCCTGTCGGAATCGGTCGATGGACCATTTCCAGTACGGAATTGTTGTCAGAGCGCACCGGGGGCGTCAATGGAAGCCCCTGTATCACCAGTGCTTTTTTCCCCCTGTGGCCAAAATCCCGCAACCGGAGTCGCAGGCGGCCCTTTGAATTCGTTGGGAAATTTCCACCGTAGAACAGCGGAGCTTTTCACTAAATACGGTATATTTTGACTGCGAGGATACTTCCTCTAGCTGCTTAGCGAAATTGCTCCCGCCAGGGCATGCCTCCAAAAGCATCATGGCCCGCAAGGCCGGAGCCTGCGGGCCACGAGGCTTGCCCCCAAAATTCTGAATTACGCGCTGCGACGGCGCCTTGCCGCCATACCCGCCAGGCCGGCGCCGACGAGGAACAACGAGGCCGGTTCCGGAACGCCGTTCGTCGGCGGGTCGATCACCGCGAAGACGAAATCGTTGTAGTCGTAGTCGCCGCCGACGCGATCTTCGAAGGCGACGTAACGAACGATGCTGTTCGACGTCATCAGCGAGGCGATCATATCCGAAGCCGATTGCGGGATCGGGAAAATACCCAGGTCGTCATAATTCGAAACGACCTTTGCGTAGTAATACCCGTCCGAATGCGCATTGGCCGTGTCGTAAATCTGCGGCACCGTAATGTCGTGCAACTGGAAGACCAGATTGCCGCTCAGCGTTCCGAGGTCGACCGTGTCGCCAGCGGCAGCGGCCGTGCACGACGAAGTGCTGTGATTGCAGAACAGATCGGCCAGACCGCCCACGAGCGACAGCAAGCTGGTATCGCCTGCATCCGAACCGATGAATACAACGGTCACATCTCCGTTGACGCTCAATGCATCCGGCTGAGTGGTGACTGGCGAAGCCTCAGCCACGCCCCCCAAAGCCATGAAAGACACAAAACCCAACGCCGTTAACGCTTTTTTAAACATTGTTTACTCATACGCCTACGCTTCTGCGCTGGGAAGCAGCAATTTAGGGGCCAATGCCGCCCACTGGCATTTTTCACCGTTAATCAAGCCGGGATTGTTTGTACTTTTTACACCATTACGGGTCCCGTGGGTGCGCAGCGTCGGCTTCGCTGACACTATGCCGGTCGTAAGTGTTTCAAATCAGGATCGTTTTTCGATCACGAGGTTCTGCACCGCGCGCCCGAAATAGCCCTGCGTATCGGCGAGCTTGGCGAACGCGATCCCGCTGCCCAATGGTCCCGCCCATGTTTCGGCGTCGAGCAACGCCCAGTCGCCCACCGGCTCGCGCGCCAATGTGATCGTCAGATCGGCGTTAATAAACGTCCACATATCCCACGGCAGCACGCTTGATGCGCCGTTGCAGAAATCCGCGGCCACGGCTGCGCGCATCAACGGCGAATTCGTTTCGCCTTCGACGATCGGCCGGTTCGCGCGATACCAGATCGCCGCCGGCCCCGGCATACGGAATGTCCCCTTCGCATCGCGCATCGAAAGCCCGGCGAGAAACGGCACGGGATCAGGAGGGATCGGCGCATCTTCCAGCGCGTCGGGCAGCGGCACTTCGATTTTGCGTTCGGCGGCTTCCGGCGGTAACGGCAGATCGACCTTGCGGATTTTCAAAACGCTTGCGCGCACCACTTCGGTGTCGCCCGCCAGAAGCCTGATCGCGAGCAATTGTATCTTGCGCCCTTCGCGGACGATCTCGGTTTGAATGTCCAGTGTCGTGATCGGCACGGGCCGCATCAGGTCGAGCGTGATACGCGCCACCCGCATAGGGGCAAGCGTCGGAACATGTTCGGCCATGC
>Ga0335070_10001255_pt1 | contig 29218 bp, 25 predicted proteins | sample Lox_Sample_13_FD_206722 | JGI IMG/M metagenome (GOLD analysis project Ga0335070, IMG submission 206722) | Soil microbial communities from Loxahatchee National Wildlife Refuge, Florida, United States - Lox_Sample_1.3 | ecosystem: Environmental > Terrestrial > Soil > Wetlands | place: USA...
ACATCTCGGACGTCATCTCGCAGATCAAGGACAACTTCGCCAAGGGCACGGTCGAGACGACCTTCCTGTTCAACGACAAGACGAAGAAACGCGCCTATTACGCGTTCCCGCTCAAGCAGCAGACGATGCACATCCAGTACTGGATCGACATGCTGGAGCAGGCGGGCTTCAAGGAGAGCGACATCCCGAAGGGCTGGAACGACTACTGGTCTTTCTGGTGCGACAAGGTGCAGCGGGGCTACCGCGCCAAGACCGGCACGCGCGGCTTCGGCATCGGCCAGCCGATGGGGGTCGACTCCACCGACTCGTTCTTCTCGTTCCTGACGTTCGTCGACGCCTACAACGTCCGGCTGGTCGATGACGACGGCAAGCTGACGGTCGACGACCCGAACGTGAAGGCAGGCCTGATCAAGGCGCTCACTGACTACGTGAAGCCCTATCAGAACGGCTGCGTGCCGCCGTCGGCCACGAGCTGGAAGGATCCTGACAACAACGTCGCCTTCCACAACAAGACGACGGTCATGACCCATAACGCGACGATCTCGATCGCCGCCAAGTGGCTCGACGACTATAACAATACCCAGCTCTCCGCCGCCGAGCGCGAGCTGGGCAAGAAGAGCTACTACGACCTGATCGCCACCGCCGGCTTTCCCAACAAGCCGGATGGGACGCCGATGGTCTACCGCTCGGCGGTGAAGGTCGGCGTGATCTTCGCGGACTCGAAGAACAAGGGGCGCGGCAAGGAGTTCGTGAAGTTCATGATGGAGGAGCAGAACCTCACGCCGTATGTCGAGAACTCCCTCGGCCGCTGGTTCCCGGTGACGAAGAACGGGCAGGAAAGCCCGTTCTGGAAGCAGGACAAGCACCGCACCGCCGTCTACAACCAGTTCAAGGCGGGGACGGTGCCTTTCGAGTTCACCAAGAACTATAAGTTCACGATTCTCAACAACGAGAACGTATGGGCGAAGGCGATGAACCGCGTGGTGAACGAGAAGGTCCCGGTGGACAAGGCGGTCGACGAGATGATCGCCCGCATCAGGCAGGTCGCGGGCTAAAGGATCTGCGGCCCGGGCGGCGATTGGCAGGCCGCCCGGGGCCGCCCTTCCAATGGCTCCATCCTCGGCCAGCATCGCTGCCAGTTCGGCCGGTCTCGCGCTGCCGGCGGAGAAGCAGCGCATGTCGGCGTGGCAGGCGTGGGGGCTGATCCTCGTCGTCCCGTATCTGCTCGTCTTCCTGGTCTTCGTCCTCTATCCCATCGGCTACGGCTTGTGGCTGGCGCGCCACCCGCAGACCTACGTCCGCCTGTTCGAAGACCCGATCTTCCTGCGCGCGGTCGTCAACACGCTCATTTTCCTGGTCATCGGCATCAACCTGAAGATGATCGTGGCGCTGATGCTGTCCGGCTTCTTCGTGCAGACGCGCTGGTGGATCAAGGCGCTGTCGGTGCTGTTCATCCTGCCGTGGGCAGTGCCGTCGATCCCGACGATCCTGTCGCTGCGCTTCATGCTCAACCCCGAATGGGGAATCATCAACCAGATCATCTTCAAGCTGACGTTCGAGGACGGGCCGAACTGGCTCAACGATCCGGCGCTGGCGCTGACCCTCGCGATCCTCGTCCATATCTGGAAGTCGCTGCCGTTCTGGACCTTGATCCTGATCGCGGGGAGGCTGGCGATCCCCGCCGATCTCTACGAGGCGGCGTCGGTCGACGGGTGCTCGAGCTGGCAGAAATTCCGCTACATCACCTGGCCGTCGATGCAGACGCTGTACCTGACCTGCACGATCCTCTCGATGATCTGGACGCTCGGCGACTTCAACAGCGTCTACCTGCTCACCGGCGGTGGACCGGCCGATCTGACGCACGTGCTGGCGACGCTCGGCATACGGTACTTGCGTCTCGACCAGGTTGACATGTCGCTCGCATCGGTGGTCGTGGCGATGCCGTTCGTTCTGCCGCTGGTCTATTTCATGATGAAAAGGTTGTCCAAGTGAAGACGCCGACGCTGCGGCAGGTGACGACCGAAGCGAAGCTGCTGCTGATCGGCATCCCGGTCGCGATCTGGACGCTGATCCCGATCTATCACCTGTTCCTCTTCGCGGTGTCGCCCAAGGATTCGGCGTTCAGCGGCCGGTTATGGCCGGACCACCCCACGTTGCGCAATTTCGAATTCGTCTTCCTGCAGAAGCACCACTACCTGCATTCGTTCTGGCTATGGCTATGGAACTCGCTATTCATCGCCGCCGCGGTCGGAATCATTACGCTGTTCATCGCAACCGCCGCCGCCTTTGCGATCAGCCGCCTCAAGGTGGCGTTCGGCCGGACGATCATGAACCTGTCGCTCTTCACCTATTTCATCCCGGCGGCATTTCTCGCCGTCCCCATGTACAAGACCATGGGGGTCTACGGGTTGCTCGACTCGCAGTGGTCGCTGATCCTCGCCATGGTCACCATCGCGTCACCCTACGCGATCTGGGTGCTGAAACAGGCGTCCGATAAGCTGCCCTACGAGCTGGACGAAGCGGCGGTGATCGACGGCGCGTCGCCGTTGCAGCTTTTCCGCCTGGTCTACTTGCCGCTGATGATGCCGTCGCTGGTCGCGGTCGGCACGTACGCGGTGCTGCTGGCGTGGAACGAGTATCTCTACGCCTTTCTGCTGCTGTCGCGCGACAGCAGCATCACGCTCGGCGTGGCGCTCGGCAATTTTCTCGCCGCCGACGACTCGCCGTGGGAGCTCCTGATGGCGACCGGCTTCGTCTATGCGCTGCCGCCGGCAGCCATCTACTATGCCTTCCGCCGGTACATGGTGGGCGGCCTGACCGCCGGTGCCGTCAAGAGCTGACGGTTGACACTGCTCCGGCGCTCATCGACCATGAGACCGCAGACATCGTCCAAGAATCTGCAGGATCCGGGAGGTCGGCTTTGCACCTTGTCGTCTCGTTGCTTGTTGCATTCCTCGTCGCGGTGGGCTCGGCTGGCGCGCAGCCGCTGACGACGGTCACGATCGGCGTCGTTCCGAGTATTCCCGCGGGCGCGACATGGATCGCGGTGGAAAAGGGCTATTTCCGTGACGCCGGCATCGAGGTGCAGCTGGAAAAGGTCGAATCGGCGGCACCGGCGATGGCGTTCCTCGCCAGCAACCGTCTGCAGGTCGTCGAGGGTGGATTGGCGGCGGGCTACTGGAACGGACTGTCGCAGGGCCTTCCGGTGATCATGGCGCTCGAGCGGGGATCGAGCCCGCTGTACCACGACGTGCTCGTGCGGCCCGATCTCGCCGACCAGATCAAGACCGTCGCCGACCTGAAGGGGCGGACGGTGGCGCTGGTCGCACCCGGCTCAAGCGTCATCTACGAGATCGGCAAGACGCTCGAGACCGCCGGCCTCACCATCAAGGACATCGAGATCAAGTACATTCCCTTCCCGCAGATGGGCGTGGCGCTCGCCAACAAGGCGGTCGACGTGGCGCTCGAGGTGCCGCCGTTCGGCGCCGTCATCGCCGCGCAGAAGCTCGGGGTGCGCTGGATCGACACCGACGACTACATCAAGCCGCAGCCGATCTCGTTCATCGCCTATATGGCGAATACCGACTGGATCGCGAAGAACCCCGAGCCCGCCAAGAAGTTCTTTCTCGCGCTCGTGCGCGGCGGCCGCGATTACTGCCAGGCGTATCACCACGGGCCGAACCGCCAGGAGGTCGAGGACATCATGTGGAAATATCGCGCGGTGAACGACCGCGAGATGATTCACACCATGGCGTGGCAGGCGCGCGACCCGAACGGCCGGTTCAACGTCGCCAGCGTCATCGACGTCCAGGACTGGTTCGCCAAAGAGAACATGATCAAGGAGAAGTTCCCGGCGGAACGGCTGATCGACGCCAGCTACGCCGATTACGCGGCAAAGCAGTTGCCGCCCTTCGAAGTGATGAACAAGGAGAGCAAGCTCAAGGGTTGCCGCTGAATGGGGCTGCCGGTGCCCTGCACCCGGCGGTCAGCGATCCTTATGGGCTTTCCTCACGGGACTTAGGCCCGCGGGAAGCCATAGCGCGGTCGCGATGACAACGGCCGTGACGATTGCCTGGATGATATAGACGTTGTGAAGCGCGTCGCCGATCGCCGCCACCAGCGGCCCGATCGTAGCGGGAGGTAACGTCTCGCGCAGGTGCGGGTCCATCAGCCGGTTGACGATATCGCCGCCGTTCGCGACGTGCCCGCTGACGCCGGCATTCAGAATACCGCCGTAGACGGCCGTGCCGACGGTCTGGCCGATGATGCGCATGAAGACCGAGCTCGACGTCGCGATGCCACGTTGACGCTGCTCGACCGTGGCCTGCACCGCCACGGTGAAGGTGTTGTTGCTGAAGCCGAGGCCGACGCCGATCAGGAATCCGGCGACCGCGCCCCACAGCGGTCCGCGGCTCGGGTCGAGCAGGATCAGCATGGTCGACCCAGGCACCAGCCATAACCCGCCGATCACGATCGCGGTGCGATAGGAGGTCTTGAGCATCAGCCGGCCGCCTCCCATCGATCCGAACATCCAGCTGAACGACATGGCGGTGAGCACCCATCCGGCGACCGTCGGGCTGAGTCCCATCACGTTCTGCACGTAGACCGACAGAAATACGGAGCTGCTCATGATGATCGCGCCGATACCGAAGCTGGCCACGGCGCTGGCGGCGATGATGGGGTTTCGCCACAGCTTGAGCGGCAGGATCGGTTCGGGCGCGGTGCGCTCGTGCAGCACGAGGACCGTGAGGATGGCGAACGCCAGGGCGATCAGGCCGACCATCGCCGGCGTGCTCAGAACCGCGGCCTGGATGAGTGCGAACATGAGGCAACTGATACCGACGAGGAGAAGCGCGAGACCGGCATAGTCCATGCGATGGACGCGCGGCTGAAGGCGTTCATGGAGTGCGGTGGTCAGGAGGATCGCCGCGACGATTGCGATCGGCACGTTGAGCCAGAAGATCCACGGCCAGCTCGCATGCGCCACCAGGAACGCGCCGAGCATCGGGCCAATGATGGCGGCCATGGACCACACGCTCGACATGTAGCCCTGCATGCGCGCCCGCTCCGCGGGCGTGTAGAGATCGCCGATGATCGTCATCGCCACGGGCACGAGCGCGCCCGTGCCGATGCCTTGGGCGACGCGGAAGCCGATCAGCGAGACCATGTCCCAAGCGAACCCACAGAGGATCGAGCCGACCGAGAACAGCGCGATCCCGATCAGCAGCATGCGCTTGCGGCCGTAGAGGTCGGAGAGCCGGCCATAGATCGGTATGGTCACCGCCTGCGTCAGGAGATACGCCGTGAATACCCAGCTGAACAGCTCGAAGCCGCCGAGGTCGCCGACGATCGTCGGCGTCGCGGTCGCGACGATCGTGCCCTCGATCGCAGCCATGAAGATGGTCGCCATGGCGGCGGCGAAAACCCACGGCCGGCTGGATGCGGCGGTCGACAGCGAATGGAGTTCGCCGCCCGGCTGCGAGCGGGCGGGACCGGAACTGGAATCGGCCATGGCGGGACAATAGCAGCGCGCCGGTGCGCCTGCCTACGAAATAGCCTGGCCTGATTTGCGTGGCGGAATCGGAATGCCGGGCGGCTCGCGCGAAGGCGTCGGCGGCACGCCGGGCGGCTCGCGACTGGGCGGCGGCGGCACGCCCGGCGGCTCGCGCGCCGGCGCCGGCGGGATGCCGGGCGGCTCGTCGGGAACGATCTCCGGCGGGCCGCCGGGCGGCACCTCGGGCGGGGACGGCGGGATAAGCGGATCGGAAGCGATGGGCCGCGGCCCTTTCAGCGGTGCCGGCGGTTCAGTGCTGCTGCCCTTTCAGCCGCGAGATCAGCGTGACCAGGTCGTCGGCGTGCTCCTCCTCTTTTTCGAGGATACGCTCGATGAGGCGGCGCGTGGTCGGATCGTTGTCGCCGAGCCAGCGAACGATCTCGGAATAGGTCTCGATCGCGATCCGCTCGGCGACCAGGTCCTCCTCGATCATGGAGGTCAGATCGTTGCCTTCGACGTAATCGGAATGACTGCGGCTCGCCAGTCCCTCCGGATTGAAGTCCGGCTCGCCGTTGAGCTGGCCGATGCGCTCGGCCACCCAGTCGGCGTGCTCTTCCTCTTCCTTCCAGTGCTCCTGGAATTCCGCTTTCACGGACTCCGAATTGAGGCCATCCGCCATGAAATAATGCCGCTTGTAACGCAGCATACAGACGATCTCCGTCGCCAATACCTCGTTCAGGACCTTCACCACCTGGGCTTGATCGCCTTTATAGGACGGCGTGACCGCCCCCTGGTCGATGGCGGAACGGGCGCGCTCGCGGATACGTTGGATATCGGTCACGAATGGCTGCATCGGGGTATTCCTCTCCTCGCACGACATCACGATCTCCCGCGCGTGGAGCGAAGGAGCGGACTACGCCTATAACGCCGGCTTGAGCACCCGGTTCCGACGATTTAGAGCCGGTCAAAGGAAACCGCCGCGGCTTTGACGACCGATGCCTATGGTCCGATGAGGGCCACGCCGCCGCCGATAAGGAGCGCCGATACCGCCTTCCGCGCCAGATTGCGCCAGGACAGATCCTCGCGCGCCAGACCGGGTGCGACCAATGAAACGGCCGTGCCGAAAAGAAACACGAACAATGTCGTCGTGCTGCCGATGGCCTGGACGAGGCTCAGCGGCGCGAACAACAGCGCATAACGGGCGCCGAGCCCGCCGCCGAGATTGATCAGCTCGTTGGCGCCGTTGACGGTCAGCACAGGTACGGTGTGCGTGCGCAGCAATTTCAGGAATTGCCGGCGAAACGACGGCACGCTCAGCAGGCCGGCGCCGAAAATCGCCTCGCCGACGAACATCCAGAACGTCGTCGGCCAGAAATCGTCGGCGACGGCGAACGCCTTGAAGATGAGGGAGCTGACGGCGAGGGCCAGAGCGCATGTCAGCATCAGGCCGACCAGGCGGGTCTTGAAGGCGCGGTGGCGACCGGGGCGGAACGACAGCAGCAGCGCGCCGCCGATGATCAGACCGCCGGCGAGCAACTGTTGACCCGACAAGGTCTCGCCGAGCACGGTATAGGCCAGCGCATAGGCGAACAGCGGCGACGTCTGGAAGAACGGTGCGACGACGGACGCCTCTTCCGACTGCAGCGCCTGCAGATAGAAATACATCGCGCCCATGTAGAGCAGGCCCGACAAGGTCATCACAGCGGTCGCGTGAACCGGGAGCGCCAATGCGTCCGGCCGCCAGACCGCGATGAACGGCAGCAGCAAGACGCCGATCAACGCCGTGAAGACGAGCAAGACCGCGACGCTGCTATCCTGGAAATAGCGGTCGACCAGATACTTGTCCAAATGCACCGAGATGGCCCAGAGAACCGGGCCCGAGAAAGCGAAGAACAGCCAAGACATGGCTCGATTGTATAGGGTGGGCTGGCGCAGCCAGCCAGAACTGATTACGGTTTCGGCACGGCATTTTCGCCGGTGGAGGACCAGATGCAGAACGTTCGTTGGCTCGGCATGTGCGGCGCGGCGGCGGCGCTCATGTCTCTGGCGATGCCCGTGCGCGCCGAAACCGACGAGGCGAAGGCGTTCGCCTACGAAGCGGTCGAGCGCAATGCCGATCAGATCGCGTTGATCGGCGATTCACTGTTCTACTTCGGTGAGCTCGGCATGCAGGAAGTCGAGAGCACCAAGTTCCTCAAGCAGACCCTCGAATCCATCGGCTTTACCGTCGAGACCGGCGGCGCCGGAATGCCGACGAATATGTGGGCGCACTGGGGCAGCGGCAAGCCCACGGTCGCGATCGTGACCGAGATCGATGCGCTGCCGGGTGGGTCCCAGACACCGGGCAGCATCGAGCGCAAGCCGCTGGTTGCGGGCGCACCGGGGCATATGGAAGGCCACAACACACACGGCGGGCTCGCCATCGGCGCGGCCTATGCAGTCAAGCAGGCCATGCAGCGCTTCAACATCCCGGGCACGGTCGCGATCTCGTTCGGCCCGGCCGAGGAGCAGATCATCAGCCGGCCCTATCTGGTGCGCGCCGGGCAGTTCAAGGACACCGATGCCGCCATCGTGCTGCATATCGGCGAGAATTTCGCGACCGGTTACGGCCTTTTCAATTATGCCGCGATCAGCGCCAAGTTCACGTTCCATGGCAAGACCGCGCATGGCGCGATCAATCCTTGGGACGGACGCGACGCGGTCGACGCCGTCGAGCTCATGGATATCGGCTTCGACAAGCTGCGCGAACATCTGAAGCCGACCTATCGTGCGCATCGCGCCATCACGACCGGCGGCATTCAGCCGAACATCATTCCCGATCTCGGCCAGATCTGGTGGTTTGTCCGCGACGCGACCGCGCCCGACGCCAAGCAGACGTTCGACAAGCTGGTGAAGATCGCCGAGGGTGCGGCGCTGATGACCGGCACGACGTACGAGTACAAGATCGATGCCGCCGCCTGGCCGCAGCTCGCCAACCGCACGATCGGCGAGGCGATCCAGGCGAACATCGAGGCGATCGGCAATCCGAAATGGAGCCCTGAAGAAGAGGAGTTCGCCAGGAAGTTCCAAGCGGCGGTGGGCGTGCGGCAAGTCGGACTGGCAGCGAAGCCGGTGCCGTTCGGCGGCCGGCCGCAGTCGGCCGCATCGAATGACAACGGTGACGTAACCTGGGTGGTGCCGACCGGCGCCATGGCCTTTCCCGCCAGTGTGCCGGGGATCAACTACCACAACTGGCAGGCGGCGGTGACGCCGACGATGAGCATCGCCCACAAAGGCATGGTCGCCGGCGCCAAAGCGATGGCGGCGTCGTTGATCGATCTGCTGACGTCGGCGGACCTGCGGCAGAAGGCCCGCGCCGAGTTCGAACAGCGGACGACCGAGACCAAGTATTTTGCGCTCCTGCCGGAGGACGCGAAGCCACCGCTGGACCTGAACCACGAGATGATGGAGCGCTACCGGCCGGAGATGCGGAAGTTCTATCTGAACAAGACGGTCGAGTTTAAGTAGGGCGCCCAGTTTTTGGGCGCCGTGGTCATTGGATGAATGCGGGCGGTAAACAGCGCCGCAAAGCGGCGTTTCGCCCGTGGCACGAAACTTGAAAGTTTGATGACGAAACGGGCCGTCGTCTGCCTGGCGATGATGGTTCGGCTGTCCGGCATAGCCGTGACGGCGGCCGACCTGGGTTGAAGGGCGGGGGCCCGGGCCGCGGCGTCGTATCAGACCAACAACGACGTTTGCGGTCCGGGATCCGCTTTGTACCCGAGCCGCCCATCAGATCCCGGGACCTACCGGATCCTGGCGCCCGATTTTTCGTCCCAATGCAGCGGCCGGTCGGATTTCGGCAGCGGCGCGTCGGTCGCATCGCCGATCTGCACACCATGCGGCCAGTCGGGCGGGCAAATGGCGACGAAACGGGCGTACCCGCCGGTGCCGCCCTTGAGCTTCGGATAGCCGATCGCCACGAGCGCTCCGGCCTCCGGCGCTTGGTCGAGATGCGCGACACCTTCGGCCTGCGCGTAACCGTTGTGCATCAGCCATGACTCGCCCTCGAGCGTCGGCGTCGTGTCCGTGTCCAGCGGCTCATGGCCGTGGAACAGGATATGCCGCTCAAGATGAAGGAATTTGAGGGCGTCGAGGCTGACGCCGGGAAAGGTTGTGCGCGTCGACAAGGCCGGATCCGGCCAGTCCTTCGACCAGTCGGAGCGCACGAAGACGACAGAGCCTGCGGGAATGCGCCCGTGCGCCTTCTCCCACGCCAGGACATCGGCGACCGTCAGATGGTAGCCGGCATCCTTTTTGACCTGTTCGACGATGGAGATGACGACCAGCGGCCGCACGGTGTAAGTGGCGGGCAGCTCGTCGATCGACGGGTACTCCGGCGCCCAATGCGCCGGCGGATCGAGCTGCGTGCCCAGTTGATCGGTGGCGAGGTCGTAGTGCGTCGCTTCGAAGCCGTCGTCCTTGTACGCGTACGCCTTGCCCGTCTTCGGATCGATCGCGGGCATGAAGCGGGATGGCCCGAAGCCCGCCCACACGGGGATGCCGGGCGCGATCGTATGCGTCAGGTCGACGTATTTGGCGCGCTTGAACACCTGATCATAGGCATTCCAGAGCGATCGGTCCTGCGCGTGGCCGGCCGATGCGGCCGCGAACAATGCTGCGACGACGAAGGGCAGGCGTGTCCAACGCATGTGTCGCTCCCTTGTGATGCGCGGCGGCGATCGGCCGTGGCGCTCACATCTTCAGCAATCGCTTCGCGTTCCCGCTCATGATCTTGACGCGATCCTCGGCCGAGAGCGGCACGCGCTCCACCCATTTCACGCCCGGCACGTTGTCGACGAACGGATAGTCGACGGAGAACATGATGCGGTCGACGCCCATTTCCATGATCGAGCACAGCAGCGCCGGGTCCGAGAAGAAGCCGCTGGTCGTGATCCAGAAGTGCTCGCAGAAATACTCGCGGAAGCCCTTGCGGCCCTTCTTCTCGCGCGCGAGCGCATGATCGATGCGCCAGACCATGAAGGGCAGGGATTCGCCGAGATGCCCGAGAATGATCTTGGTCTTCGGATACGCGTCGAAGACGCCGCTGAGGACCAGGCGGATGCCCTGGGTCGCGGTCTCGACCGTGAAGCCCCACGCCGCGCGCAGCAGCATCGGCCAGTCTTTCGCGTAGTCCTTGTAGTAGGCGTCGATGACCGCCTGATGCGGCAGCGCCGGGTGCATGTAGAGCGGCACGTCGAGGGCCTGGGCACGCTCGAAAATCGGCCAGAAGCGCTTATCGTCGACGAACACGCCGTTGGTCAGGCCATGGATCATCGCTCCTTTGAAGCCGAGCTTCGATACACAGCGCTCGAGTTCGTCCGCCGCCGCCTTGGGATCGGGCGTGGGCAGCGCTGCGAACGCCTGGAAGCGGGTCGGATGGGCGCGTACGGCAGCGTGTAGCCGGTCGTTCGCCTGCCGGGCCAGGCGGACGGCGCTCTCGGCGTCCATCTTCTGTACCGACGGCGCGCCGTGGGACAGGACCTGGATATCGATGCCGGCTTCGTCCATTTCGCGGATGCGAAGGGCGCCGAGGTCGTCCAGCCGCTGCGCGATCGGCGGGGCCTTGGTGGCGTCCATGTCGCCAAAGCGCGCCTTCACATCGGGGTCGAGATAGTGCTCTTCGAGCGCGATGACTTGCGGCTTGGTGCTCATGGGCGTCTCCAAAGAAGGCTTTGTTGATAACTCGGGCGTGGTTGATCCGCCGTTCTAGCAGCCAGAACGTATCATGTCAGCCGCATCGCGACGGTGCCGCCGCGCCGATAACCCCTTATAATGCCGGCCGATGTCCCGGCGACTCCGATCCTGGTTAATTGGTTGCGGCGCTCTCGCGCTGGTGGCCGCCGGGTGGACGTTCATCCTCACCGATCTTCTGCACGAGCGCAGCCATTATGCCGCTGAAGCGGCCGAACGCAGCCGCGCCCGGGCGATGATCTTCGCACGGTTCACCGATACGACGTTTGCCTCGGCGGCGATCGCGCTCCGGGAACTCGGCCGCCAAGCCGAAGCCGCCGCCGCCCTGCCTTTGCCAGATCAGGCGGCGATCCGCGCCATTCTCCAGCGGACCGTTCAGACCATACCGTTTTTCTACGGGATCGCTTTCGTCGGTGCGGACGGCAATGTCCTCGCCACGTCACAAGACAATCCGGCGCCTTTCAGCCTTGCCGATCAGGCCTATTTCGGCTGGCATCGCCGCAATCCCGGCATCGACCTGCACGTCTCGCCACCGATGGTCAGCTGGCTCGACACCCTCTGGGCGATCCCGATCAGCATGCGCGTGGACGATGCCAAAGGCGCATTCGCCGGGATCATTGTCGGTCTGCTCAAACCGGATTATTTCACCGGCTTCATTCGCGACCTCGGCGTCGATTCGGCGCTGATTGCGCTGCCGGATGGAACAGTCCTGGTGAGCGAGCCGGCGCCGTTGGTCAGCAACGCGCACCGCTCCGTCCTGGACCGGCAGATGATCAGTGAGTGGCGGGAGCAGGCGGCGATGGCGCCCGGCACCGTGGCGCCAGCCGCGGCGCCGCCGCGACGACGAACGGTCGATCTGATGTTAAGCGCCGATAGCGGCCCGCAGGCGGCGAGCTACGTCAACCTGGACGCGATACCGGCCGCCGTCTTTGCGCGTATCAGCCTCGACCGGGTGATGGAGCCGTGGCTGCAAAGCGCTCGTCACCGCATCATCGGCGGCGGCTTGCTTTCGATCCTCACCTTGCTTCTGGCGTTGCTCGCGATCTCGGGCATGCGGCGCGATGTAAAACGATCGATGGCGCTGCGCGCCGCACGCGATGAAGCGCAATTGGCGCGTCAGCGCGCAGAGGAGGCCGACCGCAACAAATCGGTGTTCCTCGCCCATACGAGTCATGAACTGCGTACGCCCTTGAACGCGATCATCGGATTTTCCGAGGTGCTCGCGCGGGAGGTGTTTGGTCCCCTGGACAAGCGCTACCGCGAATACAGCCGTGACATCCACCACAGCGGGCAGCATCTGCTGACGGTGGTGAACAACATCCTCGACCTGGCCAAGGTGTCGGCGGATCATTGGGAGCTCGCGCATGAGCGGTTTTCCCTGCCGGAGCTCCTCGACGATATCGGCCGATTTGCCGCGCCCGAAGCGGAACTCCGCTCGGTTGAGCTCAAGCGGGACATGCCGTTGGATTTTCCCGAGCTCTATACCGACCGCCGCGTCGTGCTGAATCTCATCACCAACGGCATCAAGTTCACGCCGGCGGGCGGTGTCGTCGCGGTTGCTGCATCCCGCCAGGCGGACGGCGGCATCATTATCATGGTCATCGACACCGGCGTCGGCATCGATCCGGCCGACCTCGACAAGGTGGTGAAGCCGTTTCGCAACATTTCCAATCTCCTCGCGCGCAAGGAGGGTGGGACCGGTCTTGGTCTGCCGCTGTGCCATGCCTTCGTCGATCTTCTGGGCGGCGACATGGCGATCACCAGCCAGCCGGGCGAGGGGACCTCGGTCATGGTGCGGCTGCCGCCCAGCTGCATTGCCGCCGGCAGCATCGGCGAGGTCGACGCGACGGCGGCGTAGACGATGACCGCGTGGGCTATTGCGCCGGGATGTGCGCGTCTTTGATCAGCTTCGCGTAGAGCTTGAGATCGCTCTGGATCGCCGCGGCGAACGCTTCGGGCGGGCCGGTAACGATCTCGTTGCCGCCCTGATTGACGAGCTTCTCGCGGACGTCCGGCAGCTGCAGCGCGTTGACGATCGCTGCGTTCAGCTTGTCGATGACCGGCCGGGGCGTTCCCGCCGGCGCCAGAACGCCTTGCCATTGCGAGATGTCGAACCCGGCCAGCCCCAGCTCCTCGAGCGTCGGCACGTCGGGCAGGGATGAGGCGCGCTTGCGGCTGGAGACGGCAAAGGCGCGCAACTCGCCTGCCTGGATCCGTGGCACCGAGGTGATGATCGTGTCGAACATGAACGTGAGATGGCCGCCAAGAAGGTCGGTCAATGCCGGAGCGCTGCCCTTGTAGGGAACGTGGTTCAACGTGGTGCCGGTCTTGAGGGCCAGCAGTTCGCCGGCCAGATGATTGCCGCCGCCGATCCCGGTCGAGCCGTACGACACCGCACCCGGCGACGATCTCGCCGCCTTGATCAGGTCGTCGAGGCTGTGGATCGGCGAGTTCGTCAGCACGACCATCACGTACTGATAGATCACCCCTTGCGCGACCGGGGCGAAGTCCTTCACCGGATCATAGGGCACCGACTTGTAGAGGCTCGGATTGACGACGATCGGCCCGCTCGCCGTGACCAGGAGCGTGTAGCCGTCGGCCGGAGACTTCGCGACGAGATCGGTGCCGATGCCGCCGTTGGCGCCGGGCTTGTTCTCGACGATGAACTGTTCCTTGAGCGCTTCCGAGAGCTTCTGGGCGACGATGCGGCCGAAGATATCGGCGGCACCGCCGGCGGCGTAGGGCACCACCAGCTTCACCGGCTTGGTCGGATAGGTTTGCGCCTGCGCCGCGCCTGCGAGCGCCGCCAATCCGGCAGCGAGCACCCCCGCCATCCACAACCCCTTCATCGTTATCCTCCCCGTCGTTTTCTTTGTGTTCAGCCGAACCGCAGCGGCTCGATCTTCATTTCGGCTGCGAGCTTTGCTAACGCGGTTTGTGTCGTCGCCGCAAGGGCGACTCCGGTACGTCGACGTTCGGCTGCCTTGCGCACCTCCGGCTCGCCCGGATAAAGAACCTCAGCGACCCCGGGGGCCGGCGGCAGCGCCCTGATTCGTTCGATCATCTGCTCCATGCGGGCGGCGAACTCCGCGAGCGGCAGGAACGCCTCGATCTTCATCGCCATGAAGAAATGGCCGAGATCCTGCGGCGCCGAAAAGTCGGTGTTCATGTCGCGGATATCGCCGGCGAACGACGCGCCGGACAGTACGCCGCCGAGGATGTCGGCCAGCATCGACAGCGCCGAGCCTTTCGGGCCCGCAAACGGCAGCATCACACCTTCGAGCGCTTTCTTTGCATCCGTGGTCGGATAGCCGTGGCGGTCGAGCGCCCAGCCTTCCGGGATCGGTGTGCCGGCGCGAACCGCGAGGCGGATGTGGCCGCGCGCAGCAACACTGGTCGCGAAATCCATCACCCACGGGGCATGGCGCCCCGCTGGCACCGCGACCGCAAAAGGATTCGTGCCGAACAGCGGCGCCTTGCTGCCGAACGGGGCGAGGCTCTTCGAGGCCGGACTGATGCAGATGCCGATACAGTCACGCGGCACGGCTTGTCGCGCCCAATAGCCGGCGGCGCCGAAATGGTTGCTGCGATAAGCGACGACCACCCCGATCCCGGTCGCTTCGGCGCGGCTCAGTGCCTCGTTCATCGCGCGGTTCGCGATGACAGCGCCCATCGCATTGCCGCCGTCAAGGCGCGCCGCAAACGGCATGCGGCTCTCGATGCGGAGGTCGGCCTTGAGCTCGACGAGGCGATGGTGGAAGCGGTCGATATAGGCGGGGATGCGGGCCACCCCGTGCGTATCGACGCCGTGGAGGTCCGCCCAGACCAGGCTGTCCGCCACCACGTCGGCGTCCGCCGCGGGAAGACCCGAACGGAGGAACACCTCGGTTGCGAATCGCTTGAGCTCGGATGCGTGTACACGGGGCCCGGCTGTGGCATCATCGTCCGTCACGGATTTTTCCCCGTCGAATCTTCCACTCCCTGTCTGGTGCGTCGCAATGACATCGAAGACGAGTATCCCCGCTCTCGTCAGGCCGCACAAGCGACCGCGCCAGCCGTTGCCGGCGAACGCCGCCGACTGTCACATGCATGTGTTCGGGCCGTTTGACCGCTATCCCTTGGCCGCGGAGCGCAGCTACAACGTCGACGAGGCGCCGTTGGCCGCGCACGAAGCCATGAAGCGCGACGTCGGCCTCACGCGGACGGTGCTGGTCCAGGCGAGCGGCTACGGGACCGACAACCGGTCGCTCATCGCGGCGCTGGATGAGCTCGGACCGCGCGGCCGCGGAGTGGTCGTGGTCGATGCCGACGTGAGCGAACGCGAGCTGGCCGCCTTGCACGAGCATGGCTCCCGCGGTGTCCGCCTCAATCTCGTGACCTTGAAGGGCCGCTACGGCGGCGATATTCCTGGGCTGCTCGATGTGTTTGCGCGGCGCATCAAAGACCTCGGCTGGCACCTGCAGCTTTTCGCCGATGGCGCGACCATCGCTGCTCTCGAGCCGGCGCTGGCGCGCAGCCCCGTCGCGATCGTGGTCGATCATATGGGATTGCCCGACGCGCGGGCGGGGCTGGGGCAGGCGGGATTTCAGGCGCTGATCCGGCTTCTGCGCGGCGGGCCCGTCTGGGCCAAGCTCGCCGGCGCCGACCGCATCACCCGCGCGACGGGCCGGCTGGCTGACGCCGTGCCGTTCATGCAGGCGCTCGCGGACGCGAATGTCGACCGGCTGGTCTGGGGCAGCGACTGGCCGCATATAGGCTTTCATGCGGGTACGGCCGTGGCCCACCACGACGTGCTGGCCTATCGCCCGCTCGACGCGGGCGAACTGCTCGATGTGCTGATTACGGCCGTTCCCGACGCCGTACAGCGCGAGAAGATCCTTTCGGCCAACCCGGCACGCCTCTACCAGTTCACCTGATAGAGGCGGCGCCGAACGGCGTCAGGCGTGCTGCCACGAGGCGGCAATCGTGGTCTGGACGCCGGCGTCGGTGACCTGGGTATTGCCTTGCGCCGTCGGGTCGAAGCCGGGATTGGCGCCCGAGAACGCCGCCATGGCCTGGACCAGCTGCGACACCTGGCTGTTGTCGAGGCTGAACCCATCCGACGTCGTGATCGTCTGCAGCTGCGCGACCGGGTCGCTGAACCAGCCGGCCATGGTCACGTCTTGGTCGGTGCCCATCACGTCGATGCGCAGATCGTTGCCCGCCTGCTGGAACCACAGCTGCGTATCGGTGATGCCGGGCCCGAAATCGAGCTCGTTGGCCGGCCCCGTGCTGTTATCGTGGTCGCCATTGTTGATGCGCGTATCGCCGTCGCCAAGACCGACGTTGTAGACGTCGTGCATGCCGACGCCGGCCATGACGTTGAAGCCGCTGCCGGCATTCATCGTGTCGAACCAGCCGTTGCTGGTCAGCACGTTGAAGCCCGCACCGCCTGTCAGCGTGTCGCGGTTACCATTGACCGTGAGTTCCTGCAGGCCGTGATCGCCTGCGGTCAGCGTGTCGAAGTTGCCGTTGGCCGTGAGGTTCGCGTAGCGGCCGCCGCCGGTCAGCGTGTCGAAATTGCCGTTGGCCGTCAGCACCTGCACGCCCGATTGGCCGGCCTGAAGCAGGTCGTTGTTGCCGTTGACCGTGATCTCATTGGTGCCGTTGCCGCCGGTGACGGCATCGTTGTTGCCGTTGATCTGGAAAACGTTGTGCGGCTGCGACAACGCCTGCTCGTAGCAGACGTCGAGTTCGGTCCGGTAGAACCAGCTGCACGAGCCGTCATGCGACGATTGATCGCCACAATCATCCGAGGAACGGTGGTCTCCGCAGTATCCAGACGAGCGGTCGCTGTCGCGGTCGTCTGACGAGCGGCTGTCGCCGGCCCAACGGAAATCGTATCCCCGTGAATCGCAGCTGCCGTACGAGAACGAGCGGCTGTCGCACGTGCCGCCGTCATCGCGGCCGTAATACGACGGCTGATGCGAATTGTCCGAGCCACAGTCGCGGCCCGAAGAGCTCTGTGAATCGCAGTCGCTACGGCCGTATGAGCTGCCGGAATCGCAGCCGCCGCCATAGGTCGGCGTGGCGACGCCGATCGCGACATTGTCGCCGAAGACGGTGATGGAATTGACCGCCGACGCGCTGCCAGTCACCGTGCCGTCGTTGCCGAAGACGGTGATCGTCTGGGTCCCGCCGTTGCCGGCGGTCACCGTGTCGCCATCCCCGTTCACCGTGATGACGTCGCCGCTGCCCCTGCCGGTGGCGCTGCCGTCGTTGCCGTTCAGGTTCAGAACCTGATTGGCGCCGGTGCCGGCGACGATCGTGCCGCTGTTGCCGTTGATGGTCAGCTGCTGGCCGGCGCCGCTACCGCCGGTGACGATGGAATTGTCGCCGGTGGCGGTGAGCTGCTGATTGGCACCGGTGCCGCCGGTTATGATCGCGTTGGCGCCAGTGGCGGTCAGCTGCTGGTTCGCACCACTGCCGCCGATCAACGCGCTGTTGTCGCCGTTGGCGACCAGCACGTCGGCGCCGCTGCCGGCGCGCAGCACGTTGAACGTGCCGTTGGCGATCAAGGTGTCGAGCCCGGTGCTGGCGATCAGCGTATCGTGGTTACCGTTGACGATGAGGGTCTCCGGGCTGGCGCCCAGTTCCCGGATCGTCGTGTTGCTGACGTTGAGCGTCGCGTCCGCACGGACGGTGATCGTGCTCGAAACAGCCATGATTGCCTCCCGCAGCCCCGAATGGTCCCATCGATCGGGTGAGAATGCCGGAGGTGGATGCGCGCCCATATGCGTTTTCTCACATCAGGCGCAGGCACAAAAAAGCCGGCGCACGGCAACGCCGTGCACCGGCTCCCGTGATCGCCGACTACTTCTTGCGCTCTTTGCCGGGGTCTTTGACCGCCGGATAGGTCTCGATCTCGATGTTCGCGAGACGGCCGTTCACGCGCTCGGTCTTGGTGATGTAGATGTTCTGGACGATATCGCGCGTCTCCGGATCGATCGAGATCGGCCCGCGCGGGCTCTCGTGCTTCCAGCCCTTGATGATGTTCATCGCGGCATCGCCCTCGATCTTGCCCTTGAGCTGCTTGACCACGTCATAGATCAGCGCCATGCCGTCCCAGGCGCCGACGGCGAAGAAGTCGGGGTCGTTGTTGGCGCCGTACGCGGCGTGCCACGCGGCGACGAACTTCTCGTTGGTCGGCGACTTGTGCGCGGCGCTGTACTGGATGGCGGTCACCAGGCCGACGGCGAGGTCGCCGAGGTTCTGCACGTCGGCCTCGTCGACAGCTTCGGCGCTGGGCATCAGCTTGATGCCCGCCTTGCCGAGGCCGAGATCGTTGAAGGCCTTCACATAGGCGACCGGCTGCGGACCGCCGGGAATGAAGGCGTAGAGCGCCTCAGGCTTCTGGTCGAGCACGCGCTGCAGGAACGGCACGAAATCCGGGTTCATCAGCGGGACGCGCACGCCGCCGACGACCTTGCCGCCGGCCTCCTCGAAGCCGATCTTGAACCATTGCTCGGCGTCGTAGCCCGGCCCGTAATCCGCCACGGACGTGAAGGCGGTCTTGGCGCCGCCCTTGGTCGCCGCCCAGCGACCCAGGATCGCGGTCGTCTGCGGCAGGGTCAGCGACACGCGGGTGATATACGGGGACGCCGTCGTGATCATCGACGTGGCCGCGTTCATGATCACCAGCGGCACTTTGGCTTCGGTGGCCAGCGGCGCGACGGCCAGCGGCTCCGGGGTGAAGACGAAACCTGTGAGGATCTTGGCGCCGTCCCGGGCGATCAGTTCCTGCGCCAGACGTTTCGAGACTTCGGGGCTAGGGCCGCCGGTGTCGCGGCTGATCAGTTCCACCTTGTTGCCGCCGGGCGCGTCGCCGTTTTCCTTCACCCACAGCTTGATCGCCTGGTCCATCGTCGAACCGAGGCGCGCGAAGGCGCCGGAATACGGCAGGATGACGCCGACCTTGACGGTTTCGGCGGATGTGGGTGCCGCGAAGGTGAGCGCCGCGAGCGCCGCGCCGCACAGAAGAGTGAGCTTAGTCATTGTGCCTCCCCGTTTATTCGATCTGTTGGGCGTTGCCGAAACGTACATCATTCACATTCGCACTGCGCCGGGAAAAAAGTATCTGCCAGAGCTCGTGGGAAATGTCCCACCAAACTACGATCCAGTTGCCCTCCGCGACAAGATGGGCTGTATATGCCCGCGCATCAACTTCCGGCCGGCGCCCGGCTCGACACTTGCCGCCGGCCAAAAGGGTAGGGAACCATGACCGAACGCACCAAGCCGCCGTTTCGCGCCGACCACGTCGGCAGTCTGTTGCGCCCGCAGAAGCTGCGCGACGCCCGCGACGCGTTCCAGCGCAAGGCGCTGTCGCGCGAAGACCTGACCAAGGTCGAGGACGAGGCGATCCGCGAGGTGGTGAAGCTGCAGGAGGATATCGGGCTCAAGCTTGCCACCGACGGCGAGTTCCGCCGCAAAGAATGGCACATGGATTTCCTGACCTCGTTCGTCAACGTCACGCGCGTGCCGTCATCGATCAAGATGCGCTTTCACACGCATGAGGGCGACACGGAAGTCTCGCCCGAGGCCCTGAAGATCGTCGGCAAGCTCAGCCGGCCGCGCGGCATCTTCGTCGATCACTTCAAGTTCGTGAAATCCGTGACCAAGGTCACGCCCAAGCAGACGATCCCGTCGCCGACCTTGATGCATTTCCGCGGTGGACGCGGCGCGGTCGATGCGGCCGCCTACCCCGAGATGGAGCAGTTCTTTGCCGATCTCGCGCGGGTCTACAACGAGGAGATCCAGGACCTCGCGGCGGCGGGGTGCCGGTACCTCCAGATCGACGAGACGAACTTCGCGTATCTATGCGATCCGACCCTGCGCGCGCAGGTGAAGACCAACATCGGCGAGGATCCGGAGAAGTTGATGCACACCTACGGGAAGCTGATCAGCGATGCCGTCGCCAAGCGGCCGGCGGACATGACCGTGTGCATGCATATCTGCCGCGGCAACAATCAGAGCGCCTGGGTCGCGGAAGGCGGCTACGATCCGGTCGCCGAGGTGATGTTCAACGAGGTGAAGATCGACGGCTTCTTCCTGGAATACGACACACCCCGCGCCGGCGACTTCACGCCGCTCCGCTTTGTTCCCAAAGGAAAGCTGGTCATCCTCGGCCTCGTGACGACGAAAGAGGCCAAGCTCGAGAGCAAGGACGAGCTGAAGCGGCGCATCGACGAGGCCGCGAAGTACGTGCCGATCGAGCAGCTCTGCCTCAGCCCGCAATGCGGGTTCTCGAGCACGGTCGAAGGCAACAAGGTGACGGTCCAGGACCAGATCGCGAAGCTGCGCCTCGTGGTCGACGTCGCCCGCGAGGTCTGGGGCTCGGCATAGCGAAGGCGTCGATCAGCTCACTCATAACTAGGACATCATTCGATGAAACGCAGTACGGACCGGATTCTCACCACGCATGTCGGCTCGCTGATCCGGCCGCAGGCCCTGCAGGATTTCATGCGCAAGAAGCAGGGCGGCCAGGCGTACGACCAGGCCGCCTATGCGAAGTGCCTGAAGGACTCGGTCGCCGAAGTCGTGCAGCAGCAGGCGAGCGTCGGGCTCGACATCGTCAGCGACGGCGAATACGGCAAGTCGATCAGCTGGTCGCAATACGTGCTCGAGCGCCTCAGCGGGTTCGAGCGGCGCCCGATCAAGGCCGGCAACGACCCGTGGGCGCGCGGCGCCGACCGCACCCGTTTCGCCGAGTTCTATCAGGAGATGGACGAGCGCGAAGGCCGGGCGACGACGGTCGATTCCATCTGCACCGGGCCGATCAACTACATCGGCCAGGGCGAGCTGCAGCGCGACGTCGACAATTTCAAGGCGGCCCTGGGGAAGGTGAAGGTCGAGGAGGCGTTCCTGCCGGTGGCGGCCCCCGCCAGCGTCATTCCCGACCGCAAGAACGAATACTACCCGAGTGACGAGAAACTCGTCGAAGCGATCGCCAACGCGATGCGGACCGAATACAAGGCGATCGTCGATGCCGGGTTCATCCTGCAGCTCGACGACGCCCGTCTTGCCGTGACCTATGACCGGATGGTGCCGCCCGGCACGTTCCAGGACTATCGCAAATGGGCCGGGCTCCTGGTCGAGGCGATCAACCACGCGCTCGACGGCATTCCCGAAGAGAAGGTGCGCTACCATGTCTGCTGGGGTTCGTGGGCCGGTCCGCACGTCACCGACGTGCCGCTCAAGGAGATCGTCGACCTCATTCTCAAGGTGCGCGTCGGCGCTTACCTGATCGAAGGCGCCAATCCCCGCCACGAGCACGAATGGAAGGTGTGGGAAGGCGTGAAGCTGCCGGCCGGACGTATCCTCGCCCCGGGCGTGATCAGCCATGCGACCAACATCGTCGAGCATCCGGAGCTGGTGGCCGAGCGCATCGTGCGGCTGGCGAAGATCGTCGGGCGGGAAAACGTCCTCGCCAGCACCGATTGCGGCTTCGCGCAGGGTGTCTTCTACCGCCGTGTGCACCCGTCGATCATGTGGGCGAAGTTCGAGGCCCTGGTCGAGGGCGCTCGGATCGCCACCAGGCAGCTCTGGGGTCGCTCGTGACGCGGAAGCTGGTGAGCTCGGGCTCGCCATTCGAGCCGGAGATCGGCTTTTCGCGCGCCGTCCGCATCGGCAACCAGATCGCCGTTTCGGGGACGGCGCCGATCGCTCCCGGCGGTGGGGTGGCCTGCCCCGGCGACGTCTACGGCCAGACCAGACGCTGCATCGAGATCATCGAAGCCGCGCTCAAGGACGCCGGCGCAACGCTGGGCGACGTGATCCGCACGCGCGTCATGCTGACCGATATGAACACCTGGAAGGACGCGGCGCGCGCGCATGGCGAGGTTTTTGGCACCATCCGGCCGGCCTGCACCTTCGTGCAGATCGTCCAGATCATCGATCCGCAATGGCTGGTCGAAATCGAGGCGGACGCCGTGGTGGCCTAGCTCGGCGGCGCCCGCCGGTCTCTGGCGCGGCCGGCTTTGCGGAATTGGGCAGTCAGGAAATCGATAAAGACGCGGACCTTCGGCGAGAGGTGCCGCGCCTGCGGATAGACCACCCAGATCGGGTCCGCCGGCGGCTCGAATTTCTCCAGAAGCGGCTCGAGCGCGCGGCGCGCGAGCGCCGCATCGATGAAATAGCCGCGTAGCTGCGCGATCCCGTATCCGGCCTTGCATGCGTCGGCGACTGCCGCGCCGTCCGTGAAGCTCATGCTGCCCGCCGGCGTGTAGGCCACCTCGGTGCCGTTGCGGACGAACCGCCAGGGCCTGACCATGCGCGTGTCGCGCTGGATGAAGGACAGACAGTTATGGGCGCCGAGCTGGTCGGGCGTCTTGGGGCGCCCGTGCGTGGCCAGATAGGCCGGCGTCGCGACCAGGCGAAGCGGAGCCTCGGTGAGCCGCCGCGCGATCAGGCTCGAGTCCTGAAGCTGGCCAAAGCGCACTGCCGCGTCGATGCCTTCGTCGACGAGGTCGACGTAGCGATCGGTGAAACTGATCGCGAGATTGACCTCGGGATACTCTTTCTGGAAAGCGCCGAGCAACGGCATGACCTTCAGGCGCCCGAACGACACCGGCAGGTCGATGTGCAACCGCCCGGCCGGCCTGACCCGCGCGTCTTTCAGCACCAGCTCGGCCTCTTCGAGATCGCTCAGGATCTGCCGGCAACGTTCGAAAAACGCCGCGCCGTCCTCCGTCAGGCCGACGCGCCGGGTCGTGCGTGCGAGTAGCCGGACGCCGAGTTGAGCCTCGAGGCGCGCGATCGCGTTGCTGACGCCGGATTGCGTAATCCCAAGGTCGGCTGCGGCGCGCACGAAGCTCTGCCGTTCGGCGACCCGCACAAAGGTGAGAAGGGCGCGAAGATCCTGCATGCGGCATTCATCACGACACGTGATGGATAATATCACGTCGTGGCTGATTATAAACGGGCGATAAATCCGTACAGTTTCGCACGCCTGCAGCTTCGCAGGCGAGGCAGCCGACCCAGACCGAACGGAGGCTTATGACCATGGCTGAAGCGATTTGCGCGTCGAAGAGTACCGCCGGCCCTGCCGCGGCTCACGGCCACGGTGGCGATGGCGCGTTCCTCTGGACCCTGACCTTCGGGCTGATCGTCTATTTTCTGATCGCCTCTTTCGTGGCGGCGCTGGTCTCGCTCCACTTCGGCTGGATCGATTCAGGCAGCGCGATCTAAATGCCTAGTGCAGCGGCCAGGCGGACAGGATCAACGGAACGCCACAGAGCACGACGAGGATGGAGAGCGGCAAGCCCAGCCGCCAGTAGTCGGAGAAACGGTAGCCGCCGGGCCCCATGACCAGCGTGTTGCACTGATGGCCGATCGGCGACAGGAAGTCGCTGCCGGCGCCGACGGCGACCGCCATCAGGAACGGATCGACGTTCACGTGCATCTGCTGGGCGAGGCTGGCGGCGACCGGTCCCATGACGATCACCGCCGCGGCATGGTGGAGCAGCGGCGTCACCAGCATGGTGATCGCCAGCACCAGCCCCAGAGTGGCGTAGAGCGGCAGGTGGACGGCGACAAACGATAGCCATCCGGCAATCAGGTCGGTCGTGCCGGTCGTGCGGACGGCTTCGCCGACCGGGATCAGCGCACCGAGCAGGATCAGGATCGGCCAGTCGACGCTGTCGTAGATCTCCTTGAGTGTCAGCACCCGGAAGATGCCGATTGCGACCGCACCCGCCGTGAAGGCGAGGCCGGCCGGAACCGCTTCCGTCGCCGCGGCCGCAACGCAGACCGCGAGAATAAGCAGCGGCAGAACGACCTTGCGACGCTGGCCGAGATGGATGTTGCGCTCGGCGAGCGGCAGCAGGCGCAGCGCGGCGAGCGCGTCGTTCATGGTTTCGGTGGCCCCCTGCAGGACGATGACGTCGCCCTCGCGCAAGATCACGTCCTTCAGTCGGGACCGCAGACCGCGCTCCCCACGGCGGACGGCGAGAAGATTGATGCGGTAGCGCTCGCGCAGGCGGAAACGCGCCGGCGACTGCCCGATCAGCGGCGATTCCGCGGCGATCACCGCTTCGACACTGCCGACGTCCGTTGCCTCGGGTGCTTTCTTCTCTTTGCCGTCCTCTGGCTTGATCTCTTTCTTGCCGACAAGCTCGAGCTTGGCTTCCTCGACGACCTTGTGCAGATCCTCGGGATCCGCCTGCAGCACCAGGACGTCGTCCGCGTAGAGCACCCAATGCGCCGCCGGAATATAGCGGCGGTTGCCCTGGCGGATGATGGCGTTGATCGTCACCTCTTTGTCGGACAACGCCTCGAAATCGGCAACCGTCTTGCCGACGAGCAACGAGCCATCCGGCAGCTTCGCCTCGCTGATGTACTCCTCCATCCGGATCGGCGCGTCGGCACCGGCCTGACCCCCGGCGCGCACCGGTATGAGCCGCCATCCGAACGTCAGGAAGGCGATCGCGATCAGGGTCAGGCCGAAGCCGACGGGCAGAAAATCGAACATCTGATACGGCTGGCCGACGAGCTCTTCACGCACCGTCGAAATGATCAGGTTCGGCGAGGTGCCGATCAGGGTCATCATGCCTCCCAAGAGCGAGCCGAAGGACATCGGCATCAACAGCTCGGAGACCGACCGCCGGTTGCGGCGCGCGAAGTGCATCGCGACCGGCAGGAAGATGGCGAGCGCGCCGATGTTCTTGACCACGGCCGAGAGGACGGCGACGCAGGTGACGAGCGTCGTCACCTGGACGTGCGGTGACTGGAGCAACGGCCGAAGCGGCCGTAAGGCCGTCTCGATCACGCCCGAATTGCGCACCGCCGTACTCAGAATCAACGCCGACGCGATCAACGGCAGCAGCGAGTTCTGGAAACCGTCGAACGCATGGTCGGCCGGGATGATGCCGCAAGCCACGGCCATCAGCAGCGTCAGCAGTGCCACGAGATCGAAGCGCAGCCGATCAGAGACGAAGAGGACGAGCATACCGGCGAGGATCGCCAGCGACAGGGCCTGTGGCAGCGTCACGTCGGCTCTCTCAGGGGACCTTTAACGTGAATGGAGACGGCCAGGCCGCGCGGAACACGCAGCCCGGCATCAGGCCGAAGATAAGGGTCGCGCGTCCGCTGTCAGAGCGGGACGCAGTCGTAGATGGTCAGCTCTTCGTTGGTCGGCTCGCCGCTGGAGGAGCGCCAGCGCGCCTTCTTGTTGTACTGAGAGCAATAACGGTTCGCATAATCCGCGGCGGTGTTGGCGGAATCCGGCGTGTGCCGGATGGTGACGGCGTCGGAGCTCACCGAGACGACGTTGACCGGACCTTGGCAGGCTGCCAGTCCGGTCAGCGCCGCCGCGGCCACGGAGAACCTGATCGCGCTCTTGCCCATGATCTTTTTGCCCAAGGGGCCTCCTCTTGTGGGGCCCCCGGGCAGTCGCGGTGACGGCCCGAACGGGCCCACGCGCGCATAAACGCGTTTTGCGCTACTTGGTTCCGCCCAGCCGGCGCTCGCGTGTGTCGTGCTAGCGGGGCTTGCGGGCGATCAGATCGATCAACGCGGACATACCGGCATGCCCGGCGCCTTCGTTGACATGGCTGTCATGTTCGCGCAATTCGACGATGTCCCAGCCGGTGAATGCTTTTCGCAGCAGGGGGGCGGTGTAGAGGTTCTCGACTGCCGAAGGTCCGCCGGTTTTATAAGCGAGCTGCTCCGGCCGGTATCCCTGCATCAGCAGCAGACCTCCCGGTTTCAGGGTCCGGCGAATGCCGGCGAAGATGGTCTCGCGAAACGGCGGATCGGCGAACTGGATGAAGATCGCGGCGACGACGTCAAACGCGCTTTCGGGCCAACGCCAAGTCGACAGGTCACCGCATTCGGCGTGGATGCTCACGCGGCGCTGCTGTGCCAGCTGCCTGGCCTTCGCAACCGCGCGCGGCGAAAAATCGACCGAGACGACGTCGAGGCCCTGCTCGGCGAGCCATACGCCGTTGCGGCCTTCGCCGTCGGCCACGGCCAGCGCGCGCTGGCCGTGGACGAGGCGGGGAGCCTGTGCCTTCAGGAACGCATTCGGCTCCGTCCCGAAGACGTAGCCTTCGGCGGCGAACCGGGTCTCCCAGCGCTCCAGTTCGCTCATCGTGCCTACTTGGTACGGCGGGCCGCTTCCTGGACGAGGGTCAGGTCGGCGTATTTCTTGACGTCGAGCTTGGCCTTCAGGAAGCCGAGATCCTGCTGCATGTCGATGTTCCGCTGCAGGGCGACGAGGTCCGGGAAGCCTTCCGGATTGTGATAGAAGTCGCCGCCCTTGGTGAACAGCCAGCTCGCATAGAGGGCAGGCGGCGCCTTCGTGAAACCCGACATGATGTTGACGACTTCGTCATGGTTCTTCGGGTCCGAGTACCAGTGCAACGCGCGCAGCGAATCCTCGAGATAGTCGACCACGGCGGCGCGGTTCTTTTTCAGGAATGCGTCCGAGGCCACGAGGATGATCATTTGCGAGGTCCCGATCGCATCCTTCTGCGTGAACAGCGGGTGGGCGATCTTGAGAAGCTCCGGATCGGCGCTGAACGGCCGCACCGACGAGATGATATCGACCTTATGGTCGGCCAAGGTCGCACGCATGTTGGGGAAGCCGACCTCGATGATCGTGACGTTCTTCTTGTCCTCGATGCCGTGCTTCCTGAACATCGCGCGCATCGCCATGTCGACCGCGCTACCGGCCCCGTTCGATGCCGCAACCTTGCCCTTGAGATCCTCGACAGTTTTGATGGGCCCGTCCTTGAGGACCATGTACTCGTTCGTGTAATAGCCGGGCACGCCGTCCTGGAACACGTCGGCGATGACGCGCAGGTTGCTCATGCCGCCGTTCTGCACCGCGATGGCAAAGGTGGAGTAGGCGAGGGCGGCGAGATCGATTTCGCCGGCGCCGAGGGCCGTGATCATCGGCGGCGTGCCGTTGAAGTGGACGGCGTCGAGGTTGTAGCTGGCGCCCTGGTGCTTGGCGAGCCCCTGCTTGCCGAACATCAGCAACGGCGCATCGGCGCCGGGGACAACCCAGCCTTGCCGCAGTTTCACAGGCTCGGCGCTGGCGGTAGCACTGACGAAGGCCAAGCCGAGAATGCCGACAGCCGCGACCGCGGCGTTTCTGAAATTCATAATTATCCTCCCGTCCTTGTCTTTTTGTGCCGCCGCAGCGGCAGCGACGTCTTATACCATACCCCGCCTGCGGACCTGAGCAAGACGGTGCATGAGCCGTGGGACGAGAAGTTAAGTGGTTAAAGCGCGGCCGCGACGCGGCTCCGGAAATCGGCGACGGCAGGGCTGGACGGTTCGAGATCGCCCGCGGTGCGGCTCGCCTGAAGGGCCTCCGCCTGGATGCGGGCATCCGCGGCGAGGGCTTTCAGCGCTTCCGCCGGCGGTGCAGTGCCACCGGCAGGGACAAAGAGCAGATCGACGAAGCGCGTGCGGCTGAAGCTGCGGGGCAAGATCTGGCGCACCACGACCCCGAGCTCCAGCGACCGCTGGAAGTGATTCGGCCATACGAAGCGCCACGCATCGTCCGCGAGCTGGGCTTCGATCAGGGACTTCCAGTTGCAGGCGGCGTCGGTTGAGCTTGCCGCTGCAAATGCGGAGCCTGCGAGCGCCTCGACGGCGGGCGCCGGTGCCGACGGTTTAACGGCGACAAGAACCAAGCCGCCGCTCTCGGCGACACTTACGGGATTGAGGTTTTGCACCTTCGGATCGGCCGGGGCGACCTGCGGCGGGGCCAGTGCGAGAGCTCCCGTCAGGTCGTAGGTCCAGCCATGATAGCGGCAACGCAGCTGGTCGCATTGGCCCGCCGGCTTCTCGACGATGGGCATGCCCTGGTGGCGGCAGACGTTGTGAAAGGCGCGCAACGCGCCGGCGGTGCCGCGCTGCGTGAAGATGGGCCAGCCGCCGATCGTCTGGTTTACGTACTCGCCCGGCTGCGCGACCTGTCCGGACGCACAGAAGACGAGCCAGTTCCGCCCGAACAGGTTGCGCCGCTCGCGCTGGAACTGGTCGCCTTGTGTGTACGCCTCCGGGCCGAAGCCGGCGTGTCCTGAATCCGCGGTCATACCCCGGCTCTTACCAGATCAGCACGCCGGCGATTGTCGCGACGATGAGACCGACGATCACGGGGCCGAAGATCAGCCGTACCAGATCGAGCACCGGCACACGTGCGAAGCCGGCGACGGCGAGCAGCGATGACCAGGCGATCAAGGTCCCGCCGCCGGTCCAGACCGCCCCCATCTGGCCGATCGCGGCCAGGGTCGCCGGATCCATGCTGACCGTTGGACCCAGCGCGCCGGAAAGCGCGCCGGTCAGCGGCAGACCGGCGAAGCCGGAGCCATCGATGCCGGTGATCATCCCGACGAGCAGAACGCCGAACGCCACGAAGAAGTGGTTGTGCGGAATGATGCCCTGCGCCGCCTGCACGATCTCGAACAGGAACGCGGGCGCCGGGGTGCTGGACGGCAGGCCGAGGATGGCGCCGGCGGTATCGGAGGCGCCGATGAAGAAGAAGCCGGCGATGGGCAGTACGGCCCCCATGGCCTTGAAGGCGAAGACCAGACCGTCGATCACGTGCTCGGCCACGACGTTCATCGCGTGCTTGCCTTCGCGCGCGAAGGCGGCGACCAGCATCATCAAGGCCGCCGTGCCGCCGACCAGGGCCGCAGCATCGCCCCCCTTGATGTCCGGCAGGCCGGGGATGAACTTCGGCGCCAGCATGCAGGCGACGAGGGCCAGGAACACCGCCGGTGTCGCCATGGCGAGGATGATGGTCCAGCTGTCGGTGACCGCGACCACGGCCGCGGCGGCGCCATTGCCGCCCACCACGCCTTTGGCGATCACGGATTTGTCGAACGAGCCCCGGCTCTCCGACACCTCGCGCTTCTGCTCGGCGAGGGTCGTGCCTGCCTGCCAGGCGAGAAGATGTCCTTCGTCCGGAGCGGTGATCGTGCGGCGGATCGCGAGGTA
>Ga0335070_10001256_pt1 | contig 29217 bp, 29 predicted proteins | sample Lox_Sample_13_FD_206722 | JGI IMG/M metagenome (GOLD analysis project Ga0335070, IMG submission 206722) | Soil microbial communities from Loxahatchee National Wildlife Refuge, Florida, United States - Lox_Sample_1.3 | ecosystem: Environmental > Terrestrial > Soil > Wetlands | place: USA...
ATGGACCCAACAGGAAGCCGAGAAACGAGGCGTGTGGCAGGCGCTGCTGGCCGCTGGAGCGATCGCTTTGCCGCCGAGTTGCGGGCCGTGCATCGGGCTCGGCACGGGATTGCTGGAACAGGGAGAAGTCGGCATCTCCGCCACGAACCGCAACTTCAAAGGCCGCATGGGATCGCGCGAAGCGCAATGCTATCTCGCCAGCCCGGAAGTCGTGGCGGCATCGGCGATTGCGGGTTACATCACCGGTCCTCATCAATTCGAGGATCGCCTGCCCACGCGTCGCTACGAAGAGTTTGCCGCGAAGGACGCTGCCGCTGAGCGCGTCGAGATCATGCCGGGTTTTCCGGAGCGGGTCGAGGGACGGCTCGTCTTCGTTCCGCAGGACAACGTCAACACTGACGCGCTCTACAGCAAAGACTACACGTATCGCGACGATATGACACCGGAGATGATGGCACGAGTCGTGATGGAAAACTATGATCCACAGTTCGCGATTCGCACTCACGCCGGAGACGTCCTTGTCGGCGGATTCAATTTCGGCACCGGATCGAGCCGCGAACAGGCGGTCACTTGCCTGAAAGCGAAGGGTATCCCCCTGGTGATCGCAGCCAGCTTTTCGCAGACTTACTTAAGGAACGCCTACAACAACGGCTTTCTGTGCATCGAGGTTCCAGTGCTGGTGAAGCGACTCTGCGAGCAGTTCGCTGCCGAGATTACGGCCAAGGACAAAACGATTATTCCCGGCGAGCGGCTGGCAATCGATTTCACCAGCAGTACGCTGACTTGGCGCGGCGAACGGTTCACCTTTCCTCCGTTGGGCACGGTCCCCCAGTCGCTGGTCATCGCGGGTGGTGCGGAGAACGTGGTCGCGAAGAAGCTGGAACTCGAGCGGAAAGAACATCCAGAGACTGTCGGAGCAACAGGAGACTAGCGTCATGGCGAAACATACCATCGTCACCATGCCCGGAGATGGAATTGGAAACCAGGTTCTTCCCGAGGCTTTGCGTGTTCTCAAAGCCGTGGGGTTCGACGCCGAATACGTCCATGCCGATATTGGATGGGAATGCTGGCGTCGCGAAGGCAATGCCCTGCCTCAGCGGACGATCGATCTGCTGGCCAAACACAAACTTGGGCTCTTCGGCGCGATTACCTCGAAGCCGAAGAAACAGGCCGAAGAAGAATTGAGTCCCGAACTCCGTGGCAAGGGCTATTCGTATTTCAGCCCGATTGTCACCATGCGGCAGCGCTTCAATCTCGATACCTGCATTCGCCCGTGCACCTCGTTCCCCGGCAATCCGCTCAATTTTATCCGCAAGCGTCCTGATGGAGGTTTTGAGGAACCATTCGTGAATGTCGTCGTGTTCCGCCAGAATACCGAGGGACTCTATGCCGGAGTGGAGTGGACCAATCCTCCAGAGCAGGTTCGCGCCGCGCTGGCCACGCACTCCAAATTCAAACCTTTCGCGTCCGTTCCCGGGGCCGATCTCGCAATCTCAGTCAGGATCATCACACGCGCCGCTGCGCGCAAGATCTGCAAAGCCGCATTCGAATGGGCGAAGAGGTATGGCTATAAGTCAGTCACGATCTGCGAGAAACCGAACGTGCTGCGCGAGACCTCGGGAATGATGGAGGACGAAGCGAAAACCGTTTCGAGGGAGTACCCGGGCATCGCGCTATGGTCGACCAATATCGATGCCCAGACCATGTGGCTCACGAAGAATCCGGAAGAATACGGAGTTGTTGTCGCCTCGAACCTATTTGGCGATGTCATCTCTGACGCCTTCGCGGGTCTGATCGGCGGTCTGGGGTTCGCTGCATCCGGCAACATCGGAGATGAAGTCGCGGTGTTCGAACCGACGCACGGCTCCGCACCGAAGTATGCGGAACTCGATCCTCCCATCGTCAATCCGATCGCGATGTTTCTCTCGGTGGTCATGATGCTCGAGTACGTGGGCGAAACCGAGAAGGCCCGCCGTATCCGCGAAGCGATCGCTGCCGTGGTCAAGGAAGGAAGAGTGCGCACTTACGACATGATGCGCATCCCCGGAGGAGCGAATGCCATCGCTCAAGGCGCGGCCAGCACAATTCAGATGACCGGTGCGGTGCTCAGCAAGCTCGAGACTGCGCAAGAGTTGGCCTATGCGGGTTCGGCGCGGGAGAGAGCGTGAAAACCAATCCCAGGATGGAAGCGCTTCTCGCCGAGATCCATGACGACAACCTTGACGACCCGAAAGCGTTGCCTCAGAAGCTGGTCGCACTCCTGAGCGAAGGCTTTGTCGAGGAGGATGAGTGCGTCTTCCTCGCCAAGCTTAAGAAGAAGTCTGAGGTGCAGAGGCTCGATTTTCCTGATCGCACCGGCTATGAATGTTTCGTCAACCACGTTCATGTTGAGGATTACCTCGAGAATGGAGGGTTACCTCCGCTGGAATTGTTGGGCAGAGGGATGGCCTTTGCCCATGAACTCGGCGACCGATTGCGGACACTCCACGGAATGAAGCTCTTCCGCATCATTGTTGCTTCGGATGGCGGTGCAACCTGCACTGTCCGGTTTCACACTGTCAGGCATGAAGAAGAATGGGTCGGAAAGAACTTGAATGGATTCAGGGAAGAAGCAATCGCCATTATGGAGACACAGGAGCTTCTGCCATGAGCGATACCGTCGTTGCTAACGTATTTTTGGCGATGGCCGGGCACTGCGGACCTGAGATCCGCTCTGATGTCTATGTACTGCTCCAGCCGCGGGATCACGGTGGCCTTGAGATCCACATCGCGTCACGCGTCGATGTTTACTACGGCGACTCGATCCGGAGACAGACCGAAGAGGTGCTCGAAGCTTTAGGGGTACGGCACGCCCGCGTCGAAATCCACGATGAAGGCGCGCTGCCCTTCGTGATCGCGGCCAGGATCGAGGCTGCCGCCCGGCGGGCCGGACTCGGCGAGGGCACACGCGTTCTGCCGGCGCGGCTTCCGCTTCGCGAACCTTCGACGCGCGATCGCGTGCGGCGCTCGCGCCTATACGTTCCCGGCAGCGAACCCAGGTACTTCATCAATGCTGCCCTGCATGGGTCCGACGGTATCATCCTCGATCTCGAGGACTCGGTACACCCGAGCGAGAAGGATTCCTCACGGGTCTTAGTCCGGAACGCGCTTCGTGCCGTCGATTTTCTCGATTGCGAGCGCATGGTGCGCATCAACCAGGTGCCACTCGGCTTGGACGATCTGGATGAGATTGTTCCCGAATCACCCGACCTGATTCTGATTCCGAAAGTGGAAAGTCCGGAGCAGGTCGTTGCGGTAGACCAGCGCATTGCCAAAATCAAGTCCGACTGCGGAATCAGTCGTTCCACGTGGCTCATGCCGATCCTCGAATCGGCGCTAGGGATTGAGAACGCTTTCGCGATCGCCAAAGCCAGCGAGCAGATCGTCGCACTCACCATTGGACTGGAGGATTACACGGCCGACCTCGGCGTGGTCAAGACGTTGGCGGGCGGTGAGTCGCTTTATGCGCGGCAGCGAGTTGTCAATGCTGCCCGGGCTTCGGGAGTTCAGGCCATTGATTCAGTTTTTGGTGACGTGGGTGATGTTGAAGGACTGCGCGCCTGGGGAGCGAGCTCGCGGGCGCTCGGCTTCGAAGGCATGGGATGCGTACACCCGTCACAGATTCCTGTCATTCATGAGGCATTCGCTCCCACCGCATCCGAGTTAGAGAAAGCCCGACGGATCGTCGCGGCCTATGACGAAGCGCAAGCACAAGGCCTCGGGGTGGTGAGCCTGGGCTCGAAGATGATCGATCCGCCGGTCGTGCAACGTGCTCTGAAGCTGATGGCGCGAGCAAAGGCAATGGGGCTGGTTTCATAGGAACTCATGACCAGGAGTCTCCATGTCAATTCTTGAAAAGACTGAGATGATCGTGAATGCTGCCGGGCGCACTGTCCCCGAAATTGTGAATGGCCGTCCGCAGATTCCGTACCTGGGCGTGGGCAAATATGCTCCGTCAGCCCGCAAAGCAGCGCCTCCAATTCGCACGGCCGCCGCCTATCCGGCGAACGGCGACAAGCGCGTCGCGAATCTTGAAACCGCGCTACGCCAATGTGGTCTGCGCGATGGTATGGTCATCTCCACGCATCATCACCTTCGCGATGGCGACCGCGTCGCGCTTATGGCGCTCGAAGCGGCTTCGCTCATCGGCGTCAAGGATGTGATGTGGTTCCCCAGCGCCTCCTTCCCTTCCCAGAAGAGCGCAATCGCACTGATGGAAGCTGGCGTCATCTCACACATCGAAGGCAGCATGAATGGCCCGCTGGGCGATTACTGCACGCAGGGCAAGATGCGTGGTATGGGCGTGCTGCGCTCGCATGGCGGGCGCTGGCAGGCCATTCAAGACGGAGATGTTCACATTGATATCGCCGTGATCGCAGCACCCACGGCTGATGCCTTCGGAAACTGCGACGGCTCACATGGAAAATCTGCTTGCGGATCTCTTGGCTTCGCACTGGCCGATTCGATGTATGCCGACCACGTCATCGTAGTCACGGACAATCTCGTGCCCTTCCCTTGCGTTCCGTGGCAGATTCAGGGCAACAATGTGGATTACGTGGTGGAGACAGACTCGATCGGCGATCCCGCGAAGATTGTCTCCGGTACTACACAAATCACGCGCTCCCCGGACCGCCTGCGCATCGCTGAGTTCATCGCGCGTTTTCTCCGGGATTCAGGCATCATGCGCAATGGCTTCTCCTTCCAGGCAGGCTCCGGCGGGATCTCGCTGGCCTTTGTCGGCTATCTCAAACAGATGATGAAGGATGCCGGAGTGAAAGCGCGCTTCGTGCGCGGAGGATCGACGAAGTATCTCGTGGAGTTGCTAGAAGAAGGTCTCACCGACTACATCCTCGACGGGCAGACTTTCGATCTCGACGGCGTACGTTCGATCGGCAGCAATCCGCGGCACGTCGCGAGTTCCCCGTTTACATCCTACAACTACCACGGCAAAGGGAATTTCGCCTCAATGGTGGATGCCGTCGTGCTCGGCGCAACAGAAGTCGACGCCAACTTCAACGCCAACGTCGTGACGCACTCCGACGGCCGCCTGCTGCACGGCATCGGAGGCTGGCAGAATTGTCTCGCCTCAAAATGCACCGTCCTTGCGGTCCCTTCGTTTCGTGACCGGATTCCCGTGATCGTGGATGAAGTTACGACTCTATGCGGTCCTGGAGAGTTAGTGGACGTCGTCGCCACAGAGCGCGGCATCGCAATCAACCCACGCCGTCAGGACCTTCTGGACGCGGTGAAAGGTTCGACGCTGCCGATCCGGCCGATTGAAGACATCAAGCGAGAAGTCGAGCGCATCTGCGGAGGAAAGCCGAACCGTCCGAAGCGCAGCGACAAGCCCGTCGCAGTCGTGAAATGGGTGGATGGCACCGTACTCGATACGGTGTGGCAGGTTGGCTGAGATTTTAGGATTGCATTCCGAAGCTTCGCTCCGCGGACAACCGAGGCGGCCGGTCCCTACATGGGGAAGTCCCAGCCCTCTTCCTTCATCTTGCGGTTGGTCCAGCCCTGGAGTTGTTCGAAGAGAACGGGTTCGATCACGACAAACCGAATCCCTACGCGCCCCTCATCGCCCACCCACATCAGGCGAGCCTTCGCTTGAAACTCCACGTCGCTGTCGGGAAGCATGAAACTGACATCGACCAGGCCAGCAAAACGCAATGGCTCCTTCAAGCCATCAAGCCCCATGCCTCCGGTGCTGAGGTTGATACCCTGCACCTGGGTTTCATTGCCCTGTGAGTTTCGAATCGTAACGGGAATCTCGACGCGCGCGCGGAAGAACTTCTGTTGCTCGTTGCTGATGAAACCGAGAGAGGCGGCGGAATCTCCGGGCGCGAAGCTGATGTTGTACTCCTTGAGCTTTCGGCTGAGGGTTCGCCGTGAGATTCCCAACTGCTCGGCTGCCAGCGTTCTTTGGCCGCCTGTACGCTCCAGGGCCTTGATGATCATCTGCTCTTCCATGCTCTCCAAATTGCCGACTGGCATAGAAGCGGTTGATCGCAGGGCGGACGGCTCTCCGGTCAGCACTGCCGTGAGCTTCGAAAAGTCAATCTGCGGACCGGCGGAGGCCGATTCCATCGCCATCCTTGCGACCAGGTTGCGCAATTCCCGAATATTGCCCGGCCACGCATGGGACAGAAGCGCTGAGATGGCCTGCTCGGAGAAGTGTTTTGCAGGAGTCTTGAGGCGCAGGAAGTGTTCCGCGAGCGCCACAATGTCTTCCGGGCGTTCCCGCAGTGGCGGAACGCGCAACTGAAACTGGCTGAGCCGATGAAACAGATCCTGCCGGAAGCGACCTTCTTTCACTGCGGCCTCAAGGTTCTGATTGGTGGCAGCCACGATCCGCACGTCAACTTTGATTTTGCGATGTCCGCCGAGACGATAAAAGGGCTGCCCATCCAGCACGCGCAGCAGTTTCACCTGGGTCTGGAGTTGCAGCTCCCCGATTTCGTCGAGGAAAAGCGTCCCCCGATCCGCAAGCTCGAACAGGCCGGGCTTGGAGGAATCGGCTCCGCTGAAAGCGCCTTTTTCGTATCCAAACAATTCGCTTTCGACCAGGTTCTCGGGAAGCGCCGCGCAGTTGATGTCGACCCAGGGACGGCTGCGGCGGTTTGAGGACTGATGAATCGAGCGCGCAATCAATTCCTTCCCGGTGCCGGTTTCGCCTGTAATCAACGCCGTTTCTGTATGGCTGGCAACGCGATCCACCAGTGCCATAAATCGGTGCATCACCGGGCTGGCAAGAATGAAATCCGTGCCGTCGATCTTGCGCGAGATGACTCCAGCTGCCTTGGAGTTCCCATCCGACGGGAGCAGCGGGCTTGCAGCTTGTGAAACCGGCGAAACCACGGCAACGATCGCGGTGGCGTTGGAAGCGACATCCCGCAGCAGTGTCGCGGAGAAATCAATAGTGAAACTCGCACCGCTCTTGGGTTGAGCGGATAAGCGCGACCGGTAATCCCCCTCGGCCAAGGTACAAGTGAGAATCTGTTTGCGAAGCTGGTCTCTGCCTGTTCCGTTCGTCCGCGCATCTTGTGCAAATAGCGCAGCGAAGTCCCTCCCCATAACATCCTCCGCCGAATATCCGAACAAGCGGAGAAAGCCCGAGTTGCACGCCGTGAACTGTCCTTGCAGGTCGGCGCAGAAGACCGCGGACATCAAGGCAGTCTCGGGGCCTGCCGCAATCTCACTCGGTGCGCTCACATAGGGAGCGGGCAGCTGCGGACTTGGGCGCGAAGTTGGCATTGATGTTTGGGATGATGTTGCCACGAGAGACGGGGCTTCTCCCATAAGGGTGTTCTAAAGGGCGTAACGAAAGTAATCCCCCTCGACCATCCGCAAGAGACCGACGCTCAGCATGAGGAGACGGACCGCATTGTTGTCACCCCAGCGGGTTACTAAAGTAAGCTTCTGAAACCCTAGCCCCTGCAATACGATTCGAGCGACGCCCGCAATGGGGCTAGGACTGTCGTGCGTTTCTCGTTGGCACAAAACGTAGCTGCTTGCGCTTTACGGATCCGCGGGCAGCAAGGTGCTTCAAAGGGCAAGCGGGTAGCCCATTCAGCATGAAACCGGAAGCCGGGGGATTATCGGTGCAGACCAGGGCGTTCGTTGGCATTACTGCGGCGATCGGCATCGTGGCATTGATCTTCGGTTTTTCGCACTGGGAATCCCAGGATCCGACGCGATTCGTCTGCTACCTCTTCGTTGCGGTTCTGGCTTCGGGGCTGAAAGTGCAGCTTCCCGGCATCGATGGCACGATGTCGGTGAATTTTCTCTTTATCCTTCTCGGCGTCCTCGAACTGAGTCTCCCTGAAACGCTGGTCATTGGCTGCACCGCGAGCCTGGCGCAAAGCGTTTGGCAATTGCGCGGCAGGCTGGACCCGATCAAAGTCCTATTCAATGTGGTTGGGATGATGGCTAACGCCAGCTCTCTCACGTATCTGACGTATCACTCTCTGGTCGGCCGATTCGGAGCGAGCAAGCCCATTCTGCTGATGGTCTCCGCGTTGGTGTTTTTCTTCGCCAACACTCTGCCGATCTCAGTCGTGATCGCCTTGACCGAGGGGAAGTCAAGCCGAAAGGTTTGGTCGGAATGTTATTTCTGGTCTTTTCCTTACTACCTGGTGGGTGCGGCAGCGGTTGGCCTGGTGGGGATCATCAACCGCAGTGCAGGATGGCAGACCTCGCTGCTCGTCCTCCCTCTCATCTATTGGGTATACCGGTCGTACCGCCTGTATCTTGGCCGACTGGAGGCTGAGAAGGAACGCGTCGAAGTCGAAAAGCGTCACGTCGAGCAGATCGCCTCGCTGAACATGCGCACGATCGAGGCCCTGGCGCTCGCGATCGAGGCCAAGGACCATACCACGCACACACACCTGCAACGTGTCCGGACCTATGCGGTGGAAGTCGCAAAGGAGTTGAATCTTGGCGAGGACCAGATTGAAGCTCTGCGTGCGGCCGCACTGCTGCACGACATCGGCAAGCTCGCGGTCCCTGAACAGATCATCAACAAGCCCGGAAAGCTGACGCCGGAAGAATTCGAGAAGATGAAGGTTCATCCGATCGTGGGCGCCGAAATTCTCGAGCGGGTCGCGTTTCCATATCCAGTCGCGCCCATCGTGCGCTCGCACCACGAGCGATGGGACGGATCCGGCTATCCCGAGGGGCTTGCTGGGGAGAACATTCCAGTCGGTGCACGCATCCTAGCCGCGGTCGACTGTCTTGACGCGTTGGCATCGCACCGCCAATATCGCCCCGCATTGCCGTTGTCGGAAGCAATGGCAAAAGTGAAAGAAAAAGCGGGAACCTGGTTCGATCCCGAGATCGTCGAAATTCTCCAGAGCCGGTACATCGAACTGGAACGCATGGCGCAAATGTCGGAAGACACGGCGGTCACGATGGGACTCTCACGCTCGGTTCGAGTCGAACGCGGCCTGGCTCCGGCCGCCGGATTCGAGCGTACCGAACCGACCCACGGCGCCATCGATAATGCCGACTTCCTCACCTCCATCGCCTCCGCACGGCAGGAAGCTCAGACCATGTTCGAGCTAAGTCAGGATCTGGGCGTGTCGTTGAGTCTGAGCGAGACGCTCTCGGTTCTCTCGATGCGCCTGCGGAAGATGATTCCCTACGATTCGATCGCTGTGTTCGTGAATCGCAATGGATGGCTGCTCCCTGAGTTGGTGAGTGGCGAGAACTTTCGCGCGTTGTCATCACTCAAAATCCGCGTGGGTGAGGGATTGTGCGGTTGGGTAGCGGAAAACTCGAGACCCATCGTGAACGGGAATCCGCAGGTCGAAGCCGGATACGCCGTCGATTCGGCGAAGCACACCACTCTTCTGCAGTCTGCCTTGGCCGTGCCCCTTGAGGGCCTCAATGGCGTGGTCGGGGTTCTGGCGATGTATCAGACCAACCGCGACGCATTCACGCCCGATCACTTGAGAGTTCTGCTTGCCGTTGCGTCGAAGGTCGCTTTATCGGTCGAGAACGCGCTGAAGTATCAGCAGGCCGAAAGTTCTGCCACCACCGACTATCTCACGGGCCTGCCGAACGCGCGGTCGCTATTTGTGCATCTGGCGCAGGAAGTAGCCCGCTGCCGGCGCATGAAAAGTTCGCTGGCAGTTCTGGTCTGCGATATCGACGGATTCAAGCAGATCAACGACTCCTTCGGACACCTCGAGGGAGACAAATTGCTGCGCGAGTTCACCACGCGATTGAAGGACGTCTGCCGCGGTTATGACTACGTCGCTCGGATGGGCGGAGACGAATTCGTCATTACAGCGCCCGGGCTGACCCCCGAAGCGGGGAAGGACAAGGCCGACCGCCTGAATCAGGCAGCTGTCGAATCCAGCCGTCTGGTTTGCGGGCGCGAGTTGATCACCTTGAGCGTGGGCCTGGCGTTCTGCCCGGAAGACGGCTACGACGTGGAGCGTCTGCTGGCCGAGGCCGATCGCCGCATGTATTCGATGAAGCAACTCCATCACGCCGAGGCGGCCGCACGCGAGCAGAAGACGCTCGGGGCGACGGCAAAGTAGGAGACCAGGCATGCTCGGCCGGAGAATTGTGCGCCATGGCTTGACTCTGGTAGCCACAGCCCTGCTCGGCGGCCTGATCTCGGCCACACTCGTGCGCTTTGCCCCTGGGTTCGAGACTGACGAACAGCAACTTGATCCACATCTGAGTTCCGAGAGCATCCAATCATTGCGAAATGCGCGCTTGGAACAACGCAACATCCTGACCTTCTACTTTCATTCCCTGAAACGCGTAGCTCACGGGGATCTCGGAATTTCTCTCTCCTTAAAGCAGCCGGTCACCACTTTGCTCGAGGACCGCGGGCCGCTGACTTTAAGGCTGGTGGGTCTCGGCCTCCTGTTGAGTTGGACAGCAGTAATGGCCCTGGCCCTGAGTGCAGCCCGGTTGCGGCTTCCCGCCTATGACCTGCTCGGCACCCTCGTCAGTGGCACATTGCTGTGCCTTCCGGCGGCGGTGCTGGCACTCCTGTCCGTTCTTTGGAGCGTGTCTGGGGCGCTCGCAATCGCCCTCATCATCTTCCCGCGCGACTACCGTTATACGCGCAATTTGCTGGCGAAGGCGTACGACCTTCCTCATATCGTCACTGCACGCGCGAAGGGCCTCAGCGAGGCGCGCATTCTGTTCTGGCATGTCGTTCCTGTCGTCGGTCCACAGTTGCTGGCGGTCGCCGGTGTTTCCGTCAGTCTGGCTGTTGGCGCTGCGATTCCAGTCGAGGCGTTGTGCGGCCTTGCCGGAGTTGGCCAGCTCGCCTGGCACGCAGCCCTGGCCCGCGATCTTCCATTGCTCATGAACCTCACGATTCTGGTGACGCTGGTAACCTTGTTGGCCAATTCCGGGGCAGATGTAATCGGACATATGTGGCGAGGCCAGCAAGCATGAATTTCTGGCGCGTGATGGCGTGTGCCGTACTGCTGCTCGTGGCTGGCGTGTCGCTGGCAGCAGATTGGATCGCACCGGGGGGTTACGTGAAGCAGTACCGCGAGGTAGCCGGATCGCCTCCCTCGCATGAACATTGGCTCGGCACCGACGATATAGGTCGAGACCGATTCGCGCGTGTGCTGTACGGCACCCGGATCTCGCTGCTTCTGGCTCCGGCAGCCGCGTTGATTTCGACGCTGCTCGCAGCTGTGGTGGGCGGAATCGCCGGCTATGTGGGAGGCGCTTGGGCTCGCACGGCCATGGCAGTAACTGATCTTTTTCTTTCTTTGCCCTGGTTGTTCCTGCTCATCACGGTTCGGGCAGTGTTGCCGTTGAATGTGTCTCCACTAGTCTCGGTCCTGGTGACGTTTCTGCTGCTGGGGCTATTGGGTTGGACGAGTGCAGCGCGAGTCCTCTGCGCCAGCGCCGGTTCGCTGCGCGATTCGGATTTCGTACGACAGGCGAGGGCCTCGGGAATCCGGAGTGCACGGCTGTTCTGGATTCACGTTCTTCCCAACTTGAAACCTGTGCTTTATGCGCAATTTTGGATTTCGATCCCCGCGTTCATCCTGAGCGAAGCGAATCTTGGAATCCTCGGGCTGGGGGTGGCTGAGCCGCTACCCTCGTGGGGCAGTTTGTTGAAGGAATTGGAAGGACTCGTATCAGTAGGCGAGGAGCCCTGGAAGTTCGTGCCGTTGATCTTGCTGGTAACGGTTGTGACTTCATTCCAAATGCTCCTGTCGAGGCAGGGTGAGATGGCGGCGTGAGTCTGCAGAGAGGTTGGCAATCCATGTTCACGAAATACAGATTAACGAGCGCAGTATTGGTTCTGTTGATGGTTCTTGCCGGCACCGCCGCCGCGCAGGGCCAACTGCGCTTCTGCCTCCGTTCGGAGCCGAAGACCTTCGATCCGCTCAAGGTGGAAGACGACGCCTCCGTGGCCATCCGGTACTTAACCGGCGGCGTACTTGTGCGTATGAACCGCCAAACGCAGGCTCTCGAACCGGGATTAGCCACCTCGTGGAAAGTCTCCAAAGATAGCCGACAGATCACCTTCAAACTCCGCAATGGCATTTCGTTCTCCGATGGCACGCCGTTTTCCGCCGAGGATGTGGCGTACACTGTCCAGCACCTCATGGATCCTGCTCTGCACTCGGCAACCGGCGACGCGTTCCGCTCGGGGCCCGGCAAAGTAGAAACGACGGTGATCTCGCCGACCGAAATCTCCATCACCTTCCCCGCGCCAGTTGCGGGTTTGGATCGTCAGTTCGATCAGGTCGCGATCCTTTCCGCGCATTCGCCAAAAAAGGAAATGGCTGTGCTCGGCCCCTTCGTCGTTTCCGATTACAAACCGGGCGCGACAGTGCTGCTGAAACGGAATCCGAATTACTGGAAGTGTGACGACCAGGGCCGGAGGCTGCCTTATCTCGACGCGATTCAGCTCGACATTCAGCCCAATCGCGATGTCGAAATGCTCCGCTTCAAGCGCGGGGAAATCGAGCTGATCAATTCTCTCGACAGCGAATACTTCGACAAGATCGCGGCCGCCTCTCCAGACCGCGTGCACGATGCCGGCCCCTCGCTCGACAGCGAGCAGATGTGGTTCAACCAGGTCGCCAAGGCTCCCATTCCCGCTTGCCGGAAGAAGTGGTTCCGCTCCGCGGTATTTCGGCGGGCCATTTCTCAGGCAATCAATCGCAACGATATCGCCAGAGTCGTGTTCCGCGGACACGCGCAGCCGGCAATCGGCCCAGTCTCGCCAGCCAATAAGTTCTGGTTCAACGCCAAATTGAAGCCGGAACCCTATTCGCCCGATGCGGCTTTGAAAGCCCTCCACACCGAAGGGTTCCACCTTGAACATGGCACCCTGAAGGACGCGGAGAACAATGAGGTCGTTTTTTCCGTCATCACGAATTCCGGCAACAAGTATCGCGAGCGCATGGCCACGATGATCCAGGAAGACCTGCAGAAGATCGGCATTCACGTCAACATTGTGACGCTCGACTTCCCCTCCCTTCTGGAGAGAGTGAGCCAGACGTTTGATTATGAAGCCATCCTGCTGGGACTCACCAACGTCGGTCTGGATCCAAACGAACAGATGAACGTATGGCTTAGTTCCTCAGAGAATCACCAGTGGAATCCCGGGGAGAAAGTTCCTGAGACCGCTTGGGAAGCCGACATTGACCGGCTTATGCGCACCCAGGCCTCAGCCGCCGATCCGAAAAAACGCAAGCAGAATTTCGATCGCGTGCAGGAGATCGTCGTCGAAGAAGCGCCGTTCATTTACCTGGTGAATCGCAATGCCTTATCGGCTATTTCCACGAATGTGCAGGGCGCAAACCCCGTGATCCTGGTTCCGCAAACGTATTGGAACGCCGAGCGTATTTCGGTGAAGTGACTTGCATAGATCGCGGACTCGACCACGATGACTGAGGCAACGCAAAAGCCGGCTCTTCTCTCTGCGCACGTTACCGTGCAGTATGGCGAAAAACCGGCTGTTCTACGTGACGTCAGTCTGCAGATTCAGCGGGGAGAAGTTCTCGGCCTGATCGGGCAGAGCGGGTCCGGCAAGAGCACTCTGGCCATGGCAATCCTGGGATTGCTCAATCGCAAGCAAGCAACTGTCCAGGGCTCGATTCTGTTTGAGGACACAAATCTCCTGACACTTCACGAATCAGACCTGCGCCATTTGCGCGGCCAGAAAATCGCCCTTGTCCTGCAAAGCCCGCTCTCGTCCCTGAATCCAGCCCTGAAGATTCGCACCCAGCTTCGTGAAGCCTGGCGCGCCCATGCCTCGGGATCCTCGGCCGATTGCGAGACTGCGATGCGAAGTGCGCTGGCCAGCGTGAGTCTGCCTTCTACGGATGATTTTCTACGCAAGTACCCCGCACAAATGAGCGTCGGCCAGGCGCAAAGGGTCTTGATTGCCACGGCCGTTTTGCATCGCCCCGCGCTTCTGATCGCCGATGAAGCCACCAGCGCGCTCGACGTCATCACGCAGGCCGAAATACTCCGTCTTTTTCGTGAGCTGAACCATGACTCCGGCATGTCGATTCTCTACATCTCACACGATCTCGCATCGGTGGCGGGAATCTGCGATCGCGTTGCGATTCTTCATCAGGGACAGATTGTGGAGTCCGGCATGACGCAAACGGTGCTGACTACGCCGGCCCACGAGTACACACAGCGCCTCGTAGCATCGACACCAAAGATGCCGTCTGCCGCCGCAAGTCGAGCAGCCGCACGCTGAGCAACAACTTTCCTCGCACAAAATCATCCGAGCAACGACCCACGAATGTGTCGGTTGATGTCAGCGCGCTCGCACAAGTCATGCTCGAGAAGGTCGCGCGTGGGACAGATTGTCCCGCGCCCCCGTCCGTGGGACAAAGTGGCCCGATCGGAGATGATCCTCCATTGCTATCTAATTTATTTTCAATGAGTTGACATATAACGATTGGCGCCTCCCGTGCAACACCACTATCGGCACGAAGCTCGATCCTTCCCCCGTTCCCTGAAGAAAGGGTGAGATTTCCATGCTGACTACAAGCAAGAGGAGACCCGCCGACCGCAACGAGCGCCACAGTGCGGCGTGGGGTAAACGCCTCAGCGCGGTGTTGACCGTCGTTTTGGCCACGGGAATGGCGTTTGGCCAACGCTGGAACAGCCCGACCGCAACCGGCCGTTTCTCGCGCATGGCCCCGGAACTCTCGGACCTCCTCACGAAAGCGAAGCGCGGGACCAGCGCCAATCAAACGGTTCGAGTCATCGTGCAGTACAAGCAGACGCCGACCTCGACGCATTACTCAACCATGCAGGGCCGGGGTGGGCGCCTGCATGCCAAGCTTCACATGATCAAGGGAGCCGCATTCACAATTCCCGTCCGCGCCCTGCCCGCCCTTGAAGCGGATCCCAACATCGCTTCAGTAACGATCGATCACCCGCTGCATTTGATGGACGACACGACCGACGAGGTCATCGGCGCTGCGTCGGCGTGGAACTCGGGATTTACCGGCGCTGGAATCGGCATCGCTGTGATCGATAGCGGCATCAACGACAGTCACCGGGATCTCTGGGATTCAACGCAGACTTCGTCCCGCGTGGTGTATCACCAGGACTTCACTGGAACTGCCACCAGCAACGCAAATGGCGCCAACTACGACCTTTATGGTCACGGCACGCACGTCGCCGGAATCATTGCCGGCAACGGCTATCTCTCCGGCGGCCAGTACCAGGGTGTAGCGCCTGCCGCAACACTCATCGATCTTCGCGCTCTTGACGCCAACGGCGGCGGCAGCGACAGCACCGTCATCGCCGCCATTCAGCAAGCCATCGCACTCAAAAACGCCTACAACATTCGCATCATCAACCTGTCACTCGGTCGCGGCATTCCCGTCAGCTACACACAGGATCCTCTCTGCCAGGCCGTCGAAGCAGCGTGGAATAGCGGCATCGTTGTGGTTGTTGCCGCCGGCAACTATGGACGCCTTAGCGTCAATGGAAGCAACGGATACGGAACCGTTACCGCTCCGGGCAACGATCCCTATGTGCTCACTGTGGGTGCCACCAAGAACAACGGATCGTCCCTCGTTGCTTCCCAGACGAAGGCCAGCTACAGTTCGAAAGGCCCCACGACCTATGACCACGTCGTGAAGCCCGACATTATGGCGCCCGGACACGCCATCGTTTCTCTGGCTGCTCCTGGCGCGACGCTCGAAACTCAATATGCCAGCGACCTCATCTCCGGCAATAACAGCAGCTCTGACTACTTCCGCCTCAGCGGAACCAGTATGGCTACGCGGTCGCCTTGATGCTTCAGGAGCAAAACACGCTCACGCCCGATCAGGTGAAAGCTCGCCTCATGAAGACTGCGCACAAGATGGGCCTGTTCTCCACGTCGGCCTATGTTCCTCACCTGTCGCGCTCTTACGTCGACTTCTACGATCTCTTCTCCGTCGGCTCCGGTCTGCTTGACGTGCAGGATGCTATGACTAGCTCCGACCTCGCTCCTTCGAACGTGGGCGCAGCCCTTTCCCCGAGTGCGGTATACGACTCGAACAGCCGCACAGTGTCGCTTGTCTACGGCAATTCCAGCGTCGCCAGCACCTCGGTGGTTTGGGGCAGCTCCGTTGTCTGGGGATCGTCCGTGGTCTGGGGCAGCTCGGTAGTGTGGGGATCGTCGGTTGTCTGGGGCAGTTCGCTTCCCTGGAACGACAACACCAATACCGCATTCAGCGTCGTGTGGGGATCCAGCACCGGTACCTCCGCCAGTAGCGTTGTCTGGGGCGCATCTGTGGACGATACCAATAGCGCCTTCTCTGATGTGGGTGACGATGAGCAGTAGCTAGCCGTGTGAATCTGAAAAGAAAGGAGAAGACTCAATGAACGACACACGGCGAACCAAGACATTCATCGGCGCGATGATGCTGATCGGGTTGAGCGCCGCAGGGTATGCGAGTTTCGCGAATCACGCGCTGCATGCCTACTTCGCTCTGGCAGTCCTGGGCCTCGCGGCAGCAAGCTCACGGATGAAAGTGAAACTGCCGGGCATCAACGGCAACATGTCGGTCAATCTGCCGTTCCTCCTGACCGCAGCGGTGAACCTGAGTGCTGCGGAAGCGGTATTGATCACCTGCATCTCGACGGCGGTGCAGTGCTGGCCACGAAGGAACGCGAAATTCAACCCCCAGCAGATGGTGTTCAACTTAAGCATGATGGTCTTCGCCACTTCTGCGGCAAGCTGGATGTTCCATGCTACGCTGCACAGCGCTGCATTGTGGCATTCATCGACTTTGGGATTAGTACTCGCGACTGCGGCCTTGTTCCTGGGACAGACCACTCCGGTAGCAGGCATCGTAGCCGTGAGCGAGCAGAAATCAGCGGGCACCACATGGCTGAGCCTGGCGCAGCTCTCGTTCCCTTACTACGTCGTCAGCGCCGGCGTGACCTCGATGGTTCAGGCGATGACCTCTGATCTGGGCTGGGGACTCGCGCTTGCGGTTTTCCCCGTCATGTATGCCATCTACCGATGCTATCGGCTGTACTTTGCTGCGATGCACGAGAGCATGCACAACAGTGTTCTGGTTCGCGGAGCAAGAGCCGGAGCCTAGGCTTGTGCCCACCAAGCCCCTCGTGGCTGGTGCCGGGAGGGGGAATCGAACCCCCACAGGCCTTTTGAGCCCTGCGGATTTTAAGTCCGCTGCGTCTGCCAATTTCGCCATCCCGGCTCGCCGCTATTCTAGCGCAGGAAAGACGGTCGCGGATAAGCGGGGCAGGATGGTTGACAGGCAAGGAAAAAGCCAAAAGCCAGGATCATGCGTGCGCGGCGGCGGCCTGGGAAGTCGGTGTCGTCCTCGGGATCGCCCGCTGCTTTTGCAGGGCTTCGTGAAACGCTTCCGTCGAAAGAGGTTCTCCGTAAAACAGCTGCAGCAATGGGTCGGCGGAGTTGACCAACGTCACATTGCGCGCTGCCCTTCCCATCTCCAATCCCTCGGGCTCCACGAACAACTCTGGCGATAGCGTGCGATTCTCCGTGAGTACGCCCAGGAAACGCTCGAGCCCTGCACGATGCTCTGGAGTGCTCTGCATGAACTCCACGCCCATGCCCCGATCCGGATGCATCACCCGCACCACTCCCTGCACCCGAAGTTCGTGGCCCGCCGCGCTCATGGACAGCGTTAAGCGGCTGGAGACGGGGAAGGGCGATGAGATCTCCAGGTAGCATCCGCCAAGGCTCAGGTCCGTGAGCTGGCAGCGGATCGGTGGATCGTCCTGTTCGGCATCGGGAGAATTCTTCTTCAGCCACTCACGCAGTTGCAGCGTCACTTCGGGAGGCGGCTGCAGAAAACGAAGCCCAGCCTGCTCGTGAGCACCTTCCCATGCCAGGTCCGCGGGGATCTCCAGCGGTGCGTGCATGCCCGGTAGGGTGAAGACAATCTGCCAACGTCCGCTGGGTCGGCGACGGTGCGGCAGGACAACTGCCATGCCCCCCTCGCTGAGATCTATCGTCGTCACTCTCATGTTGCCGCCGGCTTCTGAACTCCGCATAACGACCGGTATCTGCACGGCGACACGGGCATTGCGACGCCGTTCACTCTTCATCAGGGCACGCGCTGCCCGGAAACTCGCCTTTGCTCGTTCGCTCGACACGGGCTTGTAAAGGACGAAGTGCGCTCCATCCTGGAATACAGCCTTGAGTCCTACGATGGGTTCTACGATTCCAACGGCCACTGCCTGCTTGTTGCATGGAGCTGAGCGGGCGCTGCGCAGGACTTCCGAAGCCCCGTCATCGGAAAGATCTACTACAATAGCTTCGAAGCGCTGCCGAGTCAGCTTCCGGAGAGCCGCATCAGAGTTCGGACACAACTCCACATCAATCTCCAGGTCGCCAAGCACGCGCCGCAGGACCCGCACGATCTTTTCGTCCGAACAGAGCAGCAACGATTTCAAGCTCATGAATGTAAAAGCCGTACTGGTTTCGCTTGAAAAAACGCCCTCCAGTGAACTCTAGTTCCATCGACGGATGACGAGCAATGTCCAGACACCATAGGCCGATTACCGGCGTAACCTCACGTTCCACGCTGCGGAACGAATTACCCGAGATCGCGTGCCAGCTGGGCCCGCCGAGCCAAAGCCTGCGAGATGTAGGTCGGAGCTAAATTGTTTTAGTTTCAATCTATTACAGTCGTTTCGACAACCCTTACCGCCGAAAAAATCGTTGACTTTCTAATAAATTCGCCCTACCATGTCAGTTCTCCTGATTAGTACTGCGGCTTCTCGCGGACGCTAAGGAATTAGCTTTGTCTATCGCGGGAGTTTTCCGAGAATCCTCAAGCCGCGCTGGAGAATCCTATAGTTAGAAAGATTTGGGTTGTTATATTCCCCCGAGTGGAAAGGCAATCGTTCATGGCTAAGCGACGTGGAAATCCGAACTGGGGTAAGCCGGAGCCGATCGGTCCGATCACCCCTACCATCACCGAATTCGAGCAGGTTGTGCGCGAGTACAAGCTCTCCCCTGACCAGTACCTGCGGTCAACTCGTCTGCGGGAGTGGGCACGCCGCAATAAGAACTCGAAGTACATCCCCGAACCCCTTCTGGAAGCCTGGGGTTTCGAGATCGAGTCCACACTGTAAGAGATCAAAGTGGACGAAAAAGGCCGCTCGCCAGAGCGGTCTTTTTTATTGTGCTCTGATCCACGTACGGACAGCCGCCTAGGCTGTCCAGCCGCGCAGCGGCGTAAGATGCGGACGAAGACATGCTCGACGTCCTGAACATCCCGCCAGCGGAACTCTTCGCGCTCCTGGTCGCGATCGGCTTTGCTGCGGGGTTGAACCTCTATGCCACGGTTGCTGTCCTGGGACTTCTTTCCCGCTTCGCCCATCTGCCGCTCCCTCCCGGATTGCACCTGCTGCAAAGTTGGCCGGTAATCGCTGCCAGCACTGCGCTGTTCGCAATCGAGTTCTTCGCCGACAAGATTCCGGCGTTCGACCTGATCTGGAACGCGCTGCACACGTTCATTCGTGTGCCCGTTGCTGGCTTGCTCGCCTATCGTGCGACAACCCAGCTTTCTCCCGAGCATCAACTGCTCGCCACGTTCGTCGGAGCACTCGTGGCCCTGGTCGCCCATGGGGGCAAGACAGCCGCCCGTGCCGCGGTCACGCCATCGCCCGAACCGGTCTCGAACATCAGCCTGAGTCTGGGAGAAGACATTCTCGCAATCGGGCTGACATGGCTCGCGACACGGCACCCTTATGTGGCGGGTGGTCTTGCGGTGATATTCGTCGCGATCATCATCGCTCTTACAAGAATCGTGATTCGCGCGGTGCGCGCTCTGTTCCGCGGCGCCGAACAGGAACTGCTTCACAACAGATAAGCCACAAGGAGTGCGCGTCCGAGCGATCCCCTCTGATCTCCACACACTCAGGTGCAAAAGATTTCGGAACCAGCCGAACGTCCCCTGCGCGCTGCGTCCTGAATCACTTCCCTGCTTCCGCCGCACCAATCTTCAGGAATATTTTCAAGCGCTCTAATTCCGCTTCCAATTCCTGTCGGAACGCGCGATCGCGTGGCGCCGATTTGACGTATCCGAAATCTGCCTTTAGGGAATCACCGTTCACAGACAAGTTGCCCCAGCCAATCACCTGATCGCGCCATAGCAACGGCTGGGCATAATAGCCACGAACGCGTTTCGCCGGAGGCGTATAGGCTTCAAATCGATACGTCCACCCCCAAAGCCTTTCGAAGCGCCAGCGGTCCCACACTACCGGATCGAACGGTGCCAGAAGACGGACCGCATCATCCGGTTCGCCCCGTTCAATCTTCCAATCCGCTGGCCAATACCAATCCGCGTCTTCGACCTTCGTGTGCGCCAGTCGCTGTTTTGCTCGTAGGATTGCGGCCGTGATATCGCCTTCCCACTGCGGAGCCGCAAACCTCAGGCGCCGCAGAAGAAAACGCAGGCTCGCGAGCGGCAACGGAGCATAAATCCGAATCGCCGCATCAGCCAGTGCATCGAGCCGCGCCTCGCATGCTGCATCGTCTAAGGTTACGGGCTCATGTTCGTGTGCGGCATAGATGCGGATTCCAGCTTCGCGGCGCACGATACGTAACAATCCCTGGTAATGCATCGCGTCGAGCAGGTGTGTTGTCGCGTTCGACGAACCTCCCCAATAGTTCTTCACCGTGCCGTGCGAGAAATATTCGTCGACCTCGCGCGGATGCACGCTGCCGCGTTCGCGCACGAAGTCCAACAGGAGATGCGCGCGCTTTCGCCGTGCAGCTCGCCACGGCAGACGATTTTCCGCAGGCACGCGGCAATCCGCCCGCGGATGCATCAGCCCCTGCAGCTCCCGCGTGACAAACCCGTAGTTGATGAAGAAATCTTCCTCGACGCCAAGTCTCGAATAGCGTCGCTCCAGATCGCCCGCACGATAATTCTTCACCCGATGCCGCAGGACCAGGTCCTGCGCACGCGCCGGCGCGCGAATCGGATCCGCCTGCACGAACTGGAACCGAGCCAGCGCTCGCTTTAGCGTGGTTGGAGGAAACAGACTCTGCGCGACAGCAATCCGCCGCAGGGTGCCTGGCGTGAGAGACATGAAAAGATATTACCGAATGAGACGGAGCCCCTGGACAAACAACAGACTACGTAGAGACAGCCGCCTCGGCTGTCCGGCGAGGGCGTAGCCGAGCCGCTCGCCGCGCGGACGCCGGCATCCTCGAGCGAAAGTGCATGGAATGTTCGCATCCTTTCGGCGGATCATAATAATTTCAAACTATCGCCCACGCGATGCCATCGCGCGTACCGTGCTGCGATATTTCGAGGAGGAGTCATCGTGATCGAGAAAATCGAGCCGCACAAGTAGCCATCCCTCGCAGGACTTTGCCGCCCGGCCGCGTGCTTCGGCCCTAGTCCGGTTCAGCCGACGCGCATTTAGCGGCTGGCGCCCCCATGATCAGCAACCAAAACATAAACGCCAACTCGCCAAACCCCAGCGGCATCATCCATCTTGAGATCGTGCGCTCATACAGCGGCAGCAATAACGACGCGAGGCTGTTCACTGGGAATGTCAAGCTGTTCACCATCAACAGCACCCCCAGGATACGGGGAATAGACCCCGATCGATACACCAGCAGTCCTAATGGGAAAAGCCAGAGGCCCCAGAATATTTCGATCACGTCAAACCCATAACTGTGCAGGTTGAGGAAGAACATGGCCAGAGAGTCCCGCTGAGGCTTTTCAAATGCCGCCAAGAAATCCGCGCCTCGCACAAGCGCAAGCGCAGCGATGGAGTTCACCTCATTGAGAAACGCGATCGGGATTGCCGACAGAATCAGAATCAGCATGAGCAAGGCCTGCCGCTGATTCACGCCCTTCAGCAGATGGTACAAAGCCAGAGCGACAAAGATGAACAAGGCCTGCCCGACGAGTTCTGCTGCGACGCCCAGGCGGAATAGCGTCTCCGAGGCTGCGATGTTCTGGGCTGTCATCGTTGCATTTCCGTGCACGATCACCTTGCCCGGCACGTAGAGAATTGCGAAGAATCCTGGGATGGACGCGACTACATACATTAAGCCCGCAAGCCGGCCCGGGTTGGTCGCCATATGCTCCCTTTTGCGCGATAGTCTAGCGCGAAATCGGCCGGCGGTCTGTCAAAATGTCTCGCCATAATCTCCGCATATGAAAATGCCGAACTGTCCTGCCTTACATCAAGCCGGGATGCCGGCCAGCCGTTGCTGCAAAGTGAACGTCGCCATCGATGTTAATCTTTAGTAGCTGACTTCAGCGCCACACTCCACGTCTTCCATCTCTGAGTTTCCCTGCAGGGGGCCATGAATAGCGAGGATAGCCAGGGCCGAGACCGCGTGCGAGAAACGATCGTCAGTCTGATGAAGTCGATCGGGCAGGCGCCCACAAGGCCGGTCGCTGCCGAAGAAGTGCACAAGCTCAGGACTGCAGCCAACCGCCTCGATCAGATGTTGAAGGCTGCCGCCGACGCGGACCGCGAAGGCTTAAAAAAAGCAGCAGACCGACTCGACCAGTTGTTGGCTGACATGCAAAAGGGCAAAGATGTCACCGCGGAACTCAAACGGCGACGAGCCTCGAACAAGTGAAATGAGGTTGGGGTGGCCCCATGTCTTACCGATTTTGCGAAACATGGGTAGCCACCCCGGGACGAATCCTCAGATGATATGCGCCTTGCGCAGCCTGTCCAATTCTGCCCGCACTCCCGCCAGCCCCTGGCTGCTGTAGAGCATCAGGATGTGCTCGCCTGTCAGGAAGCTGAGCGCGGGGTTACGATAGGAATTGTTGTAAACGGACGCGTTCGCAGGATCGTATCCGTAACGCGGCGCTAACGTCTGCAATATGGTCTGCGCCGCAGTAATAGCTGGCCCCGAGTAGGTGAAGTCCGCGTCCGACAGATTGTGCAGAGTGTATTCTGCCAGTACGTGGGTTGGGCCTTGATCAGCAAGATCGACGTCTCCGAGCTTCCGCAAGGCGGGCAGGCGGAAATGCCCCGAGGCATCCACCATCAGATAGCCGCGTGCAACCGGATCGATCTGGGCCATGATGGCGGCCGCGCGCAGCCAGTTCACAACCTTGTATTCATTGCCCGACGTTGGATTGGAGTGAGCCGATGCTTGCGCGCCGTCTGTTAGCGTTGGGTAAAGGGAAAATGAAATCTACGTTACTATCCCGGGACTGGTGTGGAAAAACGGGGCTTGCAGATCAGCCACAAGAAGGCTTGGACGACGAAATAACGTAAACAACGACAGACATCACCGAGTTGTGTGGTCGTTTCGCTCGCAGGCTCAACACTTATACTGGGAACTCGGCTGCCAGCAACAAGAGCTCCTGATTGTTACTCCTTAGCTACCCCATCCTGAACCAGCCAAGCTCCTCAGTCTCAATAAGATAATACCTAATTGTACGTACATAATTGCCTATTAAAATGTTCCTGCAGGAACATATGTAAAATCTACACCCCCTCGCAGGCATGGAAGGAGAATCAATGTTATGTGGTACTTGCGCGCTGAACTCCGAAGACCGACGACCGAAAACCTAAGACCCCTCTCACAGAACCTTGCTAGAATCGCTACACCATGAGCCCCCAGCCTCCCTTCACCGACGTGCCCGATGCGATCGAAGAAATTCGCGCCGGACGCATGATCGTCGTCGTCGACGACGAGGACCGTGAGAACGAGGGCGACCTGACGCTTGCGGCTGAGAAGGTCACGCCTGCGGCCATCAACTTCATGGCGAAGTATGGACGCGGGCTGGTCTGCCTCGCCATGACCGAGGAGCGGCTCGAGCACCTCAACATCGGCCCGATGACTGCGGAGAACACATCGCAGTATGGCACTGCGTTCTGCGAAGCCATCGACGCGCGCCAGGGCGTCACCACTGGTATTTCGGCTCACGATCGCGCGCGCACCATTCAGGTGGCCATCGATCCGGCCACAAAGCCAACAGATCTTGCGCGTCCCGGCCACATGTTTCCTCTTCGCGCCCGCAAAGGTGGCGTGCTGGTCCGCGCTGGCCAGACAGAGGCATCCGTTGATCTGGCACGGCTCGCCGGGATGATTCCCGCAGGAGTCATCTGCGAAATCATGAAGGACGACGGGAGCATGGCGCGCGTGCCCGATCTCATCGAATTCTGCCGCGAGCACAACATGAAGATGCTTACGGTCGCGGAACTGATCCGCTACCGCATGGCGCACGAGCGCTATGTCCATCGTGTTGGCGAAGCGATGATCGACACGCGCTTCGGTGAGTTTCGCCTGATCGCCTATTCGAGCGAAGTCGATGGTGGTGAGTCGCATGTGGCACTGGTTCGTGGCGATATCGAGCACAGTGAAGTACCTGTGCTGGTCCGCATGCATGCCCACTGCTTGATGGGCGATGTCTTCGGCGCAACCGGCTGCGAGTGCCACGCCACGCTGGAAGGCTCACTGCGCCGTATCTCGCAGGAAGGGCTGGGCGCGCTGATCTACCTGCATCAGACGTCGCAAGGATTCTCGATCGAAAAGGTGGCCGAGCGCACGGCTTTGAGCTTCCATGGCGGCCGCACCCTTCCCTCTCTCTACGACAACACCAAGCAGGTGCAGCGCGAAATCGGAATCGGAGCTCAAATCCTGTCCGATCTGAACCTGCGCCGCATTCGTCTACTCACGAACCGCCCAAAGAAGGTCGCCGCGCTCGAAGGCTTCGGGATTGAGATCGTAGAGCAAGTGCCGGTGGCTCTGAAAACCGTGCCGTAGAGACGTCGCTTGCAACGTCTCTGCCGGACGCGCACGGAATGCTTAGGGATAAAGAAAGCTCGACCGTTGGGTGGCGAGAGACTCTACAGAATTGACGAGTTGAGATCCTAGAACGGTTTGCGCACGATCACTTCACTGTCCCGAATGAAAAACTGCGCGGAGCAACTTTCGGAGCCGCAGATTACAGGGAGGATTCCGTTCATCTGCTTACGGGTGATCAGGCCGAGCATGCCGCACGAGGGGCATGACAGCACGGCCCAGTAAGGATCTTCTTTCTCGCCGATCTCGCCGGCGTTTTCGAGCACAAAGACGGTACCAGGCTGCATCTGTTCCGGAATCCACTCGTTGAGGATGTCCAGTTCACCGACCATGTGTTCCTCCCTTGTGTACTCGAAGCCAAGATCGCTTACGAAGCCTTTCTAGCACGCTTCAGGTAATCCCGCGAAGTTACTGAGGTACTTGCTTTTGCGGCTGTGATCCCGGCGCGAACCTGACGCACGGCATCGCTCAGGCACACGCCTAAAATCGGCTGATCGGAGTTCTTCAGGATGTCAACGATCTGCTTCTCTGAAGTTTCAAGATAGAGCCGCTTGCCGTCGGTGAGCAGGTGCGTATCAGAGTCACGGTGAGTGATTTCCGCCAAGCCCTTGCCGAATTCGTGTTTGAGGAAGCGCATGACCTTGCGTACAGCTTGCAGCGAGAATCCCTTGCGACGAAGCTGGCAGATCACGGCCACTTCTGTGAGCTGGTTCATCGAATAAACGCGGCGGTGCCCTTCACGCTCGGGTTTCACCATTCCGCGTTCATCCCACCACTGAAGCTGGCGCGGAGTGATGCCGGTTAGCGCGATGACTTCGTTCGATGTGAAGCGGTCTTGCATTCGTATTCCGAAATGTTTCAAACAATTCTACTGCAAAATGTTTGACACATTTTAGGCGTGGGAGGCTGTGGATCAAGCAAAGAAATAAAGGGGTTAGTGACTAAGGGAGTTCCCGGGGGCGCTTTGGCAGCAGGGGGCGTTCAACCTGTTGACAGCCGCGAGCCGCCGCCGACGAAGTGCACGACTTCCAATTTGTCTCCGTCGTTGAGGGCGGTCTCGGACCAGCGTTCGCGCGGGACGATATCGCGGTTGAGCTCGATGGCGACGCGGTCCGGCTTCATGCCCAGGGATTCGACAAGGGCGGCGAGGGTGCGAACCGGAGGATCGAAGGTTCGTTCTTCGCCGTTGATGTGGAGTGTCATGATGTATATACCGCAGTTTTCTTCGCCCGTCAGGATTGTGTCATTGTTGGCGTCGGGTCACACGGCCTGCGCCGCTTCGCGGCTGGCCCGCAAGTTTTGTCAAGAACAGAGTACAGCACTGACATTCCGCACGCTCGCTTCGCTTCGCGAGGCGGACGAATGCGTCTGCCCCTACGCGGCGCTGAGGGCTGGGGCCCTCAGGACAGCCGGCCAGTGGCGGGCGCTGCGGTCAGTCGGCTCTGCGGAGAACGAATTTTCTCGTCGCGGTACGGCCTTCGAAGTTTGCCTGGACTAGCAAGGAGGCGTCCGGGAGTGATGCCTCCTCGGCTTCGATGCTGATTTCGGCAGCGCCTCCGGAATCGGCGACCGCCTGGGTGTAGAACGGGGCAGCGCCGGGTCTTGCGAAGCGGAAGGTCAGGCGGGCGCCGGAGGCCGCAGCGCCTCCATCGGTCACGCGTAGTTGCATCGTTACATTGCGATCCGCGAAAACTGAGTCGGCGTTAAGCCACTGGACTTCCAGTTCTTTGACCGAGGCGAGCGCTTCGGGTTCGGGTCGATCCAAGACGTGATCCAGTTTGCCCTCGCGGATCGCGTCGAGGACGAGCCTATGCTGCTCGCGGAGTTGCTGCTCCTTCTGAGCATCGCCAAAATCGGATTCCGACGCCTTGCCGGCGTACGAGGTGGCTTTCTTGCCGATGCAGCGCCCCCGCACAAAGACCTGGGTTTGAAGCAGGAGCTCGCCTTCGCGAGCTTCACTCTGCACGTGGTAGATCGTGTCGCCGTGCTTAACGTCGGTGTTGAAGCCGAAAATCATAGGGATGGAGTGATTGAGTCATTGAGTGATTGAGTCATTGAAAGGTGCCCGGGCACAGCCCTGCGGCTCGCTTGATCACTGATTCTCAATCGCTCAATCACTCGATCACACAATCGTAAATCGATCTCCTTCGATTCCCAAAAATTGCGGCGCGCTCGCTTGACACTCGCGCGTGCAAGCCCATAATCTAGAACGTTTAAGCCATCACTGGCGCGAATTATATATATCTCCTCCTATGCCCGACAATTACTTCGCTCGTTACCTCCCGTTCCTGATCCATATTGTTATGGCCGGCGGGATTGCGTTCGCGATTGTCCTGCTTTCCTGGCTGATCGGGCAGCGTAAACCCACACGCGCCAAACTGTCACCTTATGAATGTGGCATGACCCCAGTGGGCGACTCGCGGCAGCGTTTCTCGGTGAAGTTCTACCTGGTCGCCATGCTCTTTATTTTGTTCGATGTTGAGGCGGTTTTCATCTATCCATGGGCCGTGATCCTTCGGGATCTCAAAGCGCTCGGACAAGGCCTGTTCGGGCTGATGGAAATGCTGGTCTACATCGGGATTTTTCTGGTTGGCTTCTTCTATGTCTGGAAAAAGGGTGTCCTGGACTGGGGTGAAACCGGCGAGGGCAGGAGGAGAAGCTGATGCCCTTGGCGCCAGCGATCACCGACCTCGAACAGCTGAAGAACCATCCAGCGGTGGTGCGGCTGCTCAGCTGGAAGGATTCGGCGATTCAGAGCGTGAAGTTCGATCGCGATGAGATGACGATCTACGTGGATCGATCGGACATCCGCGAGGCTTGTGCGCTGCTGCGCGATGATTTGGAATGTCCGTTCAACTTCTTGTCGGATGTGACCTGCGTGGATTGGTATCCGTCGGAACCGCGGTTTGAAGTGGTGTATCACCTGCTTTCGATCCCGAAGAAAGAAAGAGTTCGCCTCAAGGTTCGCTTGAACAGCTCTAGCCCGACCATTGATTCCGTTACACCTCTTTGGCCGGGTGCCAACTACTTTGAGCGTGAGGTTTACGATCTGTTTGGGGTTCGATTTGCCGGGCATCCGTATCTGCGACGCATCATGATGCCCGAAGATTGGGAAGGCCATCCTCTCCGCAAAGACTATCCGGTGGAGGGGTATCGTTAAATGGCACATCTAGCACCGACTCCAGTCCTGGAGCCCGGCCAGGATCGCACGATGATCCTGAACATGGGCCCGCAGCACCCGTCGACGCACGGGGTGCTTCGCGTGTTGCTGGAGATTGATGGCGAGACCATCGTTCGGCTGATGCCGGATATCGGCTACCTGCATACCGGCATTGAGAAGACCTGTGAAGCAAAGTTCTACCAGCAGGTTGTGCCACTGACGGATCGCATCGATTACCTCTGCCCGCTGACGAACAATCTCTGCTACGTGCTTGCGGTCGAGAAGTTGCTCGGCCTGGAGATTCCGCCGAAGGCACAGTGGCTACGGGTGTTGCTGAATGAGTTAACCCGCATCAACTCGCACCTGGTCTGGCTGGGCACACACGCCTTGGACATCGGCGCGATGACCGTCTTCTTGTATTGTTTCCGCGAGCGCGAAGAGATCCTGAAGTTCTTTGAGATGGTCAGCGGGCAGCGGATGATGACCTCGTATTTCCGGGTGGGCGGCATCGCGCTCGAGCCGCCGCTGGGATTCTTCGACCGGGTGCGCGATTTTGCGGGCTACTTTCCGGAGAAAGTGGATGAGTACGAAAACCTGCTGACGGGGAATCCGATTTGGATGATGCGGACCAAGGGCGTCGCTCGGTTGACCGCGGAAGATGCCATTGCGCTTGGGGCAACTGGGCCGACTCTGCGCGGGAGTGGAGTCGATATCGACCTGCGGCGCGATATGCCGTATTCGAGCTACGAGAAATTTCAGTTTAAGGTGCCGGTGTCGCAGGAAGGCGATGTCTTCGCGCGCTACATGTGCCGGGTACAGGAGCTGCGGGAGTCGATTGGAATCGTGCGCCAGGCCCTGGATGGGATGCCAGAAGGGCCGATCAAGGCAGATGCTCCCGGTGTGGTGCTGCCCGATCGCGAGAAGATGAAGACTCAGATGGAGTCGCTCATCTATCACTTCAAGATTATTACGGAAGGCTTTGCAGTACCGGTGGGCGAGGTGTATCAGGCAGTCGAGTCGCCGCGCGGAGAGATGGGGTACTACATCGTGAGTGACGGGACGGCCAAGCCGTATCGCGTGCACATGCGGTCGGCGTGTTTTGCGAATCTGCAGACGCTGGCGACGATGTGCGAAGGAAGGCTGCTGGCGGATGTGGTGGCGGCGATTGGATCGATTGATATTGTGCTCGGAGAGATAGACCGGTAGGGATTTTGTAATTTGGTAATCGGGTAATTTTGTAATTTAAAGCTGAATTCGA
>Ga0335070_10001257_pt1 | contig 29168 bp, 26 predicted proteins | sample Lox_Sample_13_FD_206722 | JGI IMG/M metagenome (GOLD analysis project Ga0335070, IMG submission 206722) | Soil microbial communities from Loxahatchee National Wildlife Refuge, Florida, United States - Lox_Sample_1.3 | ecosystem: Environmental > Terrestrial > Soil > Wetlands | place: USA...
GCTCGGCCAGGTCTATGGCTGGCACTATGGCTTCGGCGCGGCAGGCGTCGGCATGCTGATCGGCCTCGGCATCTATCTGACCGGCCGCGCGCACTTTCCCGCCGAACCGCCGAGAAAGACGGACGCGTCAACGTCACCACGGCCGCGGCTGACGCGCGCCGACGCCGGCAAGATCGCGATACTCATCGCCATCCTGCCCGTACTGGCCGTGGCGATGGTCGGCAATCAGGAGATTTCGAACGCTTATCTCATCTGGGGCGAACAGAACTACCAGCTCGTCTTCTTCGGCAAGACCATGCCGATCACCTGGATCCTTTCGTTCGGCTCGATCATCAGCGCGGGAACGATCGTCGTGTCGGTCGCCTTCTGGCGCTGGTTCGGAACGCGCTGGACCGAACCGGACGAGATCACGAAGGTCACGGTCGGCGTGATGCTCGGTTCGACCGCGCCGCTGCTGCTCGCCGCGGCGTCCACGATCATCGCCGCCACGCACACAAGGGTGGGACTGGGCTGGGCGATCGCCTTCGAGGTCGTCAACGATCTCGGTTTCGCGAACGTCTTTCCGGTCGCCATCGCGCTCTACTCGCGCGCGGCGCCCAAAGGGCTGACCGGCCTGATGATCGGCTTCTTCTACCTCCATCTCTTCATGGGCAACCTGTTCGTCGGCTGGGTCGGCGGCTTGCTCGAGAAGATGCCGGCAGCTTCGTTCTGGCTGCTGCATACCGCTTTGATGGTGGGTGCGGCATTGATCCTGCTCGTGGTGCGCATCACGGCGGGAAAAATCCTGGCGCCTTCCTACGACGTGCCGGTCGACGAGGAACTGGCGGAAGCGGTGGCCTAGCGCCCGCGCTTCCGCCGTCCCGCGCCCCTACTGTCCGATCAGCGTGACGTCGCCCATGCGCACGCCCGTCGTGATGCTGCCGCCAAGCAGCGCCAGCGGGTGGCGTTTGTCGAGTCCCGGTATGCCGAGCTCATGCACGGGCATCGCGCGCTTGGCCAGCGCGTGCGAGGGGTTCGTCACCAGGATCGCATAGAACTGGACTTTCCAGTTGCTCTGCACCGGCGGATTGGCCCAGTAGCTGAACGACACCGCCGTCTTGTATCCGGCCGGAATGGTCAGGTAGCTCGTGCCCAACGAGCCGTTGTTCTGACTGACGGCCGTCTGCGTCAACTGGATCACCTTGCCCTGATCCGGTCCCGACGGGATCGGCGTGCCGGCGGAGAACGCCAGCTTGCTGCCGACCGACAGATTGTTGAAGCTGATGCCGATCAGGAATTGTCCCGTCGTTCCCGCCGGCAACGACGTCGTGTCGAGCGAGAAGGTGTTCGTGAACGTCGGCACGCCGTTGTCGACGAGCGTCACGTTGCGCCAACACATGTTGGGATGGTCCATGATGTAGGTGGCGAGATCGTCGAAGGTCGGAAAGTCGCCATCCTGCGGCAGCGGATTGGGATTGAGCGGCGTCACCACCCGTCCGATCAGGCAGGAATGGATCTGCGAGGTCGGCACATAGGTGAAGGGTTCCGGCGTGACGACGATGTCGTTCGGTTTCGCGGCGCTGACCGCGACCGAGTCCTTGCCAGAACTGGTCTTGAGCTGGTTCTCGTTCCACAACGAGGGAAAGAGAAACAGGTTCTGCGGGCAGTAATAGAGATACAGGCTGCCGGTTTCCGCGGCCGTGTTCAGGTTCTTGGCGCGCATATAGAAATAGTTGGTCTGCTCGAAGACCGTCGCCTGCCCCTGATCGGTGCCATAGTTCGATCCCCCGAACGTCGCCTGGGGATTTCCCACCACCGCGGTGCCGTTGGGGATGATGTCCGGGGAAGCCGTCCAGCTGCTGCCCGGATAAGGCACCTGGCCGGTGTCGTCCAACGCCTTACGCAGAAGAAGATCAGTCCACTGGGTAGTCATGACCACCACTCCTCTTGTTGGGTTCGTGTCTTGCCGTACGGAACTCCTTGCGAAGACTTGGGCATTGTTAGATGCAACTTAAGGTATATTCAATGCTTGAGTACAATTATTACGAGAATGTTTTGTAACAGCCCGCGTGCGGCCAGTCAGCGCTGTCCACAAGATCCACCCGCTCGACGCCGTGGACCGGACGTCACAGGCTGTCGGCGTGCGCTCGAACCAGCCGGGAAGGAACCGAGAGATGACCGTCACCATCACCGCGTTCGAAAGATCGCCCGACGGCGGCAAGGGGCTGGCGCGCGACATGCGCGTGCGCTGGGCGCTCGAGGAAGCGGGTCTCCGATACGAAGTTCGCCTGGTTTCGTTTGCCGCCCTGAAGCAGCCCGCGCATCTGGCGCTTCATCCGTTCGGACAGATTCCGACCTACGAGGAAGGCGACCTTGTGTTGTTCGAAACCAGTGCGATCGTCTTGCACATCGCGCAGAATCGCGCGGGCCTGCTGCCGCTCGACGCCAACGCCCGCGCGCGTGCCATTGCCTGGATGTTCGCCGCGGTCAACACGGTCGAACCGCCCATCCTCGAGCTCTCCACCGCCAAGCTGCTCGAAGGTGACAAGCCATGGCGCGAACAGCGCCTGCCCCTCGTCGAGGCGCGCGTCCACGAACGGTTGCGCCAGCTTTCCGCCCGACTGGGCGAAGCGGAATGGCTCGACGGCGCGTTCAGCGCCGGCGACCTGATGATGGCGTCGGTGCTGCTGCGATTGAAATTGCCGGGACTGCTGGACGGATACCCGAACCTCGCCGCCTACGTCGCCCGCGGCGAAGCGCGTCCCGCCTATAAGCGGGCGTTCGCCGCGCAACTCGCGGTCAATGGCAGCAAACCGCCGGGATCCTAGTGCTGGCTCTTGGGCATCCGCACCACGAGGCCGTCGAGCTCGGGCGTCACCTTGATCTGGCACGATAGGCGGCTGTTCGCCGCCATGTCCGGCGCGAAGTCGAGCATGGTTTCTTCCATGTCTTCCTTCTTGGGCAGCTTGGCGACCCAGGCTTCGTCGACGAACACGTGACAGGTGGCGCAGGCGCAGGCGCCGCCGCAATCCGCGTCGATGCCGGGGATGAGATTCTTCACCGCGCCTTCCATCACGGACCAGCCGGCCGGAACTTCGACGACATGTTCTTTTCCGGTGTGCTCGATGTACTTGATCTTGGGCATGAAGGCTCCGTGTCAGGCGATGGTTTTCATGGGAATGGACGTATCGGCCAGTCTGTCCGGCGCGACTTTGGTGCCGTCGGCGATCAGCTTCTTGCCGACGAGATATTCCGGCGCCGCGTTGACCGCCTCCACGGCGGCGATCGCGCCGTCGCGCAGATGGAAGATCGCGAATTTACGCGCGTCGGCATTGCCGCGGACGACGAGGCGATCGGACGGCCGCGCAAGTCCCGCGATCTGCAGCTTCAGATCGTACTGGTCCGACCAGAACCATGGCACTTCCCTGTAGGTGCTGGGCTTGCCGAGCATGCCGAGCGCCGCGTGCTTGGCCTGATCGATTGCGTTCTGCACGCATTCCAGGCGCAGGGCGGTGCCTTCGCGGCCGATATGCCGCGTGCAGTCGCCCGCGGCGAAAATCGCCGGATCGCCGGTCACGTCGCTCTTTTCGTTGACCACGACGCCGTCGTCGCAGCCGAGCCCGGCTTCCTTGGCCAGCTCGATGTTCGGGATGATGCCGATGCCGACCAGCGCAACGTCTGCAGGGTACGACGTACCTTCGGCGCGGATGGCGGCGAGCGCTCCGTCGCCCTCGAAGGCTTCGACGCCCGTATTGAGCAGTACTTTCACGCCCGCTGCGCGATGCACCTTGTCGTAGAAATCCGAGATCGGCGCGGACACCGCGCGTGCCATCAGCCGGTCCATGGCCTCGAAAACGGTCACATCGATGCCGCGCTTCGCCGCCACTGCGGCCACTTCCAGACCGATATAGCCGCCGCCGACGATGGCCAGTTTTTTGCCGGGCTGGAACGATGCGCGCAGCGCGTCGACATCGTCGATGCCGCGCAGATAGTGGATGCCGCGCAGGTCGGCTCCCGGGCAACGGATCTTCCGGACCCGCGAGCCCGTCGCAAGCAGCAGCTTGTCGTAGGCGAGCGTGCGTCCGTCGGCGAGATGCACGGTCTTCGTCGCGCGGTCGATCCTGGTCGCGCCGACGCCGAGGATCATTTCGCATTGGGCATCGCGATAAAACGCATCGGGTTTGAGGAACAGCCGGTCGCGCTCCATCGTGCCCATGAGATAGGCCTTGGACAGCGGCGGACGCTGGTAGGGCGCATGGCTCTCGTCGCCGATCATCGTCAGCGCGCCCGTGTACCCCTCTGCGCGAAGGGTCGCGACGGCCTGTGCGCCGGACTGGCCGGCGCCGATGATGACGATGCGCTCAGACATGAATGACCCGATCCGATGCCCGGCAGGGTTTTCGGCCTGGGCGGCGCTAAGATGTCCGAACCTCCTACTGTAATCAACCGCTTAGGGTGCGTTGAGAGGACTTGCGCGGCGGGCTAGAACTGTCGTCATGCACAAGGATTCTCAAGGGTTTGAGCGAAGCTTCGCGCTCACCGACCTCGCTGCGACCGATGCGCTGGGCGCGCGGATTGCCGCATGCTTGCAGGTCGGCGACGCGGTGGCGCTCGAAGGCGATCTGGGCGCGGGCAAGACGACGCTGGCGCGCGCGATTCTGCGAGCGCTCGGCGTCGCCGAAACCGTGCCGAGCCCGACGTTCACGCTGGTCCAGACCTACGACACGCCGCGCATGGCGGTGCGTCACTTCGATCTCTATCGGGTGACGGACAGTGCGGAGCTGGACGAGCTCGGGCTCGACGAAGCGCTCGACGAAGGCGCCGCCCTGATCGAATGGCCGGAGCGCGCCGGCACGCGCCTGCCGCAGGATGCGCTGCATGTCTCGCTCGTGTCGGACAAGGACGGAAGGCGCGCGCGGCTGTCCGCTTCCGGTCACTGGGCCGATCTGCTCGCCGAGGACGCGCATGTCCGCTGAGCGCCAGACCGAGATCGAGGACTTCCTGAAATCTGCCGGCTGGGGCGGCGCGGTGAAGACGCCGATGCCGGGCGACGCGTCGACGCGCCGCTACATCCGATTGGACCTTCAGGGCCGCAAGGCAATGCTCTTGGATCAGCCGCAGACCGCCGAAGCGCCCGCCGCGCCCGCGCAGGCGACGCCCGAAGAGCGGCGCGCGCTCGGCTACAACGCCGTCGCGCGACTCGCCGGGGCCGACGTCGCGCGCTTCGTCGCCGCGTCCAACTATCTTCGCGCGCAGGGATTGAGCGCGCCGGAGATCTACGCGGCCGACCCGGCCATGGGTTTCGCGGTGATCGAGGATCTGGGCGATGCGCTCTATGCCGACGTCGCAGGCACCTACGACGAGCGCGAGCTGTACGCCGCGGCGGCGCAGGTGCTGGCCAGGTTGCATCTGCGCGAGGCGCCCCAACTGTTGCCGCCGGACAAGGCGCTACACGCCTACGACGAGACCGCCATGTCGGCCGAGATCGACCTGCTGACCGGCTGGTTCATTCCGGTCGCGCTCGGCCGCGAAGCGAGGCCGGAGGAAATCGCTGAACATCGCGCGCTGTGGCAGGCGGCGCTGCACGAAGCGCTCAAGCCCTCGCCCGTGTTCGTCCATCGCGACTATCATGCGCAGAATCTCCTATGGCTGCCGTCGCGCGGCGGGCTGGCGCGCGTGGGGCTGATCGACTTCCAGGACGCCGTGGCGGGCTCGAAGGCCTACGACCTGATCTCGCTCACCGAGGATGCGCGCCGCGACGTTGCGCCGGAGATCGGCGAAGCCACGACGGCCGCTTATCTTCGCGCCATGGCGGAACAGGGTACGCCCATAGACGCGGAAGCCTATCGCAGCCAGATGGCCGTGATGGCGGCGCAGCGCAACGCCAAGATCGCCGGCATCTTCGCGCGTCTTTACAAACGTGACGCGAAACCGCGCTATCTCGGCTACTTGCCGCGCGTATGGGGATATCTCAACCGCGACCTGGAAGACCCTGCCCTGCGCGGTCTGAAGACATGGTACGATCGCACCATTCCGCGTGAAAAACGCGGCGCACCTGAAGGAGCTGGAGTTTGAGCGGACCGACGCGGGCGATGATCATGGCGGCTGGTTTGGGCACGCGCATGCGTCCGCTGACCGACGACAAGCCGAAGCCGCTGATCAAGGTCGCCGGCCGGACTCTGATCGATCACGCCCTCGACCGCGCCGTCGCCGCGGGCGTGACGCTGGCGGTCGTCAACGTCCACTACAAGGCGGAGATGGTGAAGGCGCATCTCGCCAAGCGGAAGGATCTCGAGATCCGCTTCTCCGAGGAGACGGACGCGCTGCTCGGCACGGGCGGCGGCGTCGTCAGGGCGATGCCCCATTTCGGGCAGGAACCGTTCTTCATCATGAACTCGGACTCGATCTGGGTGGAAGGTTTCGGTCATGCGCTCGACCGCATGAAGGATCGCTGGGATCCGGACACCATGGACGGCCTCCTGCTCATGGCCTCGATGGTGACTGCGATCGGCTATGAGGGGCCCGGCGACTTCAACATGGATCCGGAAGGTCATCTCTCGCGCGTCGGCGAACAGAGGCTTTCGCCCTTCGCCTATCCCGGGATCCAGATTGTGCATCCGCGGCTGTTCGCCAGGGCGCCGGCCGGAAACTTCTCGACCAATCGCATGTGGGACATCGCCATCGCCGCGAAGCGACTCTTCGGCATACGGCTCGACGGCGTCTGGATCCATGTCGGAACACCCGAAGCCGTGAAGGAAGCCGAGGACTTTCTCGCCGACCTGCCCCTGGTCCGCTGAGCAACGTGGCGAACGTCTTCACGATCCCCGCCGGAGCGCCCTTTGCCGAAACGCTCGCCCGCGGGCTCATCCGGCGGCTCGGCGATGCGCCATTCGCGCTGAGCGACACGACGATCTACCTGCCGACGCGGCGCGCGGCGCGCACGTTCGGCGACGCTTTCGCGCGGGTGCTGGGCGGCGCGGCATTGCTGCCGCAGTTCAAAGCGCTCGGCGACGTCGACGACGACGAGTTCCTGTTCGATGCCGGCGCGCAGGAACTGGAGCTGAAACCGGCGATCGATCCGGTTCGGCGCAAACTGCTGCTGGCGATGGCGGTTCGCCGATGGCGCGGCGGCGAGACGAGCTTCGCACAGGCCTGCGCGCTGGCCGCCAGCCTCGCAGCCGTAATGGACGAATTGGAGACGCAGAATGCCGCGCTCGACGGGCTGTCGGGCGTCGTTCCGGGCGGCCTCGCGGCGCACTGGGACGAAGTTTTCAGGTTCCTGAAACAACTCGACGATGTATGGCCCGGCATCCTCGAGCGCGAAGGAGTCATCAACCCCGCCGCGCGGCGCAACCTGGCGCTGGCGGCACTCGCCGCACGCCTTCAGGCCAATCCGCCCAAAGGCCCTGTCATCGCCGCCGGATCGACGGGGTCGATTCCCGCGACGGCTTCGCTGCTGAAAGTCATCGCCGGTCTGCCCAACGGTTCGCTTGTCCTGCCCGGGTTGGATCGAACGCTCGACGCGGCGAGCTGGGACGCGCTGGATGCAGGCCATCCCCAATTCGGACTGAGGCAGCTGCTTGAGCGCATCGGAGTCGCGCGCGGCGACGTCGGGAACTGGGACGCATCGGAAGACGGCGCGCGCGAGCGAACCCTGCGCGAGGCATTGCGCCCCGCGCCGACGACCGATGCCTGGCGCGACCTGGTCGAGCGCGGCGAAACGGGCAAAATCGCCGAAGGTCTTGCGGGTCTTTCGCTGGTCGAAGCGGCCGATCCGGCGGAAGAAGCGCTCGCGGTCGCGCTGGTGCTGCGCGAGGCGCTCGAAGAAGAAGGCGCGCGCGCCGCTCTGGTCACGCCCGACCGCGCCCTGGCGCGGAGGGTTGCAAGCGAACTCGAGCGCTGGAATCTCGATATTGACGATTCCGCCGGGCGGCCGCTGTCGCACACACCGCCGGGCGCTTTTCTTTGCCTGCTCGCGGAGGCGGCCGACGAAGCCTTCGCGCCGGTTCCGCTTCTCGCGCTCCTCAAGCATCCGCTCTGCAAGGCGGGCGACGGTCGCGGCGCGTTCCTCGACAGGACGCGGGCGCTCGATCGGCGGCTACGCGGGCCGAGACCGGATCAGGGCCTCGAGGGCGTCCGCTTGGCGCTGGCGAGGATGCGCGACGAGGCGCCCGAAGAAGCGCAATCGCGATTGTCGGAATTGCAGTACTGGTTCGCCGATCTCGCCGCCATCCTGCGTCCCCTCGAGCGCGCGCTCTCGGCGGATACGCTGTCGATCCGCGACGCGGTCGGGGTGCATCTCGACGTCGCATCGAAGCTCGCGGGCGAGAGCCTGTGGAGCGGAGAAGCCAGCGAAGCTGCGGCGCACTTTGTTGAGAACCTTCTCGAGGCGAGCAAGGATTTGCCGGAGGTCGAACCGGGCGGATATGCGGCGCTCTTCCGAAGCCTCGCCGCCGAACATGCGGTGCGGCTGACGCGCGAACGCCATCCGCGGCTCTTCCTGCTCGGTCCACTCGAGGCGCGCCTGCAAAGCTTCGATACACTCGTGCTCGGCGGCCTCAACGAAGGCACCTGGCCGCGCAGCGTGGGTGCCGACCCCTGGTTCTCGCGCCCGATGCGCAGCGCGATCGGCCTCGAGCAGCCGGAGCGCAGCATCGGCCAGGCGGCGCACGATTTCTCGATGCTGGCCGCCGGCAAACGCGTCGTCCTCACGCGCGCGTTAAAATCCGAAGGCGTTCCGACCGTCGCGTCGCGATGGCTGCAGCGGCTGCAGCAACTCGCGGGCGGATTGGGGATCGCGGGCGCGCTCGCCCCGAAACACGATTACGTCGCCCTCGCCCGCGCGCTCGGCGATCCGGGACAGCCGCAGCGCATGAAGCGTCCCGCGCCGACCCCGCCGGTCGGAGCGCGGCCGCGAGAGTTGTCCGTCACCGACATCGAAACCTGGATTCGCGATCCCTACGCCATCTATGCGCGCCGCATCCTGCGGCTGCGGCCGCTCGACCCGCTGGACGCCGAAATCGGGCCGATGGAACGCGGCAGCGCGGTGCACAAGGTGCTCGAACTCTTCGTCGAACGCTTTCCGGGCGAAATACCGCCGGATGCCGCCCTCCAGTTGATCCAAATCTCGGACGAGGTGTTCGCGGCGCTCGGCACGCCGAAGGCGGCACTGGCGCTGTGGCGGCCGCGTTTCGCCAACGCTGCGGTGTGGTTCGTCGGCGAGGAACGCAAGCGCCGCGCCGCGATCGCCCGATCGCACGTCGAGATCGACGGCCGTATCGCGGTGTCGGACAGTTTCTCGCTCCACGGCCGCGCGGACCGCATCGACATCCTCGCGAACGAAGGCGTGGCGATACTCGACTACAAGACCGGAAATCCGCCGACCGGCACCCAGATCAAGGCGTTCCTCGCGCCGCAGCTGCTTCTTGAGGGCGCCATGGTCGAGCAAGGCGGTTTCGGCGACGTTGGAAAGCGCACCGTCGACGAATTGCTCTATCTGCGATTCAGCGGCGGCAAGGATCCCGGCAAGGTACAACCTGTCGACGTCGGACTGATCGCGGAGGCGCTGTCGCGCCTTCGCCAGCGCGTCATCGAATTCGCCGCGCAGTCGATGCCATACCTGCCGCGCGTGAAACCGTTCAAGGCTGGAACGGCGGGCGACTACGACCATCTGAGCCGCGTGCGCGAATGGTCGATCAGCGGATGGGAGGACGCAGAGGAATGAGCGTGGATCCTTCCGTGAACGCGGCCGATCCGCGTCACTCCGCCTGGGTCGCGGCGAATGCGGGTGCGGGCAAGACGCATACGCTCGCCAATCGCGTCACGCGGCTGCTGCTGGCGGATGCCGATCCCGCCAAGATCCTGTGCCTGACCTTCACCAAGGCGGCCGCGGCCGAGATGCAGCACCGGCTGTTCCGCCAGCTTGGCGAGTGGGCGATGCTCCCCGACATGGAACTCGCGCGGAAGGTCGCGGACATCGGCGCCGAACTGGGCGGACCCGAGGAGCTGAAGAAGGCGCGGCGGCTGTTCGCCAAGGCCCTCGAAACACCGGGCGGGCTGAAGATCCTCACCATCCATGCCTTCTGCCAGAACCTCTTGTCGCGTTTTCCGCTCGAGGCGGGCGTGCCGGCGACGTTCAAAGTCCTCGACGACCAGACGGCGCGCGAGCTGATGACCGAGGCGCGGACGCACGTTCTCGAGCGCGCCGGCGAAGGCGACGCACTCCAGGCCGCGGCGCTCGCCCACCTTCTGACCGAAACCAGCGAACACCAGCTCGGTCTCGTGCTCGATGCCGCGCTCGGCACGGACCGCCGCAAGCTCGATCGCTATCTCGACAGTCTGGGCGACGAACCGGGCGCGATGCGGCGGGAGCTCTGGCGCGCGCATGGCGCGGACGACATGCGCGACGCCAACGAAATCATGGCGCAGTTTTGCCTGAGCCTTAGGTCCGAAGAAGCATCGCTGCGCGCGACCGTGACGTGGCTCGCCGGCGGATCCAAGACGGACCTGGAGGGCGCGGAAAAACTCGCGCGCGCGCTGGAGAAACAGTTCCGCACCGACGCCTTCGACGAATTCCGCGCGTTTTTCCTCACCGGCAAAGGCGAGCCGCGCAAATCGCTAGCCACCAGGAAGCTCGAGAACGCATCGCCCGCTCTCTTCGCGGGACTGAACGCGCTGGCGGGCCGTTTTCACGACGCGGAGGCGCGCCGGCGCGCGGCCCATGCCGCAGGACTCGCGGAAGCCTCGCTCACCATCGCGGACGCGGTGCGCCGGGAATATGCGGCGGCCAAGCATCGCCGCGGCGCGCTGGACTATGACGATCTTATCGTCCGCACCCTTCGCCTCCTTCAACGCAGCGACGCTGCCGCGTGGGTTCTCTACAAGCTCGACGGCGGACTCGATCACGTTCTCATCGACGAGGCTCAGGACACCAGTCCCGAACAATGGGAGATCGTGCGCAAGCTGACCGAGGAATTCTTCGTTGGCGACGCGCGTACGCGCACCGTCTTCGCGGTGGGCGACGAGAAGCAGTCGATCTTCAGCTTCCAGGGCGCCGACCCGCGTCAGTTCGACATCAATCGCCGTTTCTTCATCGCGCGGGCCAGGGAAGCGGAGCGCGGATTTGCCGACCAGCCGCTCATCACCTCGCGCCGCTCGACGCCCGAGGTGCTCAGCTTCGTCGACACGGTTTTCCAACCTGCGGCCGCGCGCGAGGGGCTGACGTCGGACGGGGCCGATATCCGCCATCAGGCCTTGCGCGCCGACGCCAAGGGCCGCGTCGAGCTCTGGGAGACGATCAAACCCCCGAACGCGCCGGAGCCGGATTACTGGCATCCCATCGACGTGCAGTCCGAAACCAGCCCGGTGACCCAGCTCGCGGCGCGGATCGCGCGCCAGATCGAACAGTGGATCGGCAAGGTCAGGCTTCCCGGGCACGATGCGGCGATAAAGGCGGGGGACATCATGATCCTCCTGCCGCGCCGCGAACCGTTCGGAACCGAGATCATCCGGCACCTCAAGGAGCGCCGCGTGCCGGTCGCCGGCGCGGACCGTATTCGCCTGACCGAACAGATCGCGATCATGGACCTCATCGCGCTCGGGCGTTTCGTTCTCCTGCCGGAGGACGATTACAACCTTGCCTCCCTGCTGCGTTCGCCGCTTTGCGCGATCAGCGAGGAAGAGCTTTTCTCGCTGAGTCATGCGCGAACCGGCAGCCTGTGGTCGGAATTGCGCAAGCGATGCGGCGAGACGCCCGCGCTCGGCAGTTCCTTCGCGTTCCTGTCGCAGATGTTCGAGCTCGCGGACTTCGCGCCGCCGTACGAATTTTACGCGCACGCGCTGGTCGTCCGCGGCATGCGGCGGCGGTTGCTGCAGCGCCTTGGCCACGAAGCGGGAGACGCGATTGACGAGTTCCTCTCGCTCTCGTTCGCTTACGAAGCGGCGAACACGCCCTCGCTCGAGGGCTTCCTGCATTGGGTCGAGCGCGGCGGCGCCGAGATCAAGCGCGACATGGAGCGCGGGCGCGACGAGGTCCGCGTCATGACCGTTCACGGCGCCAAGGGACTGGAAGCCGACATCGTCATCCTTCCCGACACGACGTCGCTGCCCGATGCGAGCACCAACAAGGGACACCTTCTTTATACCGAGAACAGCGTGCTGTTTCCGCTCGCCGGCACGGACGCCCCCGAGGCGGTGCGCGCCGCCAAGACGGAAGCGCAGGCGCGCGCGATGGAAGAAAACCGCCGCCTGCTCTACGTCGCTCTGACGCGCGCAAAGGACCGGCTCTATGTGTGCGGCTTCGAAGGCAAGAAAGGCGTCAGGCCCGGCTCCTGGTACGAATTGGCGCGCGAGGCGGCGCAAAAGGTCGGCATCGAGCTGGTGCGCGGCGAGACATCGGTCAGAGTGCTCGGCGATACGGCGGACGAAACCGTCGCGTCTGCCGAGCCGCGCGCAGCCGCGCCGGTCGAATTGCCCGGCTGGCTCGACCGGGAGGCGCCGCGCGATCCGCCCAAACCGCGGCTGATCCGCCCGTTCGACGCGGCCGGCATGGACGAACCGCCCGTATTCTCGCCGCTCGACGCCAACCGGCGCTTCCGCCGCGGCCTTCTGGTGCACACCCTGCTTGCGCGCCTGCCGGACGTGGCGCCCGACGATCGCTTTGCGCTCGCCGAGAGATATCTGCGCGGACAGAAACTCGATGCTTCGGAGAGCGCCGCGCTGATCGCCGAAATTCTCGCGGTTCTCGCCGATCCGGTCTTCGCGCCGGCGTTCTCGCCGCAGAGCCGTGCGGAAGTCGCCATAGTCGCCGACCTTCCCGAGATCGCGGCCGGCGCACGCGTCAACGGCCGCATCGACAGGCTGGCCGAGAGCGACGACGACGTGCTGATCGTCGACTTCAAGACCAACCGTCCGCCCCCGACGGACGAGCGCGACGTACCGACGCTTTACGCGACGCAGATGGCGCTCTATCGCGCAGCCGCCGCCAAGATTTTCAGCGGCAAGCGAATCGTGTGCGGACTGGTCTGGACCGACGGTCCCACACTCATGACCCTGTCCAATGGGCTTCTGGACGCCGAATTGGGGCGAATTCGCACGCGCCTTGACCCTGGGGGTGGGCGTTCCTAGATTCGGTGCAGCTTCAAACCCAGGGAATGCTCATGTCGTCACCCATCAAGGTTTCCGATGCCTCCTTCCAGGCGGATGTCCTCAATTCCAAGAATCCGGTCGTCGTCGATTTCTGGGCGGAATGGTGCGGCCCGTGCCGCATGATCGCCCCGGCTCTGGAGGAGCTGGCGGGAGAACTGAGCGGCAAGGTGACCATTGCCAAGATTAATATCGATGAAAATCCACACGTTCCTCAGAAATACGGTGTGCGCGGCATTCCCACGATGATGATCTTCAGCCAGGGCCAGGTTGCGGCGACCAAGGTCGGCGCCCTGCCCAAGTCCAAGATCAAGGAATGGATCGAGTCCTCCGTCTGAAGCCGAGGGACCTGTCGGTCCGTCCGTGACGGAATGCTCCGTTCAGCGCGTTAGTTAGAGAGTGACTGACAGGCGGGAGGGCGGAGTCATGAGGGCATTCATTTTCGCGGCAATATTCGTCGCAGCGGCGACGGGTTCGGCGCTCGCTGTGGGCATGGGCTGGCATGGTCCGGGCTGGTATGTGGTCATGAGCACGCCGGTCAAGGCGCAGTCCTTGTATCGCGGCGCTTACAAGACCAAAGAAGAGTGCGTTGCCGACAAGCCGGCCGATCACGGCGCAATCTCGTATGACTGCGTGGAATATTACAAGGAGCCGCTCGACCAATAGCGCGCTTCTAGCCGTTCTCGCGCAAAACCGTTCCCGCCAGATAGAGCGATCCGCAGATGAGTATCCGCGGCGGCGGTTCCTTGGGATGGGCGCGCGACCAGGCCTGGAGCTGCAGCATCGCGTCGTCCATGTCCTCGGCCGGGGCGGCGTCGAGACCGGCCTGGCGCGCCAGGTCGTACAGCGCGCCTGCGCCGAGGCTGGCCGCTTCGCCCGGGACGGTCACCGTCACGACATGACGTGCAAGGCCGCGGAAAGCCGAGAGGAATCCGACAGCGTCCTTGGTCCGCAGCATGCCGCAGATGAGATAAAGCGGCCGCTCCGATTTCTCTTCGAGGTCCGCGATCGCACGCGACACGGCGGCCGCACAGTGCGGATTGTGGCCGCCGTCTAGCCAGATCTCCGAACCCTTCGGCGCCAGCGCGATGAGCGGGCCTTTGCTCAGGCGCTGCAGGCGCGCCGGCCACTCGACAGTGCGCAGACCCTGCTCGATCGCGAGTTCGTTGTTCCAACCCTTGTTCGCGTGGCGCAAACCGGCGATGGCCACTGCGGCATTCTCGATCTGATGACGGCCGATGAGTTTGGGCAGCGGCAGGTCGAGCAGTCCCATCTCGTCCTGATAGACCATGCGTCCATGTTCCTGGTGCGCCGAAAAGTCCTGCCCGAAGACGAAGGCCGGCGCGCTCAGCTGGTCGGCGCGAGACAGAACCACGGACAGCGCGGCGTCTTCCTGCGGACCGACCACCACGGGCACGCCCGGCTTGATGATCCCCGCCTTCTCCGCGGCAATCGCCTGGATGTCCTCGCCCAGGAACTCGACGTGATCGAGTCCGATGGGCTGGACGATCGTCATGGCCGGCTTGTCGACGACGTTGGTGGCGTCAAATCGGCCGCCGAGACCTACTTCGAGGACCACGGCGTCGGCGGGGTGACGCGAAAAGGCGAGAAACATCGCCGCGTTAGTGATCTCGAAATAGGTGATCGGCCTGCCGGCATTGACACGCTCGACCTCCTCCAGAGTCGCGGTCAGTTCGTCTTCGCTGATCAACTGCCCGGCGATGCGGATCCGTTCGTGGAAGCGCACCAGATGCGGCGAGATGTGGACGTGCACGCGAAGCCCCTGGGCCTCGAGCATCGCGCGGCTGAAGGCGCAGACCGAGCCCTTGCCGTTGGTTCCCGCGACGTGGATGACGGGCGCTAGCTTCTTCTGCGGATCGCCCAGATCTGCGAGCAGGCGCAGGATGCGGTCCAGCGCCAGGTCGATCTTCTTGGGATGAAGCGACAGCAGCCTTTGCAGGACGGCGGTGCTTCTGGTGTCGTCCGCTTCTTTCTGGACGCCGCTCATTCCGCGGCTTTGGAGCCGACGGATTGGGTCGCCGGCGGAACGACGCGTGTCGCCGTCGCGCTGACGACGGGCGGCACGGCGACCGGGCGTGCGCGAGGCCGCGAGCGTTTCATGACGAGATGCACGAGCTTCGAAAGAGTCGGGCGCAGTTCGTGGCGGTGCACGACCATGTCGATCATGCCGTGCTCGAGCAGGAACTCGGCGCGCTGGAAGCCTTCGGGCAGCCTCTCGCGGATCGTCTGCGCCATCACGCGCGGGCCGGCAAATCCGATCTGTGCGCCCGGCTCCGCGATCTGGATGTCGCCGAGCATCGCGTAGGACGCGCTGACGCCGCCATAGGTGGGATCGGTGAGGACGACGATATAGGGCAGTCCGGCCTCGTGCAGCATGTCGACGCAGATCGTGACCCGCGGCATCTGCATGAGCGAGAGGATTCCTTCCTGCATGCGTGCGCCGCCCGACGACACGAAGAGAATGAAGGGCCGCTTTTCGGCCACCGCCGCTTCCATCGCCGCGACGAGACCCTCGCCGACACCCATCGAAAGCGAGCCGCCGAAGAAATCGAACGGCTGCACGGCGATCATCACCGGCATGCCTTCGATCGTTCCGCGCGCGGCGGTCAGCGCCTCGCTGCGGCTGGTCTTGGCGCGCGTGTTCTTCAACTCGTCGGCGTAGCGCTTTTCACCGCGGAACCGGAGCGGATCGGCCGGCACGTCGGGGGACGGCAGAACCTCGTAATCGGAGGCGTCGAAGATCGCCGTGAAGCGGTCGACCGGACCGATGCGCATATGGAAGCCGCATTGCGGGCACACATTCTGCGCCAGCGCCAGGTCGCGATGGAAGATCATCTCGCCGCAGGACGAACATTTCTTCCAGAGATTTTCCGGCGTCTCCGCCCGCGCCGTCCCGCCCATCAGACTCTTGATGCGGGGCCGAACGAAATTGGCGATCCAGTTCATAGCTTAGCCTACCACAGAAGCGGGTTCGGCTGCATGCACCGATTTGGCCAGGGCCGTACAGAATTCGACGACGTCGCGGACCAGCGCCGCGCGTCCGGCCCCGTCCGCAGCGCCCCGTTCGACTCGCGCCACGATGGCCGAGCCGACGACGGCGCCATCCGCAATGCGAGCAATATCACCGGCTTGTTCGGGAGTCTTGATGCCGAATCCGACGACGCATGGAAGGCCGGTTGCGCGCTTGATCCGCTGGAGTGCGGCGCGCACATCTGACTCTGCGTAAGTCTTCGTGCCGGTGATGCCGGCTATCGAGGCGTAGTAAAGATAACCGCTCGCGCCATCCAGAACGACCTTCAGCCGCTCATCGTCGGTGGTGGGCGCAAGGAAGCGAATGATGTCGATACCGTGGCTGGTTGCAGGCAGCCGCAGCACGTCGTCTTCCTCGGCCGGCAGATCGACGATCAGCAGTCCGTCGACGCCGACTTCCGCCGCATCGCGCGCGAATCGCGCCGTGCCGTAGGCATGGATGGGATTATAGGCGCCCATCAGCACGACCGGAGTCTTCGAGTCGGTCTTGCGGAACCGGCGCACCAGTTCGAGCAGCTTGACCACCGTCATGCCGGACTTCAGCGCGCGCAGATACGACGCTTGATTCGTCGGGCCGTCGGCCATCGGATCGGAGAACGGAATCCCGATCTCGATCACGTCGGCTCCGGCCGCGGGCAGTTTCTGAAGCAACTCGAAGAACGTGTCGGAGTCGGGATCGCCCGCCGTGATGAACGGAACGAATGCCGCGCGACCGTCCTTTTTCAGCGCGGCGAAAGTCGAAGCGATCCGGCTCATATCTGCTCTCCGAGCGCGGCGGCGGCGGAGAACACGTCCTTGTCGCCGCGCCCCGACAGACAGATGGTGATGATCTTGTCCTTTTCCATCTGCGGTGCGACGCGCATGACATGGGCGATGGCGTGCGCCGATTCAAGGGCGGGAATGATCCCTTCCAGCCTGGACAGCAGCACAAAGGCCTCCAGCGCCTGCTTGTCCGTGGCCGAGAAATATTTCACCCGCCCGATGTCCTTGAGCCAGGAGTGTTCGGGCCCGACGCCGGGATAGTCGAGCCCGGCCGAGATCGAATGGGCTTCGAGGATTTGTCCGTCGCGATCCTGCAGGAGATAGGAGCGCGCGCCGTGCAACACGCCGGGCGAACCCTTCAGCAGGGTCGCCGCATGATGCTCCGTCTCCGTGCCCTCGCCCGCCGCTTCGACGCCGTGGATTTCGACCGATGCGTCGTCGAGGAACGGATGGAACATTCCGATCGCGTTTGAGCCGCCGCCGACGCAGGCGACGATGAGATCGGGCAGCCGGTCCTCACGCTCCAGAACCTGCGCCCGCGTCTCGTTGCCGATGACGGTCTGGAAGTCGCGCACCATCGCCGGATAAGGATGCGGACCTGCGGCCGAGCCGATGATGTAGAACGTGTCGTACACGTTGGTGACCCAATCGCGCAGCGCCTCGTTCATTGCGTCCTTCAGCGTGCGCGAGCCGGACGTCACGGCGCGCACCTCCGCGCCGAGAAGCTTCATGCGGAAGACGTTGGGCTTTTGCCGCTCGATGTCGACTTCGCCCATATAGACGACGCAGGGCAACCCGAACCGGGCCGCCACCGTCGCCGTCGCGACGCCGTGCTGGCCCGCGCCCGTCTCGGCGATGATGCGCGTCTTGCCCATGCGGCGCGCCAGCAAGATCTGACCCAGGCAATTGTTGATCTTGTGCGCGCCGGTGTGATTCAGGTCCTCGCGCTTCAAATAGATTTTCGCGCCCCCGAGATGGCGCGTCAGCCGTTCCGCGAAGTAGAGCGGACTCTCGCGCCCGACATAGTTCTTCAGGAGCCCGTCGAGTTCGCTCTGGAACGCCGGATCCTTGCGAGCGGCCTCATACGCCTTCTCGAGTGCCAAGACTGGCGGCATCAGCGTCTCGGCAACGAAGCGTCCGCCATAGGCGCCGAAATGGCCGCGCATATCCGGGCCGGTGCGAAGCGAATTTGGCACGCTCATGGCTGGGCCTCTTTCGCGAATTGCGCGCTGCGGGCGTTCGCGACGAAACGTGAAATGAGATCGGCGCTCTTTTGTCCCGGCGCAGTTTCGACGCCGGAGGAGACGTCGACGCCCGGCGCTCCGCTCGTCCGGATCGCCCGCGCGACGTTCTCCGGATCGAGCCCGCCCGCGAGCAGCCAGGGTCTTGAGAAGCGCCGCTCGCGCAGAATCTGCCAGTCGAATGCCGCGCCGTGACCGCCCTCGCGCTCGGCGCCCGCAGGCGCCTTGGCGTCGAACAGGAGCATGTCGGCGCACTCTTCAAATGCCGACGCGGCGGCGACGTCGGCGGCATCGGCGACCGAGATCGCTTTGATGACTCCCGTCCCGAACCGCGCGCGGATTTGGGAAACCCGCTCGGGCGTCTCTCTGCCATGCAATTGTATAAAGTCCGGCCTCACCGCGGCGACCGCCGCCGCAACGGCTTCATCGCTAGGGTCGCTCAACATCGCGACCAGCCGCAACCTGCCGCGCAGGCGGTCGGCCAATGCCGCTGCCTGCTCGTGCCGAAGATTGCGCGGGGACTTGGGATGCAGGACGAGCGCGCCCAGATCGGCGCCCGCGCGCGCGGCCGCATCGGCCGCTTCCGCACTGTTTATCCCGCAGATTTTCACGAGGAGTCCCATGGGGCGGGCCTTATGAACGCCCCATCCCCGTAAATCAAGCAAAGCCGTCGGCCTTGCTTAAGCCATTGTTCCGGCTAGCTGCGTCGCAATGGACCGGGCCGCGGCGGCCGGATCGGGCGCGCCGGTGATCGGCCGTCCGATGACCAGGATATCCGCCCCCGCGGCGTGCGCCTCAGCCGGCGTCATCACCCTGCGCTGGTCGGCTAGGTCCGCGCCGGCCGGCCGAATGCCCGGCACAACCAGCAGAAAGTCCTTTCCACAGGCCCTGCGAATGGCGCCGATCTCGTGTGCCGAGCAGACCACGCCGTCCAGGCCGGAGTGCTTGGCCAATTGGGCCAGTCTGACCACCTGTTCGGCGGCCGGCCCGCGCTGACCGACCGAACCCAGCACGGCGTCGTCGAGGCTGGTGAGGACCGTGACGCCGATAACTTTGACGTTCGGATCGATGGCCCGCGCCGCGGCCGCGCCTTCGCGCATCATCTCCTCGCCGCCAGATGTGTGTACGTTGAAAATATTCGCGCCGAGCCTTGCGAGCGCGCGAGATGCCCCGGCCACCGTGTTCGGAATGTCGTGGAATTTCACGTCGGCGAACACCGGCAGGCCGACATCGACGATGCGCTTCACGCCGTCGGGACCGCAGGCGGTGATGAATTCCAAACCGATCTTCAGGCCGCCGACATGATCCTTCACGGCGCGAGACAGCGTCAGCGCGCGCTGCAGGTCAGGCGTGTCGATCGCGACGAAGACGGGGTTCGAAGTCATCCGTAGCCGTTCATATTCCGGCATGACCGGTGGGGCAAGAGATTCGCGTCGCGCGCGACGACGAGCGCGGTCCGGATGCCGGTTGACGGTGCTATCACGGCGCGCCTGCGACGGGCGGCGGCCTGCGCGTCAATAAAATCCAGCAAATACAAGAGTATCTTGTCGACGTTCCGCCGTGGCGAGCGCGCTGCGGCGGCGCCTGCCTGCACTGAACTATGACCTGGAGAATGCCGGCGAAAACTCTGGCCGGGACGTTCTACGATTTATCGGAGGTGTTGAGCCGTTCGCGCAACTCCTTGCCCGTGCGAAAGAAAGGCGCGCGTTTTTCGTCCACCGACACCGGCTCGCCCGTGCGCGGATTGCGACCCTGACGTGCAGGACGGACCTTCACCGAAAACGCGCCGAAGCCGCGCAGTTCGACGCGATGACCCGCAGCTAACGCCTTCGTAATCTCATCAAGCATCGTCGAGACGATGCGCTCGATGTCGCGGTGGTAGAGATGCGGATAGCGTGCGGTTAGACGTGCAACCAACTCGGACTTGATCATCCCCGGCCCCTGAGGGAAATCGCCTCAACCGGTCAGCAGAATCCCCCGCCGGTTCACCCAACTGTGACAAAACCGTTGCGGCGCGTCAATCGAAGCCACTGAAACATCAGTGTTTTTTTGGAAGACATGGCTAACGCCGGGTCGGCCCGGGCGATACCCCATCCGCCCAGAACAACGGCGCCGTGCACGCGACGGGGTCATCAAGGGGACCTCGGCGGCCCTTCCGATGCGCGTCCGACCGCCCATCTGTGCTTTTCCGGGGTTTTCCCCCGAATCGGAGCGGGTCAGGCGGCTGCCGCTTGCGGCGCGGCCAGCGGGATCGTGACGGTCGCCGTCGTGCCGTGTCCCTCCAGGCTGTCGACCTTGAAGGCGCCGCCATGCATTTCCGACAGGGCCCGCACCAGGGCCAAACCCAATCCGGTGCCCGGCTTGCTGCCGTCATTGTTACCGAGCTGGACGAAGGGATTGCCCAGCCGCTGGAGGTCTTCCGCGGCGATGCCGATTCCGGTGTCTTCGACCTCAAAGGCGCAGAAAGTGCCGGCGCTCCGCGCCCTGAGCGTGACGGCGCCGCCTGCCGGCGTGAACTTGACGGCGTTCGACAAAAGATTGAGCAGGATCTGCTTGAGCGCCCTGCGGTCGGCATGGACGTCCCGCGGCGCACCTGCCGTGTCGATGGTGAGCGAAACGCCGGCACCGGCGGCGCTTTCCTCGATCAGGTCGGCGCACTCCTTCACGATCGAGATCACGGGCACGCGCTCGCGATTCAACTCGAACTTGCCCGCCTCGATCTTCGACATGTCCAGGATGTCGGTGATGAGGTCGAGCAGATGATTGCCGGCGCTGTGGATCAGGTCGGCGTAATCGCGATAGCGACGATCGCCGATGGCGCCGAAATGTTCGTCCTTGATCAGTTCAGAAAAGCCCAGCACTGCATTCAGCGGCGTCCGCAGCTCGTGACTCATGTTGGCGAGAAACTTGGATTTCGCCCGGTTGGCGCGTTCGGCCGCGTCCTTGGCCACAACGGCTTCCTCGCGCGAGGCTTCGGCGCGCTTGACCGCCGCAGCGAGCCAGCGCTCGAGCTTCCGACGATCGTCGAGCGCGGACCCTGCCATGATGATCGTGAAGCCGACCACGGCGTAATAGAACTGGACGATGGAAACCTGCACGTCGATGGGATGCGGCGCGACGTAGGACGATGCCCGGTGCAGATAGACGAGCGTGAAGGAGGCGCTCGCGGCGATGGTTATCCCGACGGCGCCGCCGGCGAATCCGCGCTTGAAGGTCAGCAGGACCAGCACGGGGAAGAAGAGGAAGGCGGGTGAGTATCGCGGCAGGAGTATGCAGACGACCGTGACGCCGACGACGCAGGCGAGCAGAGTCACCGTGCCGGCAATCTGCTCGCGGTCGAACAAAGTCTTCAGCGCCGTGAGCCTGACGCACATGAAGAACGGGACGAGCAGGCACAGGCCGAGTGCGTCCGCGCCGTACCAGCCGTGCGCCACCGGTGCCATCGGCGCGCCCAGCGTGAGATGCAGGGTCGCCGCCGCGACAAGCGCCGATGACGTTACCGCGACGCCGATGACGAGCGCGTAGAAGAAGAGCAGTACTTCGGTCCGGCTGAAGACACGGTCGAAACCGAACCAGCGCAATGGCGTCGCGACGATCAGAACCTCGACGACGTTCGCGATCGTCAGGCCGACGCCCGTCAGCGCCGAGTCGTGCGAGAGCATGTCCGCGCCGAAATAGGCGATTGCGGCGACGCCGAGCATCTGCGGCCAGTCGCGCCGCGCGTGCTTGAGCAGGCTGGCGACGAGGATCGCGTTCGCGAACCAGATGGCGGCGACGCGTCCGGTGTGCGCCGTCAACACGACGCAGCCCCAGCTGGCGGCGAAGATCATGCCGGCCAGCGCCAACAGGTAGAATGCCGAAACCCTCGGCAGCGGCCCCTGGTTGTCGGCGGTCAGCTCACTCGGCATGGCGCACGTGTTCACACTTTGAAAACTAAGGGTAATTCTACGGGCGTCATGGATAACGAGATGTTAAGGCGGGCGGCCGCGCGGGAGGTCCGCAATCTGCCGTTCACCGAAGCTGCGGCGCCCGCATCTCTTTGTGCGTCCGCTCGGCCGGACGCGAAATTGGAGCGCCACGTGCCAGATCCGGATTGAACCGGCTCGTGCGCGGCTTGCCCGCGCCTCGCACGCGCTCCGCGAACGAATGAGACACACTCTCAGAGATCGCGGTAACGTTTCCATTACCGCTTGGGCTCATTGTCTCACGTCCCATAGTGTCGGCGCCTGCCATGAACGTCACGACCTCACCGAGCGAATTGAAGCGGACGCCCGACAAGTCGTCGGTGTCGGCGATCGCGCTGTCCGAGATGGAGGCGCGCGAACTTCTCGACATCTATGCGGTGTGGAATGAGCGGCGCGGCGGGCGGCGCATGCCTGCGCGCGCGGACGTCCTGCCCGCACCGATGGGACGGAACATCAAGAACGTCAGCCTGATCAGCGTGCTCGGCGACGATTACGAATTCCGGATCATCGGCGAAGCGCACATCCAGGCTTATGGCGCGCGCCATCAGGGCAAGCGCCTCAGCGAGGTCATGGAGTTCGCGCCTGGCTTTGCCGGGGTCCTGAAACGCTCCGTCGACATCGTCGTGCGCAAGCGCATTCCGATCGCCTATCGCGGCGCGATCGGCCGCGACGTGGGCAACGCCCGTTTCGTCTGGATCGAGACCATGTTCCTGCCTCTCGGGCAGCGCGACGATGCCGTCGACCATGTGATGACGGCGAGCATCTACGTGCCGCGCAACGGCATCTGGGAACAGGCGCCCACCATCGCCTAACCCGGCCAGCGGCCCGCGATCGTCAGCGCGGCGAACAGGAATCCGAACAGGATCGACGAGTATCTCACAGCCCTCTCCATCATGGAGACGGACGATAGCCGGGTGCTGCTGACAGCCTTCTGTCAGCAGTTTGACAGCAGGCGGCGGAACGAAAAAAGGCGCGCATCGCTGCGCGCCTCGTTCCGGAAAATAGTCCGACCGGACGGCTATTCCTCGTCCTTCTTGCCGCCGCGCTTCTTGAGCGCCGCGCCGAGAATGTCGCCGAGCGAGGCGCCGGAGTCGGAGGAGCCGTACTGCGCGACGGCTTCCTTCTCCTCGGCGATTTCGCGCGCCTTGATCGACACCGAGACCTTGCGGCTCGACTTGTCGACCTGCGTCACCAGCACGTCGACCTTGTTGCCGACCTGGAAACGCTCCGGGCGCTGGTCGTTGCGGTCGCGGGCGAGATCGGAACGCCGGATGAACGCCTTGATGCCGTCCGCCAGCTGAACCTCGATGCCGCCATCGTTGACCTCGGTGACCGTGACCGTGATGACCTGGTTCTTTTTGAGGGCCGAACCGGCAGGACCGGCCTTCTCGATCGGATCGTCGCCGAGCTGCTTGATGCCCAGGCTGACGCGTTCCTTCTCCGCGTCGACGTCGAGCACCTTGGCCGAGACGACCTGCCCCTTCTCGTAATCCTTGACGGCTTCGTCGCCCGCCTTGGACCAGGAGAGATCCGAGAGATGGACCATGCCGTCGATCTCGCCGCCGAGACCGATGAACAGGCCGAACTCGGTGATCGACTTGATCTCGCCCTCGATGGTGGAGCCGACCGGATGATCGCGCAGGAACGCTTCCCACGGATTGTCCTGCGTCTGCTTCAGGCCGAGCGAGATGCGCCGCTTGTTGGAGTCGACCTCGAGCACCTGGACTTCGACTTCGGTGCCCGGCACCACGATCTTGGACGGGGCGACGTTCTTCTTGACCCAGGACATTTCCGAGACGTGCACGAGCCCTTCAACGCCGGGTTCCAGCTCGACGAACGCGCCGTAGTCCGTGACGTTGGTGACCTTGCCGGTGAACTTGGCGCCGACGGGATATTTGACGCTGACGCCTTCCCACGGATCGGTCTGGAGCTGCTTCATGCCGAGGCTGATGCGCTGCGTCTCGTGGTTGATCTTGATGATCTGCACCGTGACGGTCTGGCCGACCGAGAGAACTTCGGTCGGATGGCTGACGCGACGCCACGCGATGTCGGTGACGTGCAGCAGGCCGTCCACGCCGCCGAGATCGACGAACGCGCCGTAGTCGGTGATGTTCTTGACCACGCCCTCGACCACCTGCTTTTCCTGCAGCGATGCGACCAGGCTGGTGCGTTCCTCGGCACGGCGCTCTTCGAGCACGGCGCGGCGCGAGACGACGATGTTGCCGCGGCGGCGATCCATCTTGAGGATCTGGAACGGCTGCGGCTGGTTCATCAGCGGACCGACGTCGCGCATGGGGCGGACATCGACCTGCGAGCCCGGCAGGAACGCCACGGCGCCGTCGAGGTCGACCGTGAAGCCGCCCTTGACGCGGCCGAAGATCACGCCGGTGACGCGCGTCTGCTCGTTGAAGGCGCGTTCGAGCTTGATCCAGCTTTCTTCGCGGCGGGCCTTGTCTCGCGACAGGACGGCTTCGCCGAGCGCGTTCTCGACGCGCTCGAGATAGACCTCGACCTTGTCGCCGACTGAGATCGTCGGCGGCACGCCGGGCATGGAGAATTCCTTGAGCGAGACCCGGCCTTCGGTCTTCAGGCCGACATCGACGACGGCGAAGTCGTTCTCGATGGCGACGACGGTGCCGGTGATGACGGCGCCTTCCTGGGGCGACTGGGTCTCGAAGCTCGCTTCGAGCATGGCCGCGAAGTCGTCGCGGCTCGGGGAGGAAATGGCGTTTGCGTGTTCGTGAACTTTGGTTGCGGCGGCGTGGCGAGCCATTCAGTATTTCCAATTCGGTCGTTCGTGCCGATCGGCTTTCGCCGATGGACTTCCCGTGCGGGCGTCATGCCGCGCGGGCGGTTGCGTTTTCGGTCAAGTTCGAGGTGGCTCGGTGAGGCCGCCGGGTCTCCTAACCCCTGTGGCGTGCCTTGAGCGCGCTGTCGACCTTGGGTTGGACCAGGGCGAGAGCAGCCGCGAACGCGGCGTCTATACCTAAAGTGCTGGTGTCGAGCAAGCTTGCATCCGGGGCCTGTTTCAGGGGGGAAACCGCGCGGGTGCGGTCCGCATGGTCCCTGGCGACGATTTCGGCCAGCAATTCCGCCTCGTTCCGGTCGATCCCGAGACTCTTGAGTTCGAGCCAGCGACGGTGGGCGCGGATGTCCGGTTTGGCGTCGACGAAGAGCTTGGCCGTCGCATCGGGCGCGATCACCGTGCCGATGTCGCGGCCGTCCATCACCGCGCCATGGCTGCGGCCGGGCGGATGGGCGAGAAAGGATTTCTGAAACTCCAGCAACGCGCGGCGCACGGCCGGTATCGCGGCGACCTGCGACGAGGCTTTTCCGACGACGTCGCTGCGGATTTTCGGATCGCCCGCGCGCGCCAGGTCGATGGTGCGCGCGCCGCGCAGCGCATCCGCCTCGTTCGCCGGATCGCCGTCGGCCTCGAGAACGGCGAGCGCCGTCAGGCGGTAGAGCGCGCCGGAATCCATGTGGGCGAAATTGAAATGCTGCGCCAGCCGCTTGGCGAGCGTCCCCTTGCCGGACGCGGCCGTGCCGTCGACCGCGATGACGATGCTCATGCGTTCACCGCCTGCAAGTCGGCGCCGAGGCCGCGCATGAGCTGCTCGAATTCGGGGAAACTGGTCGCGATCATCGAGACATCGTCGACCGAGACGGCATTACTGGCGGCAAGACCCATCGTGAGGAACGACATGGCGATGCGGTGGTCCATGTGCGTGGCGACGCGCGCGCCGCCCGGAGCGCCCTGCGTCCCGCGGCCGTGTACGGTCAGCGTCGCGTCCTTGCCGTCGTTGACAATGTCGATCGCGAGGCCGCACGCCTTGAGTCCATCGGCGATCGCGCTGAAACGGTCGCTTTCCTTCACGATCAGTTCGTCGAGACCGCGCATGACGGTCCTACCTTCGGCGAATGCCGCGGCAACGGCCAGGATCGGATATTCGTCGATCATCGACGGCGCGCGCTCGGGTGGAACCTCGACGCCCTTGAGATTGGATGCGCGGACGCGCAAATCGCCGATCGTCTCGCCGCCGCTCATCCGCTCGTTCTCGATCGCGATGTCCGCGCCCATCTCGATCAATGTCCGGATGAGACCCGCGCGGCGGGGATTGAGCAGGATCGACGGAAGACGCACGTCCGATCCCGGCACGATCAGCGCCGCCACCAGCGCAAACGCCGCCGACGACGGATCGCGCGGCACTGCGACGGCGCAGGGCCGCAGCTCCACTTCGCCCGCGACATGGATCGCCTCGCCCCTGGCGAGCGGCTCGACCGCGATGTCGGCGCCGAACGCCGCGAGCATTTTCTCGGTGTGGTCGCGCGTCAGCTCGTCCTGCGCGATGCGCGAGCGCCCCGGCGCGCCCAACGCCGCAAGAAGCATCGCCGACTTCACCTGCGCCGAGGCGACCGCCACTTTATGATCGACGCAGATCGCCTGGCGCGCGCCGGTGAGCGTCACCGGCATCAAGCCGCGGGCACGGGACGTGTAGCTCGCGCCGTACAGGCGCAGCGGATCGAGCACCCGCGCCATCGGCCGGCTGCGCAGCGACTCGTCGCCGGTGAAAACGGCAGTGATCGGGGTGGTCGCCATCGCGCCCATCACCAGGCGCGAGCCGGTGCCCGAATTTCCAAAGTCGAGCACGTTTTCGGGCTCGGACCAGCCGCCGACCCCGCTGCCCCAGACCGTCCAGTCGCCGGCGCCGTGTCGCGTGACCTGGGCGCCGAAACGGCGCATGGCCTCGGCCGTATTCAGCACGTCTTCGGCCTCCAAAAGCCCGGTAATGCGGGTTTCGCCGACCGTCAGCGCCCCCAGGATCAGGGCGCGATGGGAGATGGATTTGTCCCCCGGGACCGCGGCAATGCCTCGGAGCGGGCCCGACCGGCGCGATCTCATGGGTCTGGCTGTGTCGGAAGCGTGCATTTTCAAGCCCAAAAGTCTCTTTGACAGGCCGTTGCAGGCGTGGCAAACGACCCGCCTTCCAACACAACCCTTTCTTTATGGGAAGCAAGAGCTTGGTCAAGGCAGATCTAGGACTGAAACGCGTGTGCCCCAGCTGCGGGTCACGCTTTTACGACCTGCAGAAGCGCCCCATCGAGTGCCCGAAATGCGCATTCACGTTCGAGCCCGAGGCTTTGTATAAGCAGCGCCGTCCGCGCCAGCCCGAACCGGTCGCGGCACAGGTCGTGCCGGCCGACACGGAGGACGAGGACGCCGAGAACGAGGACGAGGAGAGCGAAGACGCCGAGGAGATCGTCGAGACGATCCCCGACGAAGCGCCGATCAGCGTGACCGCGACGGGTGAGGACGAGGAAGAAGAAGTCGTCGAGGAGAACGAGACCGAAGGCACCGGCATGCAGGTCGTCGACGAAGACGACATAGAGGACATCGTCGTCGAGGACGACGAAGAGGACGAGGACGACTCGCTCCTCGAGGACGACGAAGACGAAAATGACGACGTCAGCGGCATCATCGACGCTGACATCGAAAAGGACGAGCGCTAGACGTTCGTCGCTACGATCCCCGGCGCCCCATCGCCGGGTCTGGCATCGGGGCCATAGCTCAGCTGGGAGAGCGCCTGCATGGCATGCAGGAGGTCAGCGGTTCGATCCCGCTTGGCTCCACCAGATTTTCCAGTCGAGAATCGAATGTTCGCGCGTTTTGGCGCAGACGCCCGATTGGCCTCACCTCTGCGTCGGCAATTGATCGGTGAACAATTGAATCGATCACGGCCCGCGCGCGCCCCTTTGGGTGACTACATTTTCGCCGTCGCCCACGACCAGGACGAAACCTTCCATTCACCGTGGGCCATAATCAGCACCACGGCGAACAGGCCATCCTCGGTGCCCGGATGACCATCCTTGGTTTTGAATGTGAGGTGGCCCGGAATGGACGCGTAAGCCGCGCGCCCTTCGACATCTATCACCACTGGCGCACCGAGCGTCATCAACTCCTCCAATTGGCCAGATTTTTTTACTTCCGCAAACAATGCGTTGGCGAAACCTTTGCACCCGTTTCCGGTCCAGTGATACGGAGGAAGCTCATCGGTAGCAGTTGAGTTCAGTGCGCACTGGGCTACAGCGGCCTTGATGTCATTGGCATTGATACCTGCGACAAACGCTTTGAATGGCGCGATTGCGGCGTCTTCTGCCGGTCCGGCGGAAGCGCTGGAGACTATTGCTCCGAACGTCAACGTTACGAATGCCAGTCCAGAAAGTGATCTCATAAGTGTCCCTCCTGTTCCGCAACTCCAGTTCGATCTCGTTCAACGCAACGCTTCGAGGTGCCGCGCTCAGTTTGGCCCCGGCACTGTTGCGCTTGGTGCAATAGACTCGGCGGCCCACCGCTTCGAGCTTGTCAGGTGCATCCTCCAACTGGGTTAGCGTCCACCGCGGCGCTGTAAGCTTGGCATGCCCGCAGGTCGGGCAGAAGACCCAGATCACCAGATCGAGGCTGGCGGCTTGATAGGCGCTGTCCTCCACGTCGGTGCAGAGGCGCCACCGCTGCAATGCTCACGCGCGTCACGCCCGCGCTGGTGCCATCTGGTGAAATTCGGCACCGCCCGCCGCCCGCAACGCCGGAAAAGTCCGAAGAGCGGTTCAGGACGCTACGAGAAAAAAGTCAGCGCGTCCGCAAGCCTATCGCGCGACGACATCCGAGCCGCGCGCCTGCCAGGCGACGCACTCGGCATAGGCGCGTTCGTAGACCGCGTTGCGCGTAACCTCATCGAACCCCTGCTCGGCCGTGTCGGCGGCCCGCTCGGTCGCAATGTCCTGGCAGCGCGGGTTGAGCGGCATCGCGGCGGCCGCGGGTTCCGGCCGGGCCGTTGTATCGCCCGCGAACCCGCTTTGCTCGCCGACATAGGTCACGACATTTGCCCAGTCCGAATTGGAACACCCCGCCACGCAGAGCGTCGCGATCAGGACAAGGAATGCGCGCATCTCGCCTCCCAAAATGTCGCCGGAATGCGGGCCGGATGTTTGTGGCAATGGTGAACATAATCAAGTGCTTGCGCGAACA
>Ga0335070_10001258_pt1 | contig 29161 bp, 24 predicted proteins | sample Lox_Sample_13_FD_206722 | JGI IMG/M metagenome (GOLD analysis project Ga0335070, IMG submission 206722) | Soil microbial communities from Loxahatchee National Wildlife Refuge, Florida, United States - Lox_Sample_1.3 | ecosystem: Environmental > Terrestrial > Soil > Wetlands | place: USA...
GGCAGCACGGCAATGGAGGGCTTATCCGGCAGGGAAAGAGCCATTTTTTCTTTAGAGGCGCCTTCAACAGCCGGTCGAGAAGGACGCAGGTGCGGGTAAAACTGCCAGAGGACATTGGCCGCTGCCACCAAAGCGATCAGGATTTTAAAAGCCGGATGGACCCGCTTCCAATAATTCACCCCAGCCCTCTTCCATCGGCCCGCCACCGAACCCAATGTTTCAGGCTCGGTCATCACTCGATATACCTTAACCGGTCCAACGATGTTCTTAATCTTCTGCTTCCCAAGGTATTCATACCCCAAAGTCAATTTGTTCTTGATATGCTCGTAAACCGTCCAAGAGATACAGAGGCCTCCTCCATCTGCCAAACTCTGCACACGGGTGGCAATGTTAACTCCATCTCCAAATATCTTATCTTCCTCCTCAACGACATCTCCAAGGTTGATCCCAATGCGAAACTCCATTTTGCGCGGTAAAGGCAATTTTTCATTTCTGGCCTTGATTTCCCTTTGAATCTCAACCCCGCACCCCACGGCATCCACCACACTGGCAAACTCAGCCAGAAGGTTATCTCCCGTGGCGTCCACTACTCGGCCACGATGATCCCGGATGAGGTTGGCCATCACTTCTTTGTAAGTGTTAAGGGTTTGGAGGGTTCCAGTTTCATCTTTCGCTATGAGGCGGTGGTAACCCTTCACATCTGCACTGAGGATAGCAGTGAGTTTGCGTTTAACTTCTTGGGTGGTCATGGGATCCCCCAAAGGTTAGGAGGGAGGATGGTTTAAAGCCCTATGGTTTGATATGAATCTACTAATTTTGAATGGAAACGTCAACAGGGATTATTGATTACTACTTAAAAGGTTGCATGGTTGGAGGATTTTAGAAAATCACGAGTTCAGAAGGAATCACCGAGGTCTCAATGGCAATTAACTCTTCCTTGTCGCGGAAAAGCAAAAAAAGCCGAAATTGATGATGCACATGAGCGCGAGACATGGAATATGATCTGATAGGCACCTTTTACTGATATTCAGTTAAAAGAATGGGGCTGCAGCTTTCGACTTATTAAACTTCATCGCGGCGTCGAAACTCTGCATAATTTGCAAGTTTGGCCAATGCGTTTGCTGCCCTTCTGGGATCGGTGTAAACAGGGATGCTATTTGTTTGGAGCAACTTAAAGTCTTGGAGCACTAATTCTATAGGCATGAGTAATGCCACCACCAACGGCTTTTTTGACTCCTTCTTTGCTTCTATGACGGTATGGTCGAATTCCCTCCCCCCATTCCCTATAACCAGCAGCATATCAACATTTTCGTCACGGTCGAGTATCCTGATAACATCTCTATAGACATTTGGAGCTACTGCAGAACCAATACTTAAATCTACAGGGTTTCCAACACTCGTTCCAACGGGTGGAATGACCTTATAAAGCTCGCTTCTTGTATTCTCAGAGAACGGGGAAACCTCCAGTCCCAGGTCCAAGCAGGCATCGGTTGTACCGACCGCGGGCCCCCCGGGTCCTGTAATGATAGCCACTTTCTTCCCACGGGGCATCAACCGAAAGTAAAAAGCATACAGGCAATCACACGCTTCTTCGAGACTATTGACGCTGATAATTCCTACCTGTCTGAGCACACCGTCCCATATCGGGCGCGACCCGGCTAAGGCCCCCGTGTGGGAAGCCGCTGCTCTTGCTCCAGCCTCGGTAGTCCCACACTTCCAGGCGATAATAGGTTTTTTCTTTGATATCTCCCTCGTGAGCCGATAAAACCGCCTTCCGTCCTTTATCCCTTCGAAATAGGCAATGATTATTTTTGTGTCAGAATCTTCCCCCAAGTATTCTAAAAAATCCAGAGCATTGAGGTCGCATTCGTTTCCGCAACTGATCGCTTTGCTAAACCTGACTCCATTCAATGTGGCGATCAACGAGAGATGATCGGCAAAAGAACCACTTTGTGACACAACGCCCACAGATCCACTCTCCATGGCTGGACCCCTGGGAAAGGGTAATCTGGATGAAGGGCAGTAGATCCCGACACAATTAGGCCCAACGATCCTAGCCCCTCCTTCCCGGGCAATACGAGCCATTTCCCGTTCCAGGTCTTTACCTCTTTCCCCTCCTTCCCCAAAACCAGCGGTCGTAATGATGATACCTTTCACACCTTTTGCGACACATTCTTTGACCGAAGCCATCACGGATGCGGGAGGAGTGAGAACAAGGGCTAAGTCTACGGGGCCGGGAATATCTGATAATGAAGGGTAGGCCTTGACCCCCAATATCTCAACCTCCCGTGGATTCACAGGGTACAGTGTCTGGAATCCCGATTCGATAAACCGTTCCATGAACAAGCGGCCCACTTTTCCTTCCTTGCTTGACGCACCGAGGATCGCCAGTGACTTGGGATGGAAAAAAGGATCTAACTCTGTGAGAATGTTTTTTTCTGCCATCCTTTTCTCCCGAATAAAATTAACAGGTCAACGAAATGACCGCTTTTATATTAGTTGCCCAAGCGGCCATGTGGCCTGTAACAGTCCATGGGCTCCGGCTACTTCAGGTACGACGACAGTGTGTGCAAGTCATCCCCCGACTTTCAGGCGATTTCCCATCATTTTCAGTTAGTGTCGCCTTCGGGGATGCTGAGAACCTCTTGCCTCCAAGGCAGGGGTATTCCAGTTGTAAATGAATCCCTCACAACGGTCAAGCATCACCGTCGTCCCCTCCACTCGTCATCAGGAACCTCTCTTTATATGTCATAACGACCGGTTAAGGTTTTTCATTCAAAGAGACAAAGTATTCGCTGACCTAAGGTCTTGATTTGTGGTTTTGGCAGGCGGGACTTGAGAGAGGATATTTCGATTTTTGTTTAATAGGTGTTCGAGGGCTGCACCTACAACCCTTCACTTTAAGATGGCTTTATGAGATAATGATTATTGTTAGAAATATACACAGTGGAAAGGCGAGATACTCTGTCTCGTCTTTTACAAGGTTCTTCGATGGTAATTTATTTCTCCTGCTTTTTATTTTATTCTACAGCCCCTTTACGACTTGTAGAGGATGCTTGTGGAAACTCCACTTATCGAATTTAGAGATGTTACCAAGCGCTTTGGCGACCAGACTGTCCTCGACCAGATCAATCTGAAGATTTACGAGAATCAGATCACCACGATCATGGGCAAAAGCGGAGCGGGCAAGAGTGTGCTCCTCAAACACTTTATCGGTTTAATTCTTCCTGATTCGGGTACCATCTTTTTCCTGGGGAGACCCCTTGACAAGATGAGGAGGGGAGAATGGGATCGATACAGAAGTCAGATCAGTTACCTGTTCCAAAACAACGCACTTTTCGACTCCATGACCGTGTTTGACAATATCGCCCTGCCGCTGAGGCAAACGACAAACCTAAGCAGGAAGGAAATTGAGCAAAAGGTGATGGCCAGAATAGAGCAGACCGAACTCACGGAAGCGGCAGATAAATATCCGTCAGAACTCTCGGGAGGCATGCAGAAGCGTGTGGCCCTGGCACGATCTCTCGTGACAGACCCAAAGATCGTGCTCTTTGATGAGCCGACAGCCGGACAAGACCCGATCCGGAGAAATGCGATCCTGACCATGATCGCCCATTATAGGAAAAAGTTCGGTTTTACTGCGGTCCTCGTCAGCCACGACATTCCCGATGTTTTTTTCATCTCTGACCGGATCATTCTTCTCTGGGAGGGAAGGATAGCCTTCCAGGGCTCCTATGAAGAATCCAGCGCGTTGGATCATCCCATGGCAGGGGAGTTTCTCAGGAGCCTCGAAGGGCTTCAGGATGAATTAACGGGTCTCCTTTCAAAACAGATGTTCAAGGCCAAGTATGCCATGACGTTAAATCAGACGCAGGCAAAACAAACCATTACGGCTGTGCTGTTCAGCGTGGAATTAGATCTTCTCACCGAAACACTTGGACCTTTGGCAGCGGCTGAGGTTCTCAAGGCCTTAGGAAAATATATCAATACAAACTTAGGTGCCTTAGAAGGATTCTCCGTCAGAAATCATACAGGGCAAATTCTGGCAATACTCCCCTATACCGATCTCCGGGAGGCGCAACAACTGGTGGATAATTTGGGAAATGGACTTCAGAAGGAGGCATTATCGAACATTCAGGCCCTCACTCAAGCGAAGATCGGCGCCAGTGCCTGCTTTGAAATCTACATTTATGCCGGTATCTCGGAAGCCAACTCCGATGACGATATTGACGATATAACTGAGAGGGCAAGAGCTACCCAAAAAATCATTGGAACCTTTCGATGTGATTCGAAAGGTGGACGGATATGAAAAAATACTCTATAGAAACACTCGTTGGCATCTTCGTTGTCTCAGAAGGTTTTAGGGGAGGTGTTGGCATCGGTTGAGGCAAAGGTTATTGATTTCTATTCGAAAGATTGTATCATGGGACGAAAATGAAAAACAACATTACTTCCTTAGAAGAGGAAGAAATCAGTAGCTTAAGTGGAGTCTTGGGCGCTGAATCGCCTTCCCAAATGCGGGCATTCTGTTAATCCCAAAAGCCTATAACTTACGTTTTCTCTTCGATTGATGAAAGGACGGACAAAGCCTAGCGCCCGTATTTTCCTGTAATGGTAGCCGACCCCAGCGTCTTCCCTTCCAAAGCCTTGTTAAAGGCGGAAAGCGAGGTACTTGCTCCAAGCTCAAGCTTGTCCACTTTTAAGGCATAGAGGGTGAACACATAAGGATGGTCGCCTGTGCCTTTGGGGGGTTGAGGGCCTCCGTAACCGGTATCTCCAAACGAGTTCTTCAACTCGACGGATCCCGGAGGCATCTTCTTTCTTGACGCTCCCTCTTCGAGAAACGCTACATTCGCTGGAAGATTGATCACCAGCCAATGGACCCAGTTCTGTGCAACCGGGTGGGGATCGACCATCGAAAGGGCAAACGATTTTGTTCCAGCGGGAACGTTCTTCCAAGAAAGGGGAACCGAAATATTCTTTCCTCCCGCTCCGGGCATGACATATTGAATGGGAATCTTTTCTCCATCCTTAAAAGCAGTGGATGTAATCTCCATATTATCCCCTCCCAAGACGTATTCAGGCTGAAAAAATAATGTAATCGTAAGAATCAGCAATAACGTCCGTGAATATCTTAAGTTCATCACAGCCATAAAGCTATTTTACTCCTGCCAAGGGGGCACGTCAACTATCCTCTGGAATGGGGCCATCTTCAAACAACATTGGGTAAGAGAAAGAAGGACGAGGGAGATTGCGCAGAAGGCTATGCCCGTGGATATGACACCCCCCTAAAAATTCATTCCTTCAAGAAGTTGAGGATGGCCTGGTTCCGTTTCTTATTGGGCTGAAACAGGATTGAATAGTGATTGGCACCTTCCACATCCACTCTCTTAGCATCCGGTATCTCACGGACCATTTGTCCGACCACGTCTTCGGGAAGCAAGAGATCATCCTCGGCCAGCATACCTTTCGTGGCCCGTAGGATCAGCGTGGGAACTTCTATCTTCTTATAGAACTTCGTCGGGTCTATCTTCCCCAGATTCTTGGCTTCCTCTTCAATATGTCTTGGATGAACGCGAGATCGGACCCCACCTTTCACTTTCTCTATCTCGTATCGGAAATAAGCCTCCATATATGAATTCCAGGGTTGCAAATAGGGGGCTTGCCTCATCTGGGAAAGATAGGCTTTTAATGAAGAAAAGGTCTTCCCCAAGCGGTCAAGCGAGGGTTTAATTCCGGCAAAGACTTTGGCCATTTGAGTTTCGGAGAGTCTTCCACCGCCATCCACTAGGATCAGACGATCCAATCTTTCAGGATACTGGGCTGCAAAAACGAGGGAGATGAATGCTCCTAGGGAATGACCCATTAGCACGGGCCGTTCCAGGCCCTGGTTGTCTATCACGGCTGCGATATCCTTGCAATGGTGCTTGATAGAATAGCCCGTAGGAGGTTTGCCAGAAAGTCCTCTTCCCCGGAGATCCATGGCGATCACCTTGTGGCGGGGGGCAACAGCCGAGGCCAGGCAATCCCAGAATCGGCAGTTCGCTGTAATGCCGTGGACACAAAAAATCTGTTTTTCCTTCCCCTGCCAGACTGCCAGTTGAATCTTTACGCCTTCTCCTTTGGCTTTTATCATGATCGGTCTCAGCATTATAAACTCCTCTCATAATCCCAGATAAGATCTCCGGATGTGATCATCTCCCGTCAGATCCTTCGCGCCCTTTTCTATGACGATTCGGCCATTTTCGATGACATAGCCCCGGTCGATGGCTTTTAAACACTGGCGAACGTTTTGTTCGGCAATCAGAAGAGAAACCCTTGCTTTGATCTCCTTGAGCTGACGGAAAAGCTCAGATACGATGGAAGGTTGTAGTCCACAGGAGGGCTCATCTAAGATAAGCATCTTCGGGTCGGCCATAAGGGCTCGTCCAATGGCCAGCATCCGCTGTCCTCCACCGCTCAAGGTTCCGGCCGGCTGTTTGATTCGATCCTTAAGCGCGGGGAAGACCCCAAAGACAAAATCCATGGTTTCGCGGACCTGTCCTTTGGCTCGTGGAATATAAGCCGCTCCGGCTCGAAGATTTTCGATGACCGTCATCTCTGGAAAGAGCTCCCTTTCTTGAGGCACAACAGAGATCCCTCGACGAATCCTCTCGTGAGTTTCCAAGGGGAGCAAGGATCCGCCGTCGAACTCAATCTCCCCGTTTGCTGGTCTCACAAGACCCAGAACGGCATTGATTAAGGTTGTCTTCCCGGCTCCGTTCGGCCCGAACAACCCGACAGATTCTCTCCCCACTTCAAGGGATAAATCCCAGAGGATGTGTAGTTTCCCGTAAAAAATGTTGATATTTCTTAGCGAAAGCATCAGGCTTCCTCACCCAGGTAGGCAGCAATCACCCTGGGGTCGTTCGACACCTTTTCGTAGGGACCTTGAGCGATCACTTCCCCCCAATCCAGGACAACAACCCGGTGCGTCAATTCCCTGATCACTCTCATCACGTGTTCCACAATACCGATCGTAATGCCTCGGCGATGGATCTTTCTAACCAAGTCTATCATCTCCATCGTCTCGTCACTATTCAAGCCGGCCATTACCTCATCGAGAAAAAGAAGCTTCGGTTGCGTCGCTAGGGCATGAGCAATCTCCATCTTCTTAATCTCAAGGGCTGTCATTCTCGTTATGTCTCGCGAAAGATCAGAAAGTCCCAGAAATTTACACAGTTCCATGGCTTTCTCTCGGGCTTCTCTTTGACTGAGTCCCTTTCCAAAAAGGGATCCAACCATAACATTTTCAAGCAGGCTTAATCCCTGAAGCGGTCTCACCAACTGGAACGTCCTTCCAATCCCCAGTCTGCATCGCATGTGGGCCGGTCGTTCGCTTATATCCTGATCATTGAAAAAGATTTTACCGTGGGTGGGAAGGTAGATTCCGGCAATGACATTGATGAACGTCGTCTTCCCGGCTCCGTTGGGTCCGATAATCCCCAGAATCTCGTTCTCCCGGAACTCCATATTCACGCGGGCGAGGGCGGCCAGGCCGCCGAAATATCTGGTCAGGTTTTCCGTTTTCAAAACTGCCATGGAGTAATCCTATTCCGCGCTTCTCTTCAATCTTTGCCCGATGGTTCCAACGATCCCTTGAGGGAAGAACAAAATAGCGATGACGATAATAAGCCCGTAAACCAGAAGATGGCCGTAAGGAATACGCAGCTTCAGGAACTCGGAGACCACTCCTAATAACACCGCCCCAACGACCGGTCCCCAGGTTGAGTGCATCCCTCCGAGGAGGGCCATGGCAATGGGCAGGAGAGTGAAGTCCAGGGAAAAGCTCCCTTCCGGAGAGACGAAACCGTAGATGTGGGCATAAGCCCCGCCCGCAATTCCCTGAATAGCCGAGGTGATGACAAAGATCAACAACAAATATCTAAACACGTCGATCCCGCTCGATTTGGCAACGATCTCATCGTTTCGGATGGATGTGAGAGCAAAGTGAATCCGGGTCCGACGGAAAATTTCGGAAGCAATGATGCTTACGACCGCTACAGTGAGAACCAGCCAATAGGTCCTGGTGGAATTTCCGGCGAAGATTGCCGACGGGAGAATGGTCCCTTCCGGGCCCCCGGTTAGATCGGGTAAATTTCTAACAATCACTCGGAATATTTCTGCCAAAGCCAAAGTGACGATTGCAAAATACATTCCCCTGAGCTGAAGAACTGCCAAACCGATGAGACAAGCGAAAACTCCGGCTGCCAGACCTCCCAGGAAAATACTGGATAAAGGATCCGCCCCCGCGTTTAAGTGCACCAGGGCGGCGGCATAACCGCCCACCCCAAAAAGGCCAGCCATGCCGAAAGAGATCTGTCCAGACCGGAGGAGCATATCCCAGCTCAGGGCCAGGGCCAGATAGATCAGAATCATATCCGTCACATTCAGCAGATAGACCCCGGTATAGAGGGGTAGGGTAAGGAGGATGATCAAAATAAGGACATAGAGAAAGTATCTTGTTTTTCTCATTTTGCCTGTCTTTGGCGAGAACGGACCATGATCACCAATACGATAAGGGCAAAGAAGAGGATGTCAGCCCAGCCCGCGTATCCGCGGAAGGAGAGGACGAAATTCTCCGCCAGCCCCAGAATCAAGCTGCACCAAAAGATCCCCATCAGGTTTCCGATCCCGGCCATAGCGATGAGGCAGAAAGATTTCATGGTGAAGGGCGCCCCCACAAGGGGAAAGATCGAATGCCGGGTCATGAAGATGGCCCCAATCGCCCCCACCAGGGCGATGGAGAGGCTGAAAATCAGAAGATACGTTCGATCGACATGGATACCCACCAGTTTCGCCCCGCGGGGATTTTGCCCGACAGCCAATGCCGCCTGCCCTGTGCTCGTGTGTTTTAAGAACAGAAGAAGTCCCGAGAGAACGATGATCGCGGCTCCTACGTAAACAAACTCAAAAATGCCAAAGGTGAAAGAACCGATGGTTGCCGAAGCAGAGACATAGGCTAAAGGCAACTTTATGGGACGAGATGTCCACAGGAGGTTGGCGAGTTGCTCCATGACCATGGCTAGACCAAAGGTCAATAAAAGCTGATTCAACTCCGGGGCGCCGAGGACATACTTGATGATGGCCCGGTAACTAACGATTCCGATTAAGAAGAAGGCCAAAAGGGCGGGAAAGATTGCCACGAGAGGATCCATGCCCGTATAGATATTGAGAAAGTAGGCGAAATAGGCTCCCAGCATCATGAAGTCGCCGTGAGCCAGGTTGATGATGCCCACAATTCCGAGGATGAGAGCCATGGGGAGGGCGATGACCGCATAAAGACAAGCTCTTTGGAGACCTTCAACGAGCACATGGGGTTTCCAAGTTGCCAGAATAGCGGCAAGAACAACAGTGAGGATAGCAATCTGATAGCTGCTCTGTTTCAGCTTACCCAACGGGTTCATGGTCGCCCAAAATTTCTCCTGAGGCTGGGAAAAAATTCAATTTCAGTCCCGCTTGTAACGGGATGAAATCCGGGGCCCAGTCGGCGCGTGACGCCGTGAAAACATCGGATGTGCTCGCTCGCTTCGCTTACTCCGCCTCCCTTCGGTCGCCCGGCAGGAGTTTGTTCCGTACTTGATACGAGGCCGGAATGACACGAAAAAGAACCAAGTCAATTTCTCCACACCTTCCCTTCTAAGGAGGGTAAGGGGGATTTGGCTCTTTCGTATCTACCCAGGGTGGCTATCGAATCATCGTTTTTCCCAGCTCGGAAAAGGGTAAGCGAGTTGGGAGGTTGAAAATTCAAAAGGCCAGATGACCTGCTGCTGTCCTTTCTGCCACTGAAGAATCTTCTGCTTCGTGAAACCCTGGTTCTTGATGATCCGGCTTGGATTTATGGTGAGAGTCTCTCCGATGGGTGAGGCATACTTCGTTTCTTCAAGCGCCTTGATTAAGGAAGTTTTATCCAGGGTCTTCGCCTTTTTGATGCCATCCGTCACGAAATAAATGTTCGTATAACCCAAGGGAGCGAAATAGGTAGCGGGTTGCTGGTTGTACTCTTTGATGTAAGCCTCCCAGAAATGTTTGCTCACTGGGCTGACTTCTTTGACGGAGGGAGCCCACATCCCGTAGAGGGTGACGCCTTCTGCCAGTGGGGATTTACCGAAATCAGCCGGCCATCCCGGAGGGGCCCCGATGAAGACCGGGGGAACGAATCCAATCTCCTTCGACTGCTCCATGATGGGGAGGGCATCCGCATCGTACCCGGCCCACACGAAGATATCCGGCTTGGCTTCTTTCGCGTGCCGGAGGATCGTTCGATAGTCTCCTCCCCCTAAAGCTGCACTTTTGAAAGGTTCTCCCTCAATTTGAGCGGGCTTCCCGTCAAGGGCCGGCCAGTTCTTGTAGAGGGCCTCAGTGGCCTTGAACGAAGCTGTGCCGAATGCCCCTTCTTCGTATGCCATAAACCATTTTCCATATTTGACCTCAGGGCGCTTTTTATTAATCGCTGTCCAACCTTCTATGTAGCTTTCTCCTTGTTCGTAGTCCCAGGGATGAAGGTGGAAGAACCAACTGGCGGTCGCCCCCAGAGCCTGTTCGCAACGGGAAGATGCAGCGCCAATCCATACCGTTATCTTCTCATACTTTTTCATAATGGGGATCTCGCCCAGAAGTACACCACTGGACATGCCCCCGACGAGTAAATCAACTTTATCCACGGTGACCAACTTCTCCACTGCGGCCGCTCCTTTTTCTGGTTTCATCTCATCATCGACCACGATCAGTTCGACCTGGCGCCCAAGAAGCCCGCCAGTCTGGTTGATTTCTTTTACGGCGACCTTCATGGCCTTGGCCGCTTGATCTCCGGTGATGTCGGCCAGGGGGAGAATGACCCCGATCTTAATAGGACCCTGGGCGAATCCTGCTGGTATGACGAAGAACATCGATACGAAAATGGCCATGGACAAGAATATGGACTTTGGATATTTCATCGGAGCTCCTCCTCTTTCAGGATTTTTAAATTCTCGGTTCGCTGTTGTTCGTTGACGACGACTCTCTCCTTTGCGTGAAGACTACCAGTCTATAAGGCAAGCTTTAGAATGTTTTGATGTGACATCGAAGGGATGACTTCTGTGGCGTAAAAGTGACGTTAAACCATCAGGTATTTCTTTCGAACCTCTTCGTTCTTCTTCAACTCCTGGATGGTCCCCTGATAGCGGATCATTCCTTTATCCATGACGTAGGCCCGATCGCTTAAGGCCGTCGCCAGGCCTACGTTATGTTCGCAGATAAGCATGGTCGTGCCCAATTGCTTGATTTCTCCCAACTGTTCTTTCATCGCCAGGATGACCAACGGGGCGAGGCCCTCCCCGGGCTCGTCCAGGAGGAGCAGGAGCGGATTCGTCATCAGGGTTCGGGCAATCGTCAGCATCTGCTGCTCGCCGCCGCTGAGCTGGGTTCCCATGTGGGTGTCTAAATCCCTTAACTTTGGGAAGAGGGAATAAATGCGGTCCAGGTTCCAAATCGCTCCCTGCCGCTCTCTTCGGGCGATAAGAATATTCTGCCGGACCGTTAAAGCGGGAAAAATTCTCCGATCGTCGGGCACAAACCCAATGCCCAGCGTGGCAATCCGGTAGGGGGGCCTCCCGGTGATCTCTTGGCCGTTAAACCGGATGCTTCCAGAGCGGGGAGCGGTCAGGCCGATGATGCTTCTTAAAGTCGTCGTCTTACCCGCTCCGTTCCTTCCGAGCAGGCAAACCGCCTCTCTCTCACTGATCTCGATCGAGACGCCAAAGAGGATATGGCTTGTTCCGTAATAGGTATGGATTTCTTTAACCTCGAGGATCATGCGGTACCGCCCAAATAGACCTTCTGGACCTCTTCGTTCGCTCTCACCTCTTCGGGCTTCCCATCGGCAATCAGAGTGCCTTGATGAAGGACAGAGATCCTTTTTGCGATCCCGAATACGACGCTCATGTCATGTTCGGTGAAGAGGATGGTCAGCCCTTTCTCCTCCGCTAACCTTTTGACGAAAATCATCGTGGTTTCTGTCTCATCCGGTGACATGCCACACGTGGGCTCGTCCAGGAGCAGAAGCTCGGGCTCTGTCCCGAGGGTGATGGCCAGCTCCAGTCGCTTCTTATCGCCGTGGGAAATCGAGTCTCCGGAGAGGTTTGCCTGATCTGCCAACCCCACATCTTCTAAGATGCGCCAGACCTCTTCCTTGAAATGTGCTTTCGCAGAGGAGAAGAAGTTGAGTGTGACTCTTCGATGGGATAATAAGCCCATCAGCACACTTTCATAAACGGTGAGTTTCGGATAGATGCTGGTAATCTGGAAAGAACGTGTCATGCCGAGCTTGCATCGATGATAGGCCGGCCAATGGGTGATCTCCCTGTCTTTGAACAGGACTTTTCCCGAGGTCGCTCGGTGATACCCTGTGATCAGATTAAAGAAAGTAGACTTCCCGGCCCCATTGGGCCCGATGATGGCATGGACATCCCCTTTGAGGACTTCCAGCGTCACCTCATGAACCGCCGTCAGCTTGCCAAATTCTTTTGTGATGTTCTGAGTCCGGAGAAACATATCAACGTTGCCCATACGGAGTGATGGAGTATTGGAGTCGTGAAATATTGACGTCAAAATCAAATTGTCTTCTTTTTACCGCCCTTCCGTTGTTCCAGTGTTTCCTTATCCTTTATTTGTAGTTTCTCTTCTGTCTTTTAATTTCCCCTCAGCAAAACCGAGGATTCCCCCGGGCAGGAAGAAGATAATGATGAGAATGAGGGCCCCCATGACCACCGGCCAGAAAACGGTGAAGCCCAGAACCCAGGCGTGAAAGAAGGTCATGATAAACATTCCCAAAATGGGTCCGAAGAAGAGGGAAGGGCCTCCGAGGATGGCCGCCATGACCGGTTCTCCGGACTTGATCCAAAACAGGGAGGACGGCGCCATGGAACGATAAAAGGGCGCCCACAGCGCGCCTGCCAATCCCGCGTAGGCAGCGGCAATGACAAATGCGATCAACTGGTACCTCGCGATATGAATTCCCAAGAACTCCGTCCTTTCAGAGTTCTCACGCATGGACTTGAGCGTATAGCCAAAGGGAGAACAAACAATCCGCCAGAGGATGAACGTTGAAAAAATAAAGACGACGAGAATGAAAAAATAGTAGCCGATCGGCGACTTGAGGAGATCGGGCGGAAAAACGCCCTGGATGCCGTCATCTCCGCCGGTGAAGTCATGCCATTTGTAGATGACGAAAAAGAGCAGCTGGCCGAAGGCGAGAGTCAAAATCGAGAAATAGATCCCCCTCAAACGAACGCAAAAAAATCCGATAATCAAACCCAGGATGCTTGCCATGAGAATTCCGGCGACAAGGCTGAGCCAAAAATTGAAATGGATCTTTGTCAATAGCATGGCAACGGTATATCCCGAAAGCCCGTAAAAGGCAGCCTGTCCAAAAGAGAGCTGGCCCATGTAGCCGAAAAGGAGGTTGAAACTAAGAGCCAGGAGGCTCATAATTAGGGCCTCGCCCAATATGGCGAGGTAGAACTCGCTGATGACAAAGGGGGCAACAAGGGCTGCGATGATCAGCAGTACCAGCCACCACCCTTGTTTTATTGCCGAACTCTTTTCGGACACATCAACCCTTTGCATTTAACCACCATCTGCAGCAGTGGAATATTGGAGTAGCGGAGTACTGGGGCATTGGGTTTAAAAAATTCTATCTCTTTTCTTCCCTTTCAGTATTCCATGATTTCATCGTTCCATTATTCCGGATTCTCCTCATCTTTCCGGTTTTCCGAAAATTCCCCAGGGGCGAATGATGAGCACAATGGCCATGACGATGAAGATAAAGGCCAAAGCCAGTTCCGGTTTATACATGATCCCAAACGAATAAACCTGTCCCACAATAAAGGATCCCAGAAGCGTACCGGGAAGGCTTCCCATTCCTCCGATGACGACTACGGCAAAACATTCGACGATGATCTCTATATCCATGCCGAGACGAATTGCCCCGAAAGGCGCTGACACTGCCCCGCTCAATCCGGCGATCAAGGATCCCAGGACAAAGATCCATGTAAAAAGCCATGGGATCGGGATTCCCAAAGCCGCCACCATTTCCCGGTCACTGGCAGCCGCCCGGATGATATCGCCGAGACGGGTCCGATAAACCAACCACCACAGAAAGACCACAAGGGCCAAACCCAATAAAATAATAAAAAAGTTGTAGGAAGGGAACGGAAAGCCGAAAAGAGAAACAGCGCCTGTGAAGGGCTTGGGTCTCGGAATCGAAAGAAACTCTCCACCCCAACCCCATTTGACAATGTCGGTGATAATCAGAATAACAGCATAGGTGGCCAAGAGTTGCTCGGGCCACCCTCTGGAATAGAGACGTCGGAGCAGGAAAAGTTCGATGATCAGGCCTATTCCTGCCATGATCAGAGAACCGAGGACTGTCGCCACGTAAAAGCCGACGACTGGGATGAGCAGATGCTTCCAGATAGAATAGGTGATGAAGGCCCCGAGCATATAGACAGAGCCGTGAGCGAAGTTGAGGACCCTCAGGACGCCGAAGGTGAGTGAAAGGCCCGAAGCCACCAGAAAGAGTAGGGCGCCTCGGGCAATTCCGCTCATAAACTGATTAAAGAGAACGTCAAAGGACATAACGAAAAATCCCTAAAATACGAAATTCGAATATCGAAATCCGAAACAAAATTTACATGATGACAACGTCACCCCCGAATCATGAAAATAATGCGTCCCCCTCTCCCGCTAGCGGGAGAGGGCACGGGTGAGGGTGGGACATTGGGTTTCCCCCTCACCTTCATCCTCTCCCCCTGTCGGGGGCGAGGAGATCTCTGGGGAAATTGTTTAGGATTTCGCCTGCCTGCGCGAAGCCGCTTCGGCGAAGGCAGGAATTTCGAGTTTCGAAATTCCCGTTCTTAACGGGTGACTCCGGTCTTTTTCCAGATCTCTCGCACACTCGCTTCAGGCCGGATGACTTCTTCTCCGGGAATTCGAGAGATGTCTTTCCAGATCTTGAATCCGGGATAATTGGGATCTTTCGCAATCGTTCCCTGATAACATGGGACGGTACCCATGTGGTCTAATCCCCGGATGGTGAACTTTCCCCTCAAGCTGTCGAAGCTTATTCCCTCCATAGCCTTAATCACGGCTTCGGTCTCCGCTGATTTTGCCTTTTCGATGGCTGCCTTGATCAGGTAAATGGTGTCGTACGCCATGACGGACCATGAATCAGGAAAGGCTCCGCGGATCTTCTTGTATTTGCCTACAAATTCCATCATCTTTGGATTGGGGTCCATGAAGAAACAGCCCCTTCCAAAACCGAATGTTCCTTCAGGCGCATCCTCTCCTAAAGCTAAGAGGACAGGAAGGTCGAATAGGGCAATCGTCGGGTATTTCTCAAAGAACCCATAGGGTTTGGCTTGTTTGGCAAAGGCCACGAGGTCTCCGCCGAAAAGGGACCCATGGACAGCATCTGGTTTTTTGGCCATGATGGCGGTGATAAAGGAGGTGAAGTCCGTCTCACCGGGCTTTGGCCAGGCCTGATAGAGAATTTCAGAATCGGGTACCAGCCTTTTGATCTCTTCTGCAAAGGCTGCCTCCTCACGACGGCCGAACTCATAATCCGGGCCGATGGTACAGAATTTCTTTGCCGTAGGCACTTTTTTCATGAGATAACGTGTGTTCGCCGTGGCCTCCATGTAAGTGTTCGGGACAACCTGGAAGATGTAAGGAGTGAATTTGTCAACGGTCATTGCTTCCGTGTTGGCGATCCCGACCACTCTCATGACCTTATACTCGGAATGTACCACCAGCATGGCCAGAGAAACGCCGCTGCTGCAGGGCCCCATGAGAAAATTTACTTTCTCACGAAGAATCAAATCCTTCGTCTCCCTTGCCCCCACATCGACCTTCGCCTCCGTATCACGGACGATCATATCGAGTTTTCTGCCCAGGATACCCCCTTTGCCGTTGATCTCCTCCATTGCGATTCTGATGCCGTTGATCGCAGATTCGGAATACATATAGCAGGGTCCCGCGAAATCATAAATCGCCCCAATCTTAATAGGCTCCTTCCCTGCGGGCGCTGCCTTCGCTGGAGCCTTCGCCTGGGCCATCGCTATCGAAGCTGAAAGCATACTTGAGAAAAGAACTAATAATGATAAAATCGCTACTTTTTTCATTCTCCTCCTCCTTTCAAGGAAAAAGTTATAGTAAAATTTCCCCTGCAAACCCGTCTTAAGGTTTTCAATATACTGGATAGGAAAAGATGTCAATGGAAAAATAAGAGAGCTTGGAGAAATTGCTGCTCTCTCGATTATGATGAATCCAGAAAAGATTGCACGCATCTTGAGATTTCTTGATGTTTCCCCGTCCGTGCAATCAGCTCGTAAACCCTGCCAACCCCGGGCAGGGTGTCATGAGAGGGTTCGCAAAAATCAGACCTTCGTTAACCGTAGATCTCAGGGTGAGACTGAACTTCTTTGATGAAGTCCTCCACGGTTTCTTTGAGAAGATACTTTGTCTTCCAGCCCCAGTCTTCAGTGGCCTTGGTCTCTTTGAGATATTTCGGCCAGCTTCGAACGATTTCCGTCATTTCTCGGTTTGGCTTGAATTTGATGTCTGCCTTTGGGAGAATCCTTTTGACCTCATCGCAGATCTCTTTCGCCGTGGGCGAAAAACCCGCGATACAGTAGACTCTTCTTTTCAATTTGGCATTGTCCGCTTCGTACAAACGGATAAGACATTCGACGCAGTCTTTGATATAGAGGATGGGCATAATGACATCTTCTTCTACAAAGACCGAATAAGGTCTTTTCAGGGCGGACTCCGAGATCACGAGCGTGCTGTAAGCGGACGCCCCTCCGCCACCCCTCCCAGGCCCGATGATCGAGGGTAATCGGACTGCCCTGAAGTCGACGCCGAATTTTCTCTGATAATACTCCCCGAGCCTTTCTGCGAAGACTTTTGTTACCCCATACATCGAAATGGGCATCTGGATGGTATCTTCGTCAACCATATTAAGACCGAGGCCGTAGGAAGCGATGGTACTTGTGTAAATGACTCGCTTAACATTGAACAATCTTGCCGCTTCCAGGACATTGAAGGTTCCTCCCGCATTAACTTCGTAAGCGGTAATAGGTTTCTCCTCGGCCGATGCGGAAAGAAGAGCCCCGGTATGATAGATGCCGTCAATCTTATTCTGCTTGACGACCTCCATGACCTCCGCCCACGAGGCGAGGTTGCCCTGAACGATTTTGACCTTATCTTTGATATCCTTGATGAGCGGGGAAGAACTCACCACGTCAAAAAGAACGACCTCTTCTTTCTTGCGGACCAGAGCGTGAGCAAGATAAACACCGATAAACCCCATTCCGCCAGTGATTAGCTTTGCCATATGCGTCACCTCTCGAGTTTGGAGTGTTTATGAGCAAAAACAGGGCCAAAAGAGATCGAATTTTAAACCTTATTTAAGTCATTGAATCTGTTGACTTTATTAGTTAGCCAAGCATTACGGCAGAAAGACGCATGTAGAAAAAAGTATACACTTCAAACTACGTTTCGAAATTTCCAGTTAAAAATTAAGCAATTAAACGCTGTGTAGAAAAAAATCTATATGTAGAAATAATTCTACAGTCTAACTCGTTGGAACAGATATGTTTAATTTCTTCATTTTCTTGTATAAGGCGGTTCGATGGATTCCCAAGAGCCTGGCGGCCTTGTTCTTGTTATCATTGGAGATATGGATAGCATGAAGCAGGGCTTCCTTTTCCATGTCTTCCCTGAGGCGCTTGAGGAAAGTAGGTTGGTGCTTACCCGATCCGGCAATGAGGCCCTTTAGGAAGATAGGAAGATGATGGAGCTGGATGGTATCCCCATCGATAGAATAAAGGATCCTTTCCAGGATATTGGCCAGCTCGCGGACGTTTCCCGGCCAATCGTAATTCTCAAAAATTCTTAATACCTCGGGCGAAATTTTACTCACATTCGTTCCTAAATCTTTGTTGAGTATCTGGATAAGCTGATCGGCGATGGCGGGAATATCTTCCTTTCGTTCCCTGAGAGGAGGAATTTGTATTGGGATGACATTCAATCGATAGTACAGGTCCTTTCTGAATTTGCCTTCTTCGACGCATTTCTCCAGGTTTTCCTGAGTGGCGGCGATCAAGCGAAAATCACACTTCGTCAAACGGGTTCCGCCCAGTCTTTCCATCTCTTTTTCTTCCAGTACGCGCAGCAGTTTGGGCTGCATTTCCAAGGGCAGGTCGCCGATCTCATCCAGGAAAATAGATCCGCGGTGGGCTAATTCGAATTTTCCAGGTTTCCCTTTGCTCCCCGCCCCGGTAAAGGCTCCAGGTTCATACCCGAAGAGTTCTGCCTCTAGGAGGTCCTTGGGGATCGCCGCGCAATTCAGACGGATGAAGGGATGAGGTCGCCGATCGCTTGCATAATGGATGGCATGAGCGAAGAGTTCTTTCCCCGTTCCACTCTCTCCGGCAAGAAGGACGGGGGCATTGGTTTTGGCGGCTTTCATGGCCGATTTCTTGAGCTCAACAATGCTTTCGCTCCTACCGACGATATTGTTGATCGTGTATTTAGACGATCGCAGGCTTTCGAGCTCTTTTTCGTAAAATTCCACTTTCGATTCCAGGAAATTGAGTTTTTTTGCCAGCCGGTGCACATCCCGGACGTCCTTAAACATGACCTGACCATAGACCGCAACCAGTTCTCCATCCATTTCGATGGGGATGCGTTGAACGACCATGTCTTGTCCCATGATCCGATGAGGGAGGTTGATCTCTGGAATCTTGGTTTTGGCAACCACATCCATCCTCGAATTTTCGACCACCTCGGTGCAATGCTTACCAACCGTACCCCGGGGATCGATTCCAAGAAAACTTCCATAGGTTTTACTAAAAAAGATGACTTTTCCATTCGGGTCGGTAATCATGACCCCATTATAAATATTGTCAAGAACGGTTTCGTAGAAGCGCATCCTTTCCCGGAGTTCTTTTACCTCGTCGGAGTTCATAGACTTTCTCCCTCAATGCGTTAAGTTTGGCCCCAGTCTATCACAGAAAAAAAGGATTGTGAAGGAGGAAAGAGCAGGGCGGATTAAAACTCATTTTCGTGGAGCGGGAGGACCTTAAGAGAACTGAGCTGAATTGTTTTCGACCTTTCAATTTCTCTGAGAGGCGTGGAGACCCTCACGATCTTCTTCTCCGGAAGCGAATTCTTTATTAACCCGAGGGCCAAGGTCTCATCGCTGCCGTCTTTCAATCCGATCAAAAGGCCATTGATCCTTAGCGCCCAATCCAGAGGAAGAACTTCACCGTTTGGGTCGATGACTTCTCCCTCGATTTTGAATTCTTCAACGGCCAATTCCTGGACAACGGAGTGTTTGAAGTACTCTTGAAATTTATCCGTTCTGTATATTCTTCGCTCTTCCATGGACCTCGGTCTGACCTGTTCAGATAAGGGAAGGCGGATAATTCTTGGAGGGACGCCTTCTTGATACTGGTCCAGGATAGATTCAAGTTCGTCAGACCGCTGCAAGGCAAGTATAAGACGCGGTGAAAGAAGATCAATCTTTCTTCTTTTTAATTCTTTTCCTCCGTCGCCCAAAACGAATCCGGTCGTGTCAACCAAGATGACATCGACCCCATATGAGGTTGCTTTATCCACCATTCTTTTTACACCTTTTAGATGAATGGGAAAATGTCCTTCGGGTGTGATGGAGCCGACAAAGAAGATTTCGGGAGGAGATAAAATTAATTGCCAATTGGGATCCGACTTGAATACGGAAAAGCCGATAGTCGCCGGAGGTCCCAGAAAGGATTGCCCGATGTCTGCATCCACGAGGGCAACCTTGAGTCCCTGCCGACAAAGGTTAAAGATCAGAAATCTCGCAAGGGTACTCTTTCCAGTATCGGTTGCCCCGAGAAGAATTGAAATCCCTTTCTCTTCTTGGATGACATCAAGGAGGGCATGCCACTCCTGGGGTGCTAAAATGTCTGTTTGGTTCATGGGAGTTCGACCGATCACGACGTATTTATTCTTTCAATAGACCCTCGAGATGAGGGAAGGAATCTCTCGCATGAGGGAATGAGAGGGCGTCTATAAATTCCTTCTGGAAATCTTTTTCAGTGGTCAACTCGACATATTCCACCTTCCTGGCGATCTCCTCCGCTTCCGCTCGCTTATCCCGGTTCAAAAGGGCGATCCTTGCGCCATCCCCGGCGGCATTGCCCACGGCATAGACGTTCTTTAAATCGCAGTCAGGAAACATTCCTAAGATCATGGCCGCTTCTGTATTGATGTAAGTTCCAAAGGCTCCCGCAAGGATGACCTTATTCAGCTTCTTGATCCCTAATTTTTTCATCATGAGCTTTGCTCCGGTATAAAGGGCGGCCTTTGCCAGTTGGACATTTCTTATATCCTGTTGGGTGATCGTAATGTCCTTGCCGATAGAAGTCTCGTCCCTCCAGGCAACCACAAATTCTGCACCTTGGTCTGAAATTCTAAAGCGGGGCGAAGGGACCCCTTCACTGAAACGTCCCCCTGGAAGGATGATTTTGTTCCTGAATAGTTCTGCGACGGCGTCAATGATTCCCGAGCCACAAATTCCGATCGCCGAGGCGCTTTTTGCCTCCGATTGCCAGTTTTCCTGTCCAATCGCCTTGAAATTCACTTCCAGAGTATCGGGTTGAATGCTCACTCTTTCGATAGCGCCGGGGGCGGCCCTCATCCCGAACTTGATATGGGCTCCTTCGAGAGCTGGACCGGTTGCACAGGAGGATGAAAGGAGTCTTTTTCTGTTTCCCAAGACCAATTCACCGTTCGTTCCGATGTCGATGATGAGAACCATGGCTTCCTGCCGGTACGGCTCCTCAGCAATGAGAACGCCTACATTGTCTGCACCGACGAAGCCCGCCTCGACGGGTAAAATGTGAACATTTGCCGACGGGTGGACCTTCAAACCCAGATCCCTTGCATTCATATCGATCGATCGGTGAATGACCGGAGTAAAAGGCGATACGGCCAAATATTGAGGATCGATTTTCAGAAAGAGGTGATGCATGGCTGTGTTGCCAACGATGGTCAGTTCCAGAATATCCCCTGCAGAGAGACCGGAACGTTGAGCAACGGCTTTGATCAACTGGTTCAGGGCATCGATGATCGACCGATGGACATTTTCAAGGCCGTCCGGATGGGTCACCGTGTAGGCAATTCGAGACATCACATCCTCGCCGTAGATGACTTGGGGATTCATCATCGATTGAGTGGCGACAAGCTCCCCAGTGGTGAGATTGCAGAGATAGCCGGCGACGGTCGTCGTCCCGACATCGATGGCAATCCCATAAAAGTCATCCGCGCGGTCCGGTTTGACATCCAGGATCTCCCGATCCATCCAGGTGGCAACCGTCACCTTCCATTGTCCCTGCCGGAGCATATGGGAAAGTTTTTGGAGGGCGGGATAGTCGATCCGGATTTTAGGAAGGTGATATTTCTCGAAAAGAGCCTTTTGAAGGCGATCGAAGTCTCCGAGAGGGTCGTGAAGGGAAGGGGGGGATAATTCAACGGACCGGGGAACAATCGCGGGTTTCAGTTCAATGGACCTTTGAGAGGCTTCCTTTCGAACGACTTGTTGCTGGGTCCGGCTTTCTTCAGGGATGAATATCTGGACATTCCCCAGGATCTGAGCGGCACAGCCCAGTCGGTACCCTTCCGCACTTTCAGATTCTTTAATGAATTGTTTTTCTTCTTCTGTAAATGGGGAAAGATCTCCCTGCAGCGGTCTGACCTTACATTTCCCACATTTTTTCTTTCCTCCGCAGACAGATTCGATCCCAACCCCCAATTCCCTGGAGGCCTCCAGCACGGTTTTCCCTTCCGAGACTTCACCTCTTCTCCCAGTGGGAAGAAAGATTACCTGGAACTTTTTCATATCCATTGATTCCTTTAGGTTAGCGTATATAAAGGGTTATAGAAAATTCGCGAGAAGAAGTCAAAGTAAAATCTTTGTCTCCTTTCTGCTCTCCCTCAGAGCAACTGTGTTATGATGTCATTGCGAGGGAGGAAAACGACCGAAGCAATCTCAAAACGAACCCAAAATAGACGGGATTGCCACGCCCCCTCCGGTCGCTGGGAACGACAATAAAGGATCGCGACACAGTCTCCAGATTCAGCGAAGAAGAGGGGAGGGGTCTACTGTCTTGACATAGAATTTCTTTTTCCATATATTCAACTCACCTTAAGTTAAGTTCTTGTCATACCGGTGTCTGTCGGAATCGGGGGGAGGGAGAGATGCGTGGCATAAGATCGTTAATGGTCGTTGGTGCAGTATTACTTGTCAGCTTATTCTTGGGCGTCCGAGCGGGGTTCTGTTCGGTAGGCTGTGCGGACCTTCCCGGAATGATTTCCGAACCGGGTTTATTGGGACCGCTGTCGGCAGAAGTAAAACCTGCTGCAGGAGGAATGCCTGAGTACTGCGAGGTTTGGGGGACCCTGGCGCCGGAAATCAAATTTGCGGTCAAGCTTCCAACCGGTTGGAACGAAAGATTCTACATGGTGGGAGGGGGCGGGTTTAACGGATTGATCAACGATGGAGCAATGATGCCCGCTCTCGCCAGGGGCTACGCAACGGCTGGAACGGACTCGGGGCACGATGGACAAAAAGAAACGCTCGGTACATTCGCGTACAATCCGTCTAATAACAGCAACCCGAATGCGCTCCAAAAGAAGCTGGATTTTGCATACAGGTCGTACTACGACACGGCGATCCTAGCCAAGAAGATCATCAAAGCATACTACGGGAAGGATATCCGTTATTCGTATTGGGTGGGCTGTTCAGAGGGAGGACGAGAGGCGCTCCTGATGGCACAACGCTTCCCTGAGCTTTTCGACGGAATTATCGTCGGGGCGCCCATTCTCAACCTGACGAAGGCCCACATGTGGTCTATCTGGAACCCGCGCGTGCTGTCCGGGGAAGGCTCGATAGCAGTGAACCAGCTTCCTTTCCTGGCTGACGCGATATACAAGAAGTGCGACGGCATCGATGGACTCGTGGATGGATTAATCGATGACCCTCGAAACTGCACTTTTGATCCCGCCAAAGACCTTCCCAAATGCGACTCTCCCAGTCCAAACTGCTTTACGGCCGGTCAGATCGCAGCCTTGAAGAAGGTCTACGATGGAGTGAGAACGTCCCGGGGGGAACTCCTTTTCCCAGGGATGCCACCCGGAGCCGAAGTTCTGGCGCCAACGAGCGGTTGGGACCAATGGCTTATCGGCAACCCGAGCCGGCAGCAGGCATACGGCGAGTCATCTATGCAGTATCTGTCTCTCGACCCGCAACCCGGTCCGGGGTGGAAATGGACAGACTACAGTTTCGATACCGATCCGTCGAGGATGGCAGTCTCCTCCGTGATTTTCGACATGACCGACCCATACTTGGGGCCGTTCAAAGCACGAGGCGGCAAGATCATCCATTATCATGGCTGGGCCGACACGGCCCTCACCCCCCTTATGTCAATCAATTACTATGAGGATGTCCTCAAGGTCATGGGCGAAAAGGAAACGAAGAGCTTCTATAAACTCTATATGCTTCCAGGCATTTTCCACTGCGGTGGCGGAGCCGGCTGTTATGATCGATCCGATGTCAATATTTGGTTCGATAAAGTGGTGGATTGGGTAGAGAAAGGGGTTGAGCCGAAAGCCATTGTCGGTTCACGGAAAGACGCCTCGGGTAAGGTGATCAGAACGCGACCGTTCTGCCCTTATCCTGAGGTTGCGCGATACGGTGGGACGGGGAACACCGACGTAGCAGAAAACTTCACGTGTAAAAGTCCCTCTCCCTAAAAGAGGAAGTCCTAGGGCATTGGATTTGAGGAGATAAACAAATAAGGAGGTGTTTCATGAATAGAATTTCGCAGTCTGTGCTGTCAAAGGTTAGCTTGCAGACGTGCTGGCGACTGGTCCTTGGTTTGGCGGTGGCCTCACTGCTGCTTGCCCCGATTCAGGAGGTTTCCGCTGTGGAGCTAAATGTGTTAGCTGCAGGAGCTGTCGAGGCTGTCGTTCGGGACATGGTGGGGAGCTTTGAGAAGGAGAGCGGCCACACAGTAAAGCTGACCTACGCCCCGGTGGGCGCGCTTCGGGACAAGATCTACGCCGGTGAGCCGGCGGATCTCACCATCGTCACGCCGGTCATCATCGAGCAGCTTCTGGCCAAAGGGCTGGTACGCCCCGGTACTCGGACCGATTTAGGGAGAGTCGGAGGCGGCATCGCCGTCCGCAAGGGAGCTCCCCGGCCGGCAATCGGGACCCCGGAGGAACTGAAAAAAGCTCTCTTGTCCGCGAAAGAGATCTACTATGCCGACCCGAAGATCGCGACCGCCGGAGCTTACTTCCTGCAGGTAGCAGACCGCCTGGGTATCGGGGAAGAGGCGCGCAAGAAGGGCCGGATGGGCCGCGGCGGCAAGGAATCGATGGAGATGATGGCAAAATCGTCCGTCGAGGCCATCGGCCTCACTCAGATCAGCGAGATCCTGTCGGTGCCCGAGGTTGAACTGGTGGGACCGTATCCAGGGGATCTGCAGCTCATGACAACTTACACCGGGATCCTGCTCGAACGTACACTGCAACAGGCCGCGGCGGAGGCGTTCCTACGGTTTCTGACCAGCCCGCCCGTACAGGCGCGATTTAAGCAGCAAGGTTACGAGGTGCCTGGTCGATGAGACGGGCCCTTTTGGCGAAGCTAGGTCCTTGCGTGCCAACGAAGGACAACCGTATCGAGCGTGCTTGCTCATAGTAAGAATGCCAGAATTTGGGTTTAGAGAGTTGAAGGCTGGCTTTAAGCTCGAAGAGGGATGGCTTTAAGAGGCGGGTTACCGCTGTTCAGCATTCTCCAAACCATCGCGGGCGACAGGTGTTGTCCAGCGAGGGCTTGCGTAAAAAGCTTCGTAAGTGATTGTCTGGCCAGGGGGGACGACGACAAAGTCTTCATCCCAGGGGCCATTGACCATTTTTTCAACTAAGGTCGTCGCCCCAAGGATTTCCTGAAATCTCAAAGAAAAACGGGAAGCGATGCCCCTACAATATTCTCTGTAATGCTCCACCCGATACTGCCCTGTGTTGATAAAGACGAGACGGGTGTAATTCTGGAGCATTCTTTTGATCAAGGCCTCGGCTTGTTCGGGACCATACCGCTCCATCATCTTGTTGTGATCCCCAAAAAGGTTATCCCCTGCCTCGATCCATCCTTTCGTTAAATAGTAGGTTCCGGGTTCAGTTTTCGTCTGCTTCAGGTAGGCCTCGCGGGAGCCGAGAAAGATGCCGATACAGTCATCCACACACGGCACGACCAATGAAGACTTTTCACTATGCAAACCAACCACGGCGCGTGAACAGAGGCCGTACCCAAGGAGAATCGCTCCGGTTTCTTTTCCCGAGGCGTCGATCTTCTCTTGAAGAGCCGTTCGCAGTTTGTCAGGATTGACATGTAACCCGAGATCCAGCGTCTCATACTCCACTCCCTCCGGTAGGAGAGGGAGTAACTCTTCTATGACAACCTGGCAAGCGATGATTTTTGAGATTCCAGAATGCATGGTTTTCTATTCTTTGTGTTTTTGTGTCTTCAAGAATGTTTTTTATTATAACTTTTAATCATCTCATCCGCCAATTTTAGAGAGCGTTTGGCGTTAACCGAGCCAGATGCGTCAGAATTCTTCTTATGCAAGAGAAATGTGTCTAATCTTGATAATTTCTCTTGAGGACTCCTTCCTCAAGTGAATAAAACGCCCATCTTTGCTTTCATCGGAGATTTCAGCTAGATATCTTCAGTTTGGGTAAAGTGCAAACGTTGGCAAGATATTGAGCCCTGCCCACTATTTCAGAGGCGCGATCCCCAACGATTTACCTCGATGATCCGGAGTCTCAGATCTTTCTGCCCTGCTCGAGGCAGGTTTTATCCCCTGATTCCTTCTATGCTCCACCCGGATTACCCGATGGATTCCTATCAGAGCTGAACCTGCAGTGAATCTTGTTCAGATGAATAGGGCAAGGGATTGGTCTACACGCAGGAGCGGATAAAAACTCCCTTCTGTCGGCTGGTGAGGATGAAGGTCCTGTGCTTGGTCACTCTAATCCCACTTCGAAAGTTCTTTGTCCCGGACCTCACAGGAGGTCTTGACAAAATCCCCCATATCTTGTGATTATTTTTCCTGGATATATATCCCGCTTTTTTGTATATTTAACTCATTCTAAAGCGAGTTCTTATCAACATCAACTCGACATTAGGGGATTGCGTAGCCTGTCACTGGAATTGACAGATGTGGGTTTTTGCAGAAGGCTTCTGAATTGTTTCCCCATACTCTGAGGTGAACTCATGAATAAGCCGCGCATTGGATTCATAGGTATTGGAGTAATGGGTGCGCCTATGGCCGGGCATATTGCTAGGGCAGGCCATGCGCTCGCGGTACTTGACATCGATCGTCCTAAGGCCGAGCAACTGGCCGCAGAACACGGAGGTATTACCGTAGCAGATGCGCCGCGGGCGCTTGCTGAAGAATCGGATATCGTAATTACCATGTTGCCCTCGGGGGCTTATGTTCGTGATGTTGTCCTGGGTGAATCAGGAGTCGCAGAGGGATTGCACCGGGGCGGACTGCTTCTTGACACCTCTTCTTCCGAACCCTGGCTCACGATAGAAACCGCAGGAGTGCTCGCAAAAAAAGGAATAGCCATGGTCGATGCCGCGGTCTCAGGAGCCCAACGGGGCGCTCAATCCGCAGAGCTCGTCTTTATGGTAGGCGGAGATAAAGAGGATGTAACCAGGGTGATGCCAATCCTCAATGTGATGGGGAAGAAAGTATTTCACCTTGGCCCGATTGGAGCAGGGCATACTATGAAGTGCATCAACAATCTCATCACGTCCATCTCGTTCATGGCAACGGCGGAAGGCTTGATCATCGGAAAACAATTCGGCCTCGACCCGAATGTCATGACCGACGTCCTAAACGTCTCTACCGGGATGTCCTGGCACAGCCAGACCCAATTCAAGCAGCGCATCACGAACAGGAAATTTGATGATCCATTCAGGCTCGAGCTGATGGTGAAAGATATTGGCATCGCGATGGAACTGGCAAAACGCAAAAATCTCCCGGTGCCACTTTCCGCCCTGGGGCAGGAGCTTTGGCGGGCAGCCGAGCGTTTTTCAGAAAAGGGATGTAGCCTCAGCAACATGGTGCTCTGGGTCGAGCATATGACCAACACGCAGATAACGTCGACCTCTTCCGGAACCGCCGGCGAATCTTAAGAATCAAGAAAAACCGGGCCTGAGAATTTCAAGATTTAGCCGGGCGCAGGGGAGAAACGTCTGCGCCAGTCATCCTCGTCCGGAGGAGCCCAGTCGATTACGGTGCCCCAGCCTTCCTCATAATAAGGGCTTCCCAGGCAGTTCATACTACCCTTCGTGCGTGACCCGGAACTCGCGGAGCAAGAACTTCTTCCCGAAAGAGTGATTCTTGGGCATTCATTTAAGGGAGAAGATTTCAACTTAAAATCAATAAAAGCCACAACGCTTTCTCATATCCTTTGAGAAGCAATTTAAGACTTTTATGTAAATTTGTTCTTCTCGTACCTTCCATTAAAAAGAAAATCCCAATAATTTCGGACTGCTTGAATTTGGCATTTGATATGCAGTTTTTAACTCAAGCGGAAACCTCCCCGCCAGCATGATTGGCCTCCTTTCAAAACACCTTCGGGGGGTGGATAAGGCAAACCCCCCGCTGTGCCGAATCCATGGACTCGCAATGAATGAGGCGTGAATGAGAAGTTTCTTAATTCACAAAAACCGATCCTTTTATCACTGGCTCAAAAGGAGAATCGGAAGACAAAGGGCTTTGAGGGTGGAAAACACAGTTGAGAAGATTATCCTTGACATAGAGATCTTCTTTTTGTTCGGTTCTTTGATGATTGGAGGGATAATTTTGTTTTGGTTCTTTTTAGTTTTTCTAAACCTAACCTCCTTTTAAAGCACCTTTGGGGGTGAATGAGGAAAACTCCCGGCTGATTCTTTTAAGAGGGCAGAGGCATTTGGTTCTGCCCTCTTTGGTTATTTCTTTTGGTAATCATCGACTCTCAGATCATCTCTCCGTTGAATATTCGTAGGTGAAACTGCACAACCCCTTTCTCGAAAACTTTGCTGAAAAATTCAGTTAACCAAATTCCATACAATTGGAATATTGCTACCGAAATTCCGCAGTACCGATAAAAGGCAGTTGGTGAGCGGTAGCTTCACCTGTTCAAGGAAGGAACACGCGGAAAGCCATCGAGCTGTAGATGAATCCAAGCGCGATCCAACTCCACGCCGGCAGCAAAAAGTGGGTTTTAGCTCTGTATTCCTCAAATGTCCTGCCAAAGAAAGGCAAAAGCCTTCTGGATTCCTCGTACTTTCCGCCAATAGCCCCCATCCCTAGCACAATCGGGGTTTCAAGGTAAACCTTGAGTGCTCCACAAGCCAGAGCTGCACCACCAATCAACAAGAAGTGGCTCAAATAAATGGGATGCCGAACCCACTGATACGGGCCTTCTACCACCAATCTTTCAGGTAAAGACCGCATCTGACCGGGGACCCGAAGGATAGGAAAAAGGGCCGTCACCAACAGAAGGAGTCCGACTGCGATCATGAAGAATCCAAGAATAGCTACAGCTCCAATCATTAAATGCCGTGTAGCAATGATGGCAACAGCCCAAGGGGTATAAAGGAGCAGAGCGTTGACCAAGGTTAGAATCGCCGCCCAACCGGTCCAGCCAGCTTTTTGAAGCAAATGGCCCTCCAGCCACGCTACCGGAAGGACAAACAAAGAAATGAATGGCACGAGCAAGAACCGATTTCCCAATTTTGGATGAAAACCCCCTTTATCACTCTCAATTTAACATTTTTGAAAAAGCCATTCAAACAATAGGGTGCCTCTGATAATTACCAATTTGTCGCTTCTGCGCGGGCGTAAGTCCAGTTTTGTCAAGAGCTTCTGGATTCTCGCCCACCCCCCGTTTTTCCTTGCGTGCGACCAGGGGAGGTCCCCTCCGAGCCTTCATAAGGCCCGCGTTGAGGGTAACCGGGATCAACGCCCGTCATGACATG
>Ga0335070_10001259_pt1 | contig 29159 bp, 26 predicted proteins | sample Lox_Sample_13_FD_206722 | JGI IMG/M metagenome (GOLD analysis project Ga0335070, IMG submission 206722) | Soil microbial communities from Loxahatchee National Wildlife Refuge, Florida, United States - Lox_Sample_1.3 | ecosystem: Environmental > Terrestrial > Soil > Wetlands | place: USA...
GAGACGATCGGGAACCCGTCGACGAGCCCGGCGTAGAAGTCCGCCATCTCCGCAGGCGTCGCCGTGCGTCCTTCGAACGTGTAGGCGCCGTCGGAGAAGAACTCCGTCGAGGCGGGGTCGAGCGCGATCGCGATGCGGTCGAGGTGGCCCGCCTGCTCCGCCGCGTCGAGGATCGCCTGGATCGCCGCCTCGCTCGACGGCAGGTCGGGCGCGAAGCCGCCCTCGTCGCCGACCGCGGTCGCGAGGCCCTGCGAGCGCAGCACCTTCTGGAGCGCGTGGTACGTCTCGGCCGCGATCTGCAGCGCCTCGGAGAACGACTCGGCGCCGGCGGGGACGACCATGAACTCCTGGAGGTCGATCGAGTTCGCCGCGTGGACGCCGCCGTTGATCACGTTCAGCATCGGCACCGGCAGCACCCGCGCGCCCTTGCCGCCGAGGTACCGGAAGAGCGGCTGGTGCGCCTCCTCCGCCGCCGCCTTCGCGGTCGCGAGCGACACGCCGAGGATCGCGTTCGCGCCGAGCCGCCCCTTGTTCGGCGTCCCGTCGAGCTCGACGAGGCGCGCGTCGAGGGCGGCCTGGTCGTCGCCCTTCATCCCGCGGACCGCCTTGAAGATCTCGCCGTTGACGTTCCCGACCGCCTCCGTGACGCCCTTGCCGCCGTACGCGTCGCCGCCGTCGCGGAGCTCGACGGCCTCGTGCGCGCCGGTCGACGCGCCGGACGGGACGGCCGCACGGCCGAAGGCGCCGGACTTCAGACGGACGTCGACCTCGACGGTCGGGTTGCCGCGCGAGTCGAGGATCTGGCGGGCGCGGACGTCGGCGATGCGGCTCATTCGGTCTCCTTGGCGCGGTCGAAGTAGCGGTCCTGCTCCTCGAGCGGGAGCTCGGCCCAATTCTTCCCGTCCGACGCGGCCAGCGCCTCCGCAGTTGTTACGCGATCCCGGAACCGCCGCGCCGCGCGCCGCAGCTCGAGCTCCGGGTCGGCGTTGAGCCGGCGGGCCACGTTCACCGCCGCGAAGAGCAGGTCGCCGAGCTCGGCCGCCTGGCGCGGATCGGGCTCGGTCTCCGCCGCCGGCTCGCCGCTGCGCGCAACCTCCGCGCGGAGCTCGCGCAGCTCGTCGTCGAGGTCGGCGAGCGCGCCGTCGACGTCGGGGTACTCGAAGTTCACGGCCGCCGCGCGACGCTGCACTTTCCGCGCGTAGAGGAGCGCCGGCAGGCTCTCCGGCACGTCGTGGAAGACGCCCTCGCGTCCCTCCTCCTCCCGCTTGATCCGCTCCCAGTTCTCGCGCACGCGCTCCGCCGTCCGCGCCTCGGCGTCGCCGAACACGTGCGGGTGCCGCCGGACGAGCTTCGCGTGGACGAGACGCGCGACGTCCTCCAGGTCGGCGACGTCGCGCTCCTCGAGCAGAAGCGAGAGGAAGTACACCTGGAAGAGAAGGTCGCCGAGCTCGTCGACGAGCTTCGCGTCGTCGTCCGCGAGCGCCGCGTCGGCGACCTCGTACGCCTCCTCGACCGTGTGCGGCACGATCGTGCGCGCCGTCTGCTCGCGGTCCCACGGGCAGTCGCGGCGCAGCCGCTCGGTCAGCTGCTGGAGCTCGAGGAGGGCCCGGGCAAGGCCCTCGCCCTCCTCGCTCCGCACGTTCCTAGCCGGTCGTCGACGTGGTCGCGGTCGACGTCGTCGCCGGCGCGTAGCCCGTCGCGTACGCGATCTTCTTCGCGTACGTCTTCTTCAGGCCGTTGACCCACGCGGTCATCTCGCTGGTCTTCTTCGACTGAAGGAGCTGCGCCTTGATCGACGCCGACACGCTCGAGAGCGGCGTCACCTTCGCGGCCGTGATCGCGGTCATCGGCTCGATGATGTGCCAGCCGTACTGCGTGTGCACCGGCACCGAGATCTGGTGCGTCTTGAGCGAGAACGCGGCCTTGTCGAACTGCGGGACGGTCTGGCCCTTCGAGATCGTCAGGACGCCGCCCTTCGACGCCGAGCCCGGGTCCTTCGAGTACTTCTTCGCGAGGACGGCGAAGCTCGCGCCGTTCTTCAGCTGCGTCTCGAGCTGGTCGGCGAGCGCCTTGTTGTTGACGAGGATGTGGCGCACCGTCCGCGACTCGGCGGTCTGGTACGTCGACTTGTGCGCGGCGTAGTACGCGGCGACCTGCTTGTCGGTCACCTTCGTGTTGCCGGTGACCTTCGCGTAGAGCTTCTCCGAGAGGATCTGCGCGCGAAGCTCGCGCAGCAGCTCCGCCTCGGTGAGCCCCTGCGCCTTCAGCTGCGCCTGGTACTTCGTCTCGCTGCCGCCGAAGTACTGCTTCTTGATCTGCGTCAGCCGGGCCTGCACGTCCTTGTCGGAGACGGTGACGCCGAGGTCCTTGCCCTTCTGCTCGAGCTCGGACTGCTGGACGAGGTACGTCATGGCCTGGTCCTGCAGCGACTTGTACGCCGCGGTGCCGGCCTTCGGGAACGGCGTCTTGCGCGCCTTGTACGAGGCCTGGGCCGACGCGAGCAGCGCGGTGAACTGCGCCTTCGTGATCGGCGTGCCGTTGACGACGGCGACCGCGTCCGAGGGGACGCTCTGCGAGCTGCCGCCGCCGCACCCCGCAACAACGAGGACGGCTGCGATCAGCAGGAATACGGGCGAAAGGCGTAGCAGTCTCATGTCCGTCCTAATTGAGTGGAAAATGTGATGGCCGGCTGCGCTGTTCGGTGATCTTCAGGCTGCCCGGCGAGAGTCCAAGATAGCATCGACAAGTCGGATCGCCTGCGGAAATCCCTCTTCGCCGCGAAGACTTACTTCCCTATTAGCCACGGCGTAGACCGCAGTGTGGATTCGCTCGCGCAGCTCCTTCAGCTCTCCTGATCCGAGCACCAGTTGCCCGACCGTGGCCTTGCCGCCGCGGTACACGAGGTAATCGGCACCGAGGCGCGCAACCTTGATCTTCGCCTCCTGGATCGCGAACAGGTGCTCGACCGGCTCCGGGAGCGGCCCGTACCGGTCCTCGAGCGACGCCTGGAGCTCGCGGAGCTCGTCCTCGTCCTCCGCGAGCGCGAGCCGGCGGTGGATGTCGATCCGAAGCGCCTCGGAGGAGACGTACTGCTGCGGGACGTACGCGTCGATCCGCGCGTCGATCCGCACCGGCCGCACGGCGATCCGGTGCTGGCCCTGGAGCTCGGCGACCGCCTCGTTCAGGAGCTCGACGTAGAGCTCGAAGCCGACGGCGGCGACGTGGCCGGACTGCTCCGCGCCGAGCAGCTCGCCCGCGCCGCGGATCTCGAGGTCGCGCATCGCGATCGCGAAGCCGGCGCCGAGCTCGGTGTGGTCGGCGAGCGTCGCGAGCCGCGCGCGCGCCTCGCCCGTCAGCTCGTGCGCATCGGGATAGAAGAGGTACGCGAACGCGGTCTCGTCGGACCGGCCGACGCGGCCGCGGATCTGGTAGAGCTGCGCGAGCCCGAGCATGTCGGCGCGCTCGACGATCAGCGTGTTCGCCTGCGGGATGTCGATCCCGGACTCGATGATCGTCGTCGACACGAGCACGTCCGCGTCACCGCGCAGGAACGCGTGCATCTTGTCCTCGAGCTCCTTCTCGCGCATCTGCCCGTGCGCGACGAGGAAGCGGAGATCCGGCAGAAGCTGGCGCAGCTTCTCCGCCGCCTCCTCGATCGTGTCGACGCGGTTGTGGAGGTAGAACGCCTGGCCGCCGCGCTCGTGCTCGCGCCCGAGCGCGAGCGTGATGAGCTCCTCGTCGTACTCGCCGACGGTCGTGCGGATCGGGCGGCGTCCCTCCGGCGGCGTCTCGATGATCGAGATGTCGCGCATGCCGGCGAGCGAGAGGTGAAGCGTGCGCGGGATCGGCGTCGCCGAAAGCGTCAGCACGTCCACCTCGAGCCGCAGCGACTTCAGGAGCTCCTTCTGCGCGACGCCGAAGCGCTGCTCCTCGTCGAGGATCACGAGCCCGAGCTCCTTCGGGATCACGTCGCGCGAGAGGACGCGATGCGTCCCGATCAGCACGTCGACCTTGCCGGCGCTGAAGTCGGCGAGCACCTGCTTGACCTCCTTCGGAGCCCGGAACCTCGAGACCATCTCGACGCGGACGGGGAAGTCGCGGAAGCGGTCGCGGAACGTGTTCCAGTGCTGCTCGGCGAGGATCGTCGTCGGCGCGAGCATGAGCACCTGCTTGCCGTTGACGGCGACGGCGAACGCGGCGCGCACCGCGACCTCGGTCTTGCCGAAGCCGACGTCGCCGCAGACGAGGCGGTCCATCGGGCGCGGCGTCTCGAGGTCCTCCTTCACCGCCTCGATCGCGTTCTCCTGGTCGGGCGTCTCGCGGTACGGGAACGACGCCTCGAGCCGCGTCAGCCATTCGTGGTCGAGCTCGTACGCGATCCCCTCGCGCGTCTGCCGCTGCGCGTAGAGCTGGATCAGCTCGGTCGCGAGCTCCCGCACCGACTCGCGCGCGCGCGACTTCAGCAGCTGCCACGCCTTGCCGCCGAGCTTCGAGAGCGCGGGCGCGCTCGCGTCGGCGCCGATGTAGCGCGAGACCTTCCCGAGCTGCTCGTGCGGGACGTAGAGGCGGTCCTCGCCGCGGAACGCGAGCAGGAGGTAGTCGCGCGTGACGCCGGCGACCTCCTTCGTCTCGAAGCCGAGCAGCTGCCCGACGCCGTGGTCCTCGTGCACGACGTAGTCGCCGGTGCGGAGGTCGGCGAACGACTGGAGCGCGCGGCCGCCGATCCGGCGCTCCTTCGGGACGCGGCGGCGGAAGACCTGGTGGTCCGGCAGCAGCGCGAGCCCGAGCTCGCGCCAGACGAAGCCGCGCCGCGCCGGCGCGACGGCGAACAGCACCTCGGGCTCCTCCGGCAGCGGCTCGCCGGGCTCGAGGACGCGCGCGGCGATCTTCCGCAGGAGGTTCTGCGTGCGCAGCGCCTCGCCGCGGTGCGGGAACGCGACGACGACGCGCTGGCCGCTGCGGACGAGCGCGACGAGCTCGTTCTCCGCCTCGGCGAGCCCGCGCGCCGCGATCGCGGGCCGCTGCGCCTCGAAGGCGAGCGGCTGGCCCTGCGGGAACGGGTCGAGCTCCGTCGTGCCGGCGAGCGGCACGGGCTCGAGCCCGTCCTCCGCCCAGACGCGTCGCACGTCGTCCGGCCGGAAGACGAGGTCGGGCGCGCGGTCGAGCGGCGGCACGAGGTCCTCCGGGACCGGGCGGATCTCTCCTTCTTCTCCGTGCCACTCCTCGACGAGGTCGAGGCGGCGCTCGACCGCGGGGTACACGACGGCCTCCGCGACCGGGTGCAGCGCGCGCTGCGTGAACGGCGAGAACGCGCGGATCGACTCGATCTCGTCGCCGAAGAGCTCGACGCGGAGCGGCTCGCGCCCCGTCGTCGGGAAGACGTCGACGAGCCCGCCGCGGACGGCGAACTGGCCGCGGTCGTCGACGCGCTCGACGCGGTCGTAGCCCGCGAGCGCGAGCGACTCGGCGAGCCCCTCGACACCGACGTCGAGCCCCGGGCGGAGCTCGAGCGGCTCGGGCCGCGCCGCCGCGGGCGGCAGCGCCTCCGCGAGCGCGAGCGCCGACGCGCAGACGAGCCCGCCGCGCGCGAGCACGTCGAGCGCGCGCGCCCGCTCGCCGACGAGGTGCGGCGGCGGCTCGAGCCCGGACTCCCAGCGGACGCCGCGGCTCGGCATGAACCCGACCAGCTCCTCGCCGAGAAACCACGCCGCCGCCTCGGCGGCGTCCCGCGCGTCGGCGTCCTCCGGGAGAAGGCACACGAGCGCCCTCCCGAGCTTCTCGTGGAGCGACGCGAGGACGACCGGCAGCGCCGCCTCGGAGACGCGGACGCGCGCCGGCATCGCCTCGGCGAGCTCGCCGAGCCGCTCGAGCTCGACGAGCTCGGAGACGAAGGCATGGAGAACGGGACGGTCCATGACGAACGGCGGAACCGGCGGTTCCGCGCCGTTTCATCGTATCGGCGTCCCTTCCCCTAGAGACGGCGCGCGAGCGCGAGCGCCTCGTCGGGCGCGAGGGCGCGCCCGCGCTCGACGTCGGCGTCGAACTCCCCGCCCGCGAGGTCTTCGATGCGCGAGCGCGTGCGCGCGTACCAGTCGCTCGTCTCCGGAGGACGCGTGGCCGCGATCGACGCCCGCAGGTCCTCCGCAGCGCCCAGCAGCTCCGCCGCGTCGCGCGGCGAGCCGTCGGTCGCGGTGACGGCGGCCGCGATCTCGAGCAGGTCGGCGATCCCGTGGCGGTCGCCCACCTCGCTCGTCGGCGGGATGCTCGCCTCGAGCAGCGCACGGGCGTCCACGACGGCGCCGAGGTCGAGCTGCACGCGCGCGAGCCACCGCAGCGCGGCCGCCTCCTCACGGCGCTCGTGGATCTCGCGCGCGAGGGAGAGCGCGCCGCGGAAGACGCCGTCGGCCGCCTCGAGGTCGCCGTCCCGGAACTCGACGATCCCGAGGTTCGACGTCACGATCGCGCGGTTGCGCTCGCTGCCGGCTCCCGCGTAGCAGTCGATCGCGTCGTTGAGGAGACGCCGCGCCTCGGCGAGGTCGCCGCGGAACTGCGCGAGGTTCCCGAGATTCGAGAGCGCGCCTCCGACGCGGGCCGCGTCGTCGAGCTCGCGAGCGAGCTCGAGCGCCTTCGTGAACGCCGCTTCGGCGGCGTCGAACTCCCCGAGCTCGGCGAGCATGATCCCGAGCCCGTTCCGGCACTGCTGGATCGCGAGGAGCGGGGCGTCGCCGTCGAGCGCGAGAACGGCCTCGTACGCTCGGCGGCCCTCCATGAGATACCCGTGGATGTTCCAGAACCCGACGAGGCCCGCTGCGAGCCGCGCGGCGCTGCCCCGGTCGCGCTGCTCGACGGCGAAGGCGAGGGCGACGCGAAGATTCTCGTGCTCGAGCTCGAGGCGGTCGAGCCGCTCGGGCGCCGCGAGCCGGTTGGGCCGGGAGCTCTCGACGAGCGCGAGGAAGTACGCGAGATGGGCGCGGCGGACATCGTCGGGGACGCCCAGCTCGGCCGCGTACTCCCGAAGCAGCTCGAGCATGGCGAACCGGTCGCCGCTGCGCCGGAGCAGGCTCTTGTCGACGAGGGACGCGAGCGTGTCGAGCGAGCCGCCGCACACCCCCTCGATCGCGTCGAGGGACGCGCCGCCGGAGAAGACGGAGACGTCGACGAAGAGCCGCTGCTCGTCCTCGTCGAGCAGCCCGTAGCTCCAGTCGATCGTCGCGCGCAGCGTCTGCTGGCGCGTCGGGGCGTCGACCCGTCCCGCGGTGAGCAGGTCGAGGCTCCGTTCGAGCCTGTCGGCGATCGCACGCGTCGGCAGGAGCTTCACCCGAGCGGCCGCGAGCTCGATCGCGAGCGGCAGCCCCTCGAGCCGGGCACAGATCTCCGGCACCGCCTCGTCCGCGACGAACGACGGGTCCGCCCCGCGCGCCCGGGCGACGAACAGCTCCTCCGCCTCCTCGAGCGGCGGCACCGGGTACTCCTGCTCGCCGGCGACGCGGAGCACCGCGCGGCTCGTGACGAGCAGCCGCAGCTCCGGCGCCGCCTCGAGCAGATCCGAGAGGAACGGCGCGGCCGGCAGGAGCTGCTCGAAGTTGTCGAGGAGGAGCAGCTGCTCGCGCGGGCGCAGGAGCTCGAGCAGCGCGTTGCGGTTCGCCTCGGTCGCTCCGGCCGCCTGCGCGACCGCGTCCGGCACGAGCGCCGGGTCGACGACGGTCGCGAGCCGGACGAGCGTCGCCCCGTCGCGCAGCTCGGGCTCGAGCGCGCGGGCGAGCTCCAGCGCGAGCCGCGTCTTGCCGATCCCGCCCGGGCCCGTCAGCGTCATCAGGCGCACGCCGCCCCGGAACAGGCCCGCCGCCTCCGCGAGCTCGCGGCCCCGGCCGATGAGCGGCGTCGGAGGCGCGGGCAGTCGCGACGCGGGAGCGCGGTGCTCGGCCGGCGGCGCGAGCGACGCGTCCTGCTCGAGGATCAGGTGCTGAAGCCGGACGAGCTCCGCGCCCGGCTCGACGCCGAGCTCCTCGACGAGCGTCTCGCGCGCCCGCGTGAACTCGGCGAGCGCATCGGCCTGGCGGCCGGCGCGGTAGAGCGCGAGCATGAGCTGCGCGCGCGGCCGCTCCCGCAGAGGCTCCGCCTCGACGAGACCTTGCAGCTCGGGGATCACCGCCGAGTGGCGCCCGAGCTCGAGATCCGCGTCGATCCGGTCCTCGAGCGCGGCCAGCCGGAGCTCCTCGAGCCGCAGCCGGTCGAACTCCGGCTCACCCCGCCACAGCGCGAGCGCGGAGCGCAACCGGTCCGCGCCCTCGCCGGGCGGCAGCGACGCCGCCTCCGCGCGGAGCTCCTCGAAGCGGGCGAGGTCGAGCTCGGCGGAGGCGAGCTCGATCACGTAGCCGGAGGCGCGACGCGTGACGACGTCGCGGCCGAGCGCTCGCCGCAAATGCGAGACGTGGGCCTGAAGCGCGTTCCTCGCCGTCTCCGGCGGGTCGTCGCCCCAGAGCGCGTCCGTCAGGCGCTCGTCCGACACGACCTCGTTCGCGTGCAGCAGCAGCGTCGCGAGCAGCGCGCGGGGCTTCGCTCCGGTGACGGCCACCGTCCGGCCGTCGTCGACGACCTCCAGCGGGCCCAGGATCAGGAACTCCATCGGCGAGCTTTCGTAGCAGTTTCGGGCCGCCGGTGCCTGCATCAGCGGGCTTTCAGTCGTCCTTCAGGCCGGTCCTCGACGCTGGCGGAGTCCCGTTGATCGCTGTTCGAAAGGAGCACGACGATGAAGAAGTCCGCACTCGCTCTTGCCGCCGTCCTCGTCCTTGCGGTGACGGTGTTCGTGTCGACCGGGTCCGCCACCAACGTGCGGCCGCACCCGTTCGTGTCGACCGGCTTCAGCTCGGGTCCCGACCAGGATGTCCGCTCCACTCCGAAGCAGGACGTCCGCTCCACGCCGGACCAGGACGTCCGCTCGCGCACGCCCGACCAGGACGTTCGCGGCCGTGTCGCACCGCACGCGGCCAAGACGTGGGCGTCCAAGGCGTGGGGCAGCAGCTGGTCGTAGCCCCTGCCGGTCTGCGTGCACGCCACGCAGAGCCGAGATGCCGTGGGGCGGGTGCGCCGCAGTGCCCGCCCCGCGCCTCGGTCAGAGCCGGTAGACCCTGAGCGCGTTCTCGCGGAGGATGGCCCGGGCCGCCGGCTCGAGCTCGTCCTCCGCGAGCAGCTCGGGGAGAGTCTCCGAGAGCGCGTCGCGCCACCACGTCGCCGCGAGCAGATAGAGCTCCGGCGTCCGCGCTGCGTCCGACGCGTAGAGCAGCTTCGACACCGGCGCGAGCTCGAGCACCTCTGCGAGCGCCGTCGCCGGACGCGCGACGTGCGGGATCGTGAGCGAGAGGTCGAGGCACACGTTCGGGTACACGTGCGCGAGCCAGCCCGCCTGCCGGACGAACGGCCAGCAGTGCAGGAGCACGAACGTCGTCGAGTCGAACCGCTCGAGCAGCGGCTTCAGCAACGACGGGTCCGACCGCCAGAGATGCAGGTCGCTGTCGCCGAAGCCGCAGTGCACCTGCACCGGGAGCGGGGCGCCCGTCGCCTCGTTCGCCTCGAGCGCGGCGACGACGTGCTCGGAGACCCGGTCGAGCCCGCCGCGGTATGCGGCGATCGTCTTCAGCCCGACGAAGCCGCGCTCGCGCGCGGTCGCCGTCTCCTCCGCCGCGTGCTCGCCGCGCGTCTCGAGCCGGAGGATCGGGACGACGCGGCAGCCCGCGAGCTCGCCCATCTCGTCCCAGCTCGTCCCGACGTCGACGGACGGGAAGCCGTCGTCGACGATCAGGAGCTCGGTGTTCGTCGCGCGGAGGAACGACGACGCGTACTCGGCCGGGTCGGCGGCGAGCCGCGCGGCGTAGACCGCGTCCTCCGCCGGCTCGCACCCGAGGTGCGCCGCCATCGCGCGGACGGCGCGGCGATACGTCACGCCGCTCGCGATGTGCGGCCACTGGCGCGGGTCGGTCGCCTCGGAGAAGAGCCCGCGGAACTCGTCGAGGGATGCCGGCGGCGCGCGCAGGATCCCGTGCGCGTGGTGGTCGACGAGCGGGATCCCGCTCAGTACTTCTCGAAATGACCCTGTTGCTCGAATGCCGCGTCTCCGGCGGAGTAGGCCGCCCACTCGGAGCGGCGGACGGCGAGGTAGGCGCCGGCGAGCACGGGGCCGAGCGCTCCGGTCAGCAGGTCGTCGGCGGCGAGCGCGTCGAGCGCCTCCTCCTGCGTCGCCGGCAGCCGGACGATGCCGCGCTGCGCGCGCACGTCGTCGGGGATCGTCGCCGGGTCGACCTGCACCGGCTCCGGCGGCTCGAGCCCGCGCTCGATCCCGTCGAGGCCCGCGGCGATGATCCCGCCGAGCGCGAGGTACGGGTTGCACGTCGAGTCGCACGCCTTCAGCTCCGCGTTCGTCGACGCCTCCTCCGAGCCGCGGAACGGCGACGCGACGCGCACCGGCGCCTCGCGGTTGTCGTAGCCCCAGCACGTGTACGCGCCGGCCCAGTACTGCGGGACGAGCCGGTGGTACGAGTTGAAGCTCGGCGCGGTGAGCCCGCAGAGCCCGGGGAGATGTTCGAGCACGCCCGCGATGAACGAGCGCGCGGTCGACGACAGCCCGTCCTCCGTCGCGCCGTCGTAGAAGCGGTTGCGGTCGCCGTCCCAGAGCGAGAAGTGCACGTGTCCGCCGTTGCCGGCGTTGTCGGGCCACGGCTTCGGCGCGAGCGACGCGACGAGCCCGCGCGCGGTCGCGACGCCGCGGATCGTCTCGCGGACGAGCAGCTGCTCGTCGGCCGACTGCAGCGCCGGCGCGTGCGGCGTCGAGATCTCCTGCTGACCGTGACCGAGCTCGGCGTAGTACTGCTCGAGCGGGATCGCCTGTGCGTCGAGCGCGCGCGCGAGGTCGTCGACATAGTCCTGCGACGCCGTCGCCGCGATCGTCGAGAAGCAGAGCGCGGAGTCGACGGGGACGTACGCGCCGTCGACCTTCGTCGCGAGCGAGAACTCGTTCTCGAACGACGCGCGCATGACGAGCCCGCGCCCCGCGAGCCTCGCCTCCATCCGCTTCAGGAACGAGCGCTGGCACACCGGCGCCGGCGTCCCGTCGCGGTTCATGTGATCCGTGAGCATCGCGCCGGTCGCGGGTGCGTACGGGAGGACGCGGAACGTGTCGAGGTCCGGGACGAGCCTGATCTCCCCGACCGGGCCCATCCCCTCGACCGGCTGGAGGTGGTCGAGCCCGTTCATCGCCTGCATCGCGACGGTGAGCCCGATGCCGCTCTCGAGCCGGCCCTCGAGCCCGTTGCGCCCCGACGACTTCGAGCGCACCGTCCCGTCGTTGCCGCACCAGAGGAAGCGGACGAGGCGGAGACCCGCCTCGTCCGTCCTCGCCAGAACGTCCTTCGCCGTCACGCAGCCGTCGCCGGAGCCGGCTGGCCGCGCCGCGCGTGGTACTCGCTGATCCCGTAGATCACGATCGCCGCGAGCACCGACACGGCGCACAGCACGCCGAGCCAGATCCGCCAGTGCGTGACGGTGAAGAGCCCCGTCCACGGGCTGCGGAACGTGACGTACGCGCCGAACGCCGACGCGAGCATCCCGATCACGCCGCACGCGTACAGGACGTACGGATGCGCCGCGCGCACCTCGTCGAACTTCGCCGGGAACGCGCGCTTCACGAGGAAGATGTCGGCGAAGAGCAGCACCATCGAGATGCACCAGATGACGGTGACGGCGGCCTGGAAAAGCCAGTACGCCCTCTGGTTGTTGTCGCCGCTCACCCACGGGTTGAAGATCGCGACGACGAACAGCGACGACAGGATCGTCTGCGTGACGATCGCGTAGACCGGCACTTTCGTCTTCTCGTTCACGGTGCCGAGCTTCGGCGGCATCCGCTGCTCGAGCCCGGACACGAAGAGCAGGCGCGAGAACGAGTAGTTGTAGACGACGGTGTTCGAGACGAAGAACCAGATCAGCACGAGCGCGATGATCACCGCGAAGGCGTGCGACCCCCAGAACCCCTTCTGCACCGCGACGAGGATGTCGGTCGTGTTGCCGACGCTCTTCGACGCGGGCAGCGCGAGCATCGTCCCGAGCGTCGCCCAGAGGTACGCGACCATCACGACGATCGAGCCCCAGAAGAGGTACTTCTTGATCGACTTGAGGTGGACGATCTCGACGCCCATGTTGAGCGGCACCTCGATCCCGAGCAGCGCGAGGATCACGAAGCCGAACCACGTCCACTCGGTGCCCTTGATCTTGTAGTTCGCCGCGTCGCCCCAACCGGGCGTCGCGGAGTGGCCCGAGCCGATCAGCCAGAGGATGCCGGCGAGGCCGATCACGAAGATGCCGGCGCCGTAGAACACGACGGCCCAGTTCGCGTACGTCTGCGTCATCCGCAGGCGCAGCATCGACATGAACGCCGAGAACCAGAGCACGGCGAGGATGACGAGGCCCTGCTGCCACGCCTTCGCGAGGCCGCCCGTGTCGATGAACTGCCAGAGCGTCACGACCGCGTCGCCCGTCGCGACCATGACGAGGATCCCGGGCCACCAGGCGCAGAAGCCGGCGAAGAAGCCCCAGAACGGGCCGAGCGCCTTCTGCGTCCACACGTAGAGCGACCCTTCCTGCGGGAACATCTGCCCGAGCTGGGACGTGACGAGGGCTCCGGGGATCAGGAACAGCAGGAACCCGAGGATCCAGTACGTGAACGCGGCCTGCCCGGCCTGCTGGATCGCCGACGCGTTGATGATGAACAGGACGACCGCCACGAAGATGACCGTCATGTCGAACGAGTTGAGGACCCGCGGGAGCATCCCCGGGGCCAGCTTCTCGGACACCATCACGCGCTCGCCTGCATTCGCAGCCATGCGGTGCCTCCCTTCGCGGAACGTGACAGGTGCGACGATACGGCTACAGGCCGGGGTCACGCAAGATCCGCGCCAGGAGCTCGGCGCGGGTCTCGAGCGAGCCGACGAGCACGTGCTCGTCCTCCGCGTGGGCGCCGCCGCCCTCGGCGCCGAGCCCGTCGAGCACCGGGACGCCGTACGCGGCGACGAGGTTCCCGTCCGACCCGCCGGCGACCGCGGCCTCGCCGAGGTCGAGGCCGAGCGCGCGGCCGTGCTCCCGCGCGCGCTCGAACAGGCGCGCGCCGCCCTCCGAGCGCTCGAGCGGAGGTCGCGTCCAGCCACCCTCCAGGACGAGGCTCGTGCCGGGCGTCTCCGTCGCGAGGTCGCCGAAGACGGCGGCGAGCCGGTCGCGCGCGGCGATCGTCGGGACGCGGACGTCGATCAGCGCGTCCGCCTTCGCCGCGACGACGTTCTCGCGCGTGCCGCCGGAGATGACGCCGACGTTCACCGTGACGCCGGCGGCCGGGTCGTTCAGGTCGTGGAGGCGCGAGACGAGCCGCGCGAGCTCGGCGACGGCGCTCGCGCCGCTCTCCGCCTCGGCGGCGTGCGCGGCGCGGCCGGTGACGACGAGGCGGAAGCGGCCGAGGCCCTTCCGCGCGGTCTTCAGGTCGCCGTCCGCGGTCGGCGGCTCGCACACGAGGGCGGCGGCGGCGCCGTCGGCGGCGCGGCGGAGCGCGTCGTGGGCGGACAGGCTGCCGATCTCCTCGTCCGCGGTGAGCGCGACGCGGAGCGCACGCGTCCCCTCGCGCCGGCGGATCGCCTCGAGCAGCACGACGAGGCCGCCCTTCATGTCGTAGCTGCCGGGCCCGTACGCGCGGCCGTCGTCGACGCGCCACGGCAGGCGCGCGAGCGAGCCGCGCGGCCAGACGGTGTCGAGGTGGCCGAGCAGGAGCAGCGGCGCGCCGTCGCCGGGGAACGAGGCGAGGAGATGCTCGCCGGCGTGCTCGACCTCGCCGCCGCGCGCGCCGAGCTCGTCCGCCATCCGCTCGCGGAGCTCGCCGGTGTCGCCGGTCGGCGACTCGATCTCGACGAGCTCGCGGAGGAGGTCGATCATCGCTCGAGCGCGTCGAGGAGCGTCTTCGGCGCGACGGCGCAGAACGCGTCCTCGGCGATGCCCGCGACGTCGTCCCAGTCGACGTCGCCGTGGAGCAGGACGCCGAGCCAGCCGCGGTGCCCGACGTACGGCGGCCGGAAGAAGCGCTCCGGGTCGCCGGCGACGAGCGCCTCCTGCGTCCCGGGCTCGGCGGCGCACCAGATCGCGAACCGGCCGTCGCCGTGGTGGTCGTCGAGCAGCATCAGGAAGCACGTCTTGCCGCGGACGAAGAACGACGGCGCCCCGTGGCTCGGACGCTCGCTCGTCTCGGGAAGTGCCAGGCACACCGCGCGCAGCCGCTCGAGCGCGGCCGCGCGGGCCTTCGCGGTCGGATAGCTCACGTCACAAACTATTGCCGAACAGGTCACTCGGGGACCTGTCGTGGTGTCAGACACGGTTCGCAGGAGCGTCGCGACTTCCTCGCGGCCCGGTGTCGGACACCGGATGTGACGAGCTCAGCGGCGGTTGACCGTCGCCTGCGCGCGCTCGACGCCCTCCGCGTCGAGCGTCTCGACGGCGTCGGCGGCCCGGGCGACCAGCGCCTCGGCGTCCTCGTGCGGCTCGAAGTCGGACAGCACCCAGTCGGCGAGAGGACGAGGGTCGCCCCGCCCGGGCCGGCCGACGCCGACGCGCAGCCGGAGGAACTCCTGCGTCTTCAGGTGCGACGCGATCGAGCGCAGGCCGTTGTGGCCCGCGAGCCCGCCGCCGAGCCGCACCTGGAGCCGTCCCGCCTCGAGGTCGCTGTCGTCGTGGACGACGAGCACCGCGTCCGGGGCGACCTTGAAGAAGCGCGCGGCCGCGCCGACCGACGTCCCGGACTCGTTCATGTACGTCTCCGGCTTCAGGAGCGCGAGCTTGTGGCCGTCGAGCCGGATCTCGGCGAGCTGCCCCGAGAACTTCGAGCGCCACGAGCCGTCGTGGCGGCGCGCGAGCTCGTCGACGACCATCGCGCCGGCGTTGTGGCGGTTGCGCGCGTACTCGCGGCCGGGATTGCCGAGACCGACGACGAGCAGGTCGAGCGACGAGCCCTGACGCCGCGGCCAGAGCCGCATGCGTTAGCCCTCGTCGGCGGGTGAGTCGGCGGGCGCTTCCTCGGCCGGGGCACCCTCGGCGGCGGGCGCCTCGCCCTCGGCGCCTTCCTCGGCCTCTTCGACCTCGGCCTCGATCGCGCGGGTCGGCGCGGTGACGCTCGCGAGGACCGTCTCGGGATCGTCGAGGAGCTTCACGCCGTCGGGGACGACGACGTCGCCGACCCGGAGCGAGCCGCCGATCGAGAGACCCGACACGTCGAGGTCGATGTGCTCGGGAACCTCGAGCGGCAGCGCCTCGACGTTCAGCTCGCGGAGCGGCTGCGAGAGCACGCCGCCCTCGCGCACGCCCGGCGCGTTCTCGCCGTTGACGAGCTGGACGGTGACGGAGGCGGTGATCGTCCGGTCGAGGCGGACCTCGTGCAGGTCGACGTGCGTGACGCCGCCCCGCACCTTGTCCACCTGGAAGTCCTTCAGGATCGACGGGTGCGTCTCCCCCGCGCCGTCGATCTCGACGTCGAGGATCGAGTGGAGCCCGCCGGCGCCGGTCAGCGCGCGCCGGAGCTCGCGCTCGGCGACCGCGATCGCGACCGGCTCGCCGCCGCCGTAGAGCACGCCGGGGACGATGCCCTGGTGGCGCAGGCGCCGCGTCTCGCGCGAGCCGAGGCTCTCCCGCTTCGTCACGACCAGCTTTGTCCGCTCTCCAGCCATACCGGCGGGCAATGGTACAGACTGGCGGGCGGTGTTCGAGGAGCTGCTCCGGGGGTGGGACGGCGAGGAGGCCGTCGTCCGGTTCGACCGCGAGAGCGGCGCCTGGATGTTCGTCTGCATCCACTCGACCGTCCGCGGGCCGGCCGGCGGCGGGACGCGGCTGCGGGTCTACCCCACGCCGGCGGACGGGCTCGCGGACGCGCTGCGGCTCTCGGCGGCGATGACCCGGAAGATGGCCGTCGCGAACATGCCCCGCGGGGGCGGGAAGGCGGTGCTCGCGGTGCCCGAGCTGCCGAGCGGCGAGGCGCGGCGCGCGCTGCTGCTCCGCTACGGCGACCTCGTCGCGTCGCTGCGCGGCACGTACCACACCGCCGGCGACATGAACATCGCGCCGGAGGATCTCGACGTCGTCGCCGAGCGGACGGAGTTCGTCTTCGGGACGACCGGCGGCGGCGGCTCGAGCGGACGCGGGACGGCGCGCGGCGTGCTGCACGGGATCCGCGCGAGCGTCGAGCACGTCTACGGCTCGCCCGCGCTCGGCGGACGGACGGTGCTCGTCCAGGGCGTCGGCTCCGTCGGCGCCGACCTCGCGAGCCGGCTCGCGGAGGACGGCGCGCGCGTCCTCGTGTCGGATGTCGACGCGGACGCAGCGGGCCGCGTCGCCGGGCGGATCGGCGGCGCGGTCGTCGCGCCCGACGCGGCGCTCGCGACCGAGTGCGACGTCTACGCGCCGTGCGCGGTCGGCGGCACGCTCGACCGCGCGTCGATCCCGACGCTCCGCTGCCGCGTCGTCGCGGGCTCCGCGAACAACCAGCTCGCCGAGCCGGAGGACGCGGACCGGCTCGCGGCTGCCGGGATCCTCTACGCGCCGGACTACGTCATCAACGCCGGCGGCGTCATCCAGCTGCTCGGGCTCGAGGGCCTCGGCTGGGACGAGGACGAGGTCGAGCGGCATCTCGCCGGGATCGGCGACACGCTGCGGACGATCTACGCCGAGTCGGCCGCGGAGGGGATCACGCCGGAGACGGCTGCCGCGCGCCTCGCGGAGCGGAGACTCAGCCGAGCGACGTGATGTAGGCGCGGTACGCGGCCTTGCTCTTCGGCTTCGTCGCGAGGTCGAAGACCGAGCCGGGCACGCTCTCGAAGTACGCGAGCATCTCCGTCCGCTTGTGCGTCCGGACGAACTGGCCCATCGTCTTGATGAACACCGGGTCGTCGATCCCCCAGAGGCCCCATTCCGGGAACGAGAACGGCTTGCCGGGGTGCGCCTTGTACAGCGCCTTCGCCGCGTCCCACTCGGCCTTCCCCTTGATGTCGTAGAGGTCGTCGCCGACGACGTCGACGTACGCGTCGCCCGGGTAGTACGCCTGCGCGGAGTTGCCGGGGAGATCCGGGTCGCCGAAGCCCTGCGGGTTCCAGACGACGCGCGTGTCCGGCATCGGGTTCTCCGGCAGGTCGTTCGCGATCGGCGGCATCCCGAGCGAGCGCAGCTTCGCGTTGATGTCCGCGGCGGCGCCGCCGTGGACGATGAGGTACACGCGCGCGAACGCCTTCCGGAACCACGCGGTCTGATGGCCGGGCTTCACGGCGCCGCCCTTCGTGTACGCGCAGTAGAGGTTCCAGTAGCCGTTCATCTCGCCGAACGGACGGATGTAGATCGGCTGCGCCCACTGGTTGATCGCGCCGTTCAGCGCGATGAGGTACGCGTCACCCTTCCCCTGCGCGATCTGCTGCGGCGTGATCGCCTCGCGGCCGTCCTTCCCGCGCGTGCCGAGACCGATCATCGGCACGCCGCCGAGCTGCTGGAAGAGCGCCGTGAACTGCGAGCCCCACGACGCGCCCTGGTCCCAGCCGACGATCACGTGGCGGACGGCCGAGTCCTGGCCGGTCAGCTGCTGGAAGCGGCCGACGTCGCCCTTGATCCCGAGCGACGGCATGGCCGCGGCCACGCCGGGGACGGCGAGGGCGAGCACGGCGACGGCTGCCGGCACGAGGCGCCTCATGCCCTCAAGTATCGGCTTCCGGTGAGATTCCTCAAGCCTTGGGGCGCGGGAGCCGATTTGGAGTGCGATGAGATCGGTCAGCCCGGACCGGCCCACGCTCGACCTCGCCGCCGTGGCGGGGGCGGTCGCCCTCGTCTTCGGCTTCGCGCTCGACCTCGGCACGAAGACGTACGCGATCTGGCACGGCGGGCTCGGGCTCGTCGTCTACAACGACGTCCACGCCGGCGACTTCCGGCGCCGGGTCGTGATGTCCGTCGTCGCGATCGCCGTCACGTATGCGCTCGCCGACGTCGCGCGGCGGCGCGGCGTCGGGCGGCTCTGGGGCGCGTGGATCGGCGCCGGCCTCCTCGTCGGCGGCGTGATGGCGAACGGCGTCTCGCATCTCATCTGGTCCGCGGGCGTCCCGGACTTCATCCACGTGTACTCGCTGTCGCCGGACGTCTGGAACGTCGCCGACTTCGAGATCGCGTGGGGCCTGACCGGCGGCATGGCGTCGGTCGTCGCCGCGGCGGTCTACGCGTACGTGCGCGACCACCGCCGCCGTCCGGTGACGGACGCCCGGCTCTAGAAGAGCTGGTTCTCGCCGCCGAAGATCGCCGACACGGAGTCGTCGGCGAAGACGTTCATGATCGTGTCGGCGAGGAGGCCCGCGACCGGGAGCACGGTGAGGTTCGCCGGCGCCTCGAGCTGGTTGATCGGCACGCTGTCGGTGACGACGATGCCGTCGATCGGCGCCTCGTGGAACTTCTCGAGCGCGCCGCCGCAGAAGACGCCGTGCGTGGCGAAGACGTAGACGGCCTTCACGCCCGTCGCGCGCAGCGCCTCGACGTTCGCGATCAGCGTGCCGCCGGTCATGATCACGTCGTCGCCGACGATCGCGATCTTGTCGCGGACGCGGCCGGTGATCTCGGTCACCTCGGCCTTGTCGCGCTCGGGGCGGGTCTTGTGCATGATCGCGAACTCGGCCTCGATCATCTCGGCGAAGCGGACGGCCATCTTCGCGCGGCCCTCGTCGGGCGCGACCGACACGATCTCCGGGCCGGTGAGCCCGAGGTCGCGGAAGTGGCGCGCGAACAGCGGCAGCGCGGTCATGTGGTCGACGGGGATCGTGAAGAAGCCCTGGATCTGGCCGGCGTGGAGGTCCATCGTCAGCACGCGGTCGACGCCGGCGAGCTGGAGCATGTCGGCGACGAGGCGCGCGGAGATCGGCTCGCGCGGCCGCGCCTTCCGGTCCTGCCGCGCGTACGGGAAGAGCGGCATGACGGCCGTGATCCGCTTCGCGGACGCGAGCTTCGCAGCCTGGATCATGAACATGAGCTCCATCAGGTTCCGGTCGACGGGCTGGCAGCCCGTCTGCACGAGGAAGACGTCGGCGCCGCGGATCGACTCGAGATAGCGGCCGTACGTCTCGCCGTTCGCGAACGTGTCGAGCTCGATGTCGCCGAGCTCGACGCCGAGCTTCTCCGCGATCTGCCGCGCGAGGTCGGGGTGCGACCGGCCGGCGAACACCATGAGCCGCTTCTGCGGCCCGCGCTCGATCCAGTGACCCGTCTCCGGCTGCGTCACGGACGCTCCTTCGAGTCCGGGCAGGGCCAGCTCAGCTGTCAGGCTCTCCATGTTTCTCGTAGACCCACCCTTCCTTGGTGACCTGCCGTGGCGGGAAACCGGCGAGCGACCCCGGGGGCACATCATCGGTGATCACGGTGCCCGCCGCAATCCAGGTGTCGTCGCCGATGTCGACCGGAGCATCGAACGTATTGTCGACCCCGGTCCTGACGTTGCTGCCGATCCGGGTCCGGGCCTTGGGCCGGCCCGGGGTGTGCTTGAAGTTGGCGGTGACGTTGCCGGCGGCGACGTTCGTGTCGTCCCCGATCTCGGCGTCGCCGATGTAGGAGAGGTGCGGGATCTTCGTCCGCGCCCCGACCGTCGTCGCCTTCACCTCGACGAACGTGCCGATCTTCGCGTCCTCGCCGACGCTCGTGCCCGGGCGGACGTACGCGAACGGGCCGATCTCGACGCCGGACGCGATCCGGACGCCGCCCCGGATCACGGTGTGCGGGTGGATCGTCACGTCCGGCTCGATCTCGACGCCGGCCTCGATCCACGTGGAGACGGGGTCGACGATCGTGACGCCGGCGAGCATGTGCGCCTCGTTGATCCGGTCGCGGAGCGCGGCGGCGACGGCGGCGAGCTCGACGCGCGTGTTGATCCCGTCGACCTCGAACGGATCCGGCGCGACGTGCACGGCGACCGGGTCGCCGTCGCCGACGAGGAGGCCGAGCGTGTCGGTGACGTAGAGCTCGCCCTGGGCGTTGTGCGGCTCGAGCCGGTCGAGCGCGGGCCAGAGCTTCTCCGCGGCGAAGACGTAGATGCCGGAGTTCACCTCGCGGAGCTCGAGCTCCTCCGGCGTCGCGTCGCCCGCCTCGACGATGCGCGCGAGGCTCCCGTTCGCGTCGCGGACGATGCGGCCGTAGCGGCGCGGGTCCTGCGGCTCGAACGAGAGCACCGTTCCCGCGGCGCCTGCGCTCGTGTGCGTGTCGAGCAGCGCACGGATCGTCTCGGGGCGGAGCGCGGGGACGTCGCCGTTCAGCACGAGCACGTCGCCGCTCGCGCCGGCGAGCGCGGCGCGCGCGGAGCGGACGGCGTCGCCGGTACCGAGCGGCTGCTCCTGCACCGCGACCTCGAGGCCCTCGTACAGCGTCGCCGTGTCGGGCGACGCGACGACGACGACGCGGCCGACGCCGGCGTCCTGCGCGGCGGCGATCACCCAGTCGACCATGCGGCGGCCGAGCACCGGGTGCAGGTGCTTCGGCGTCGCGCTCTTCATGCGCGTGCCGAGGCCGCCGGCCATCACGACTGCTGCGAGGTCGTCTGCCATGTCAGGGGGTGAGAATGGCTGGGGCGCCAGGATTCGAACCTGGGATCACGGGACCAAAACCCGTTGCCTTACCGCTTGGCCACGCCCCAGGGAAATGGGACCGCAAGCTTAGCGGCGGTCGATGAGGAAGAACCCGACCGCGACGACCGCCGCGACGACGATTCCGACGAGCAGCAGGGTCTTCGCGAGGAACGCGAAGAGGACGAACAGCACCGCGAGCGCCTGCGAGGCTCCGGCGATCCAGCTCACCTGGCGGGCGGTGTCGGAGCGGGCGTTCCGGCCCCACAGGGCGTAGACGACCACGCAGACGATCGCGACCACGATCACGGTCACGCGCGTGACGTCGTGCAGCAGAACGACGAGGATCCCTTCCGCGACGGCGATCCAAATCGCAAGCCGCGTCCGGCGTGCGCGGAGCCAGCGGCCGGTCTTCGTCGTGCCGTGCTCGATCACGTTCGGGGAGTCCGAGAGCACGCGTCAACCGTACCAGGCAGGTGCCGTCAGCCAGGTCTCGCCGGCCGGCCGGAGCGCCTTGCGCGCGTCGCTCGCGGCGGCGCGATGGTGGAACAGCCCGTAGACCGCCGGGCCGGCGCCGGAGACGTCGGCGTGGAACGCGCCGAGGGCGCGGAGGTCGCGCGCGAGCGGCGACGACGCGAGATCGTTCGCCGGGAGCTGCGCGAGGTCGCGCGGGCGGCGGACCGCGGCGACCGCGGCGGCGAACGCGGCGCGGCGCTCGTGCCATCCGGCGGCGCCGTCGCGGGCGTCGAAGTCGGCGTAGACGGACGCGGTCGACGGCTTGCGCGCGTTGCGCGGGAGGACGACGACGACCCAGAAGTCCTGCGGGAGGTCGAGCGGCTCGAGCGTCGTGCCGTCGCCGGAGCCGAGCTGCGGGCCGTCGGCGAGGAAGAACGGGACGTCGGCGCCGACGCTCGCGGCGAGCTCGTGCAGCGCGGCGGGCGCGAGCGGCTCGTCGAGCGTGTCGTTCGCGAGGCGGAGCGCGGTCGCGGCGTCGGAGCTGCCGCCGCCGAGGCCGGCGCCGACCGGGAGCCGCTTCTCGATCTCGACGCGCCAGTGCGGCTCGACGTGCGCGTGCTCGGCGAGCGCGGTGAGCGCGTCGCGCACGAGTGTGTCGTCCGCGAAGCCGTCGATGCGCAGTGCGCCGGCGCGGTCGAGCTCGATGCGGTCCGCGATCGCGAGCCGCTGGTACACGGTGAGGAGCTCGTGCTTCCCGTCGTCGCGCAGCGGGCCGACGACGAGTCCGAGGTTGATCTTCGCCGGCGCGGGGGCCTTCATCCGAGCGCCTCGGCGAGCGCGACGAACTCCGACGGCGCGAGCGCTTCCGCGCGCGTCGTCGCCTCGCGACCGATGTGCGCGAGCGCTGCGGCGGCCGCGTCGCGTTGCGCGAGCCCGGCGAGCTCGAGCGAGTTCGGGAGCGTCTTGCGCCGGTGCGCGAACGCGGCGGCGACGACCTGCTTCACGCGCGCGAAGTTCGGCGGCAGCTCCGTGCGGCGGAACGCGACGAGGGCGGAGTCGACGTTCGGCGGCGGCCGGAAGACGGTGCGCGACACCGGATGGAAGCCGGTGCGCTCGGCCGCGAGCTGCACGAGCACCGACACCGCGCCGTACGCCTTCGTCCGCGGCTGCGCGAAGAGCCGGTCGGCGACCTCGCGCTGCACCATCACGCACCAGAGCCCGACGTTCGGAAGGCCGTCCAGGCTCTCGACGAGCAGCGGCGTCGCGATGTTGTACGGGAGGTTCGCGACGAGCTTCGTCGCGTCCGGTGCGAGCGCGACGAGGTCGAGCCGGAGTGCGTCCCCGAACGTCAGCGTGACGTTCGCGCCGACGTCGCGGAGGTGCTGCTCGAGCGACGCGTCGAGCTCGACCGCGTGGACGTGCGCGACGCGCGCGGCGAGGTAGCGCGTGAGGACGCCGAGGCCCGGGCCGATCTCGAGCACGTGGTCGTCGGGCGCGAGCTCGGCGAGGCGCCCGATCACGCCGAGGATGTTCTCGTCGACGAGGAAGTGCTGCCCGAGCGCCTTCTTCGGGGAGACGCTCATGCCGGCAGGTCGAAGCACTCGGTCGCGTTGCGGTCGATCGCGCGCTCGAGCTCGTCCGGGTCGTCGCGGCGCGCGGCTGCGAGCGCGGCGAGCGTGTGCATCACGAAGGCGGGCTCGTTGCGCTTCCCGCGGACCGGCTGCGGCGCGAGGTACGGCGCGTCGGTCTCGGCGAGGATCCGGCCCGCGGGTGTCTCCGTCGCCGCGAGCCGGAGGTCGACGGCCTTCGGGAACGTCGCGTTGCCGGCGAACGAGACGTACCAGCCGCGCGCGACCGCCGGCGCGAGGAGCGCGGGCGACGAGAAGCAGTGGAGGACGACGCGGCCCTCGTGGCCCGCGAGCGCGGCAAGCGTGTCGGCGTCGGCGGCGCGCGTGTGGATCACGACGGGCTTGCCCGTCTCCGCCGCGACGGCGAGGAGCGACTCGAAGAGCCGAAGCTGCGCGTCGCGCGGCGCGTAGTCGCGGAACCAGTCGAGACCCGTCTCCCCCACCGCGACCGCCTTCGGGTGGTCGAGGAGTGCGCGCACCTCGGCGACGTCGGCGTCGGTCGCCGTGCCGGCCTCGTGGGGGTGGATGCCGAGGATCGCGAAGACGCCGTCGTGCGCGTCGGCGAGCTCGAGCGCGCGCCGGCAGCCGGCAGGCGTCGTGCCGACGGTGAGGATCCGCGAGACGCCCGCCTCGGCGGCGCGCGCGACGACGGCCGCCGGATCGTCGTCGAGCGCGTCGAGATGCGTATGGGTGTCGATCACAGCCCGAGGCGCGCGAGCTCCGCCTCCGCCGTCTCCGGCGGGAGCTTGCGGAAGAGCGGCCGCGGCTCCTGGAGCTTCCGGCCCGGCGGCAGCTCGCTCGGCGCCCACGAGCCGACGGCCGCGTAGTCGCCCGTCAGCACCTCGTGGGTCGCGCCGTCGTCCTCGGCGACCGTCGCGAACGCGAGCTCGCCGCCGAGCGTCCCCTCGTAGCCGAGGAGCTCGTGGACGATCTGCGACGTGAACGGGAGGAACGGCGCGAAGAGCGTCTTCAGCGAGTCGACGCAGCGGAGCGCGACGTAGAGGACGGTCGCGGCGCGCTCTGGGTCGGTCGCGACGAGCGCCCACGGCGCCTGGTCGGCGACGTACTGGTTCGCGAGCGAGCTGATCCGCATCGTCTCGGCGATCGCGGCCTTGAAGCGCGCCTGCTCGATCAGCGCGCCGATCTCGACGAACGCGCCCGCGACCGAGTCGAGCAGCACCGCGTCGGTGTCGGTGAGCGCGCCCGGCTCCGGCACCTCGCCGAAGGTGCGGTGCGCGTTCACGAGCGTCCGGTTGACGAGGTTGCCCCAGTTCGCGAGCAGCTCGTCGTTGTTGCGGCGCACGAACTCGTCCCACGTGAAGTCGGTGTCCTGCGTCTCGGGGCCGGCGGCGGTGAGGTAGTAGCGCAACGGGTCCGGGTCGTAGCGGCTGAGGAAGTCGGCGACCCAGATCGCGACGTTCCGGCTCGTCGACGCCTTCTTCCCCTCCATCGTGAGGAACTCGCTCGCGAAGATGTTCGTCGGCAGATGGAGCTCGCCCCGGCCGGCGCCGAGCTCGCCGCCCTCGCCGTAGCCGAGCAGCATCGCCGGCCAGATCACCGAGTGGAAGACGATGTTGTCCTTCCCCATGAAGTAGAAGTGCCCCGCGTCCGGGTTCTGCCACCACTCGCGCCACGCATCGGGCGTGCCGCGGTTGTGCGCCCATTCGACGCTCGCCGACAGGTAGCCGATCACGGCGTCGAACCAGACGTAGATGCGCTTCGATTCCTCGGGGTAGCCGTCGACCGGTACCGGGACGCCCCAGTCGATGTCGCGCGTCATCGCGCGCGGCTTCAACTCGCGGACGAGCCCGAGCGAGAAGTTCTTCACGTTCGGACGCCAGCCGTCCTGCGCCGAGAGCCATGCCTCGAGCCGGTCCGCGAACGCGGGCAGGTCGAGGAAGAGGTGCGTCGTCTCGCGGAACTCCGGCGTCGAGCCGTCGACGATCGAGCGCGGGTCGATCAGGTCGACGGGGTCGAGCTGGTTGCCGCAGTTGTCGCACTGGTCACCACGGGCCTCGGTGTAGCCGCAGATCGGGCAGGTTCCCTCGATGTAGCGGTCGGGCAGCGTGCGGCCGGTCGAGGCGGAGAACGCGCCGAGCGTCGTCTGCTCGATGAGATAGCCGTGCTCGTAGAGCGTGCGGAACAGGTCCTGCGTGACGCGGGCGTGGTTTCGGGTGGTCGTGCGCGTGAAGCAGTCATACGAGATGCCGAGGTTCCGCATGTCCTCGCGGATGAGCGCGTTGTTGCGGTCGGCGAGCTCACGCGGCGAGACGCCGCTCCGGTCGGCGGAGACCATCACCGGCGTGCCGTGCTCGTCCGTCCCGCTCACCATCAGCACGTCGTTCCCCCGCAAGCGGTGGTAGCGCGCGAAGACGTCCGCGGGCACCGCGAACCCCGCCACGTGCCCGATGTGGCGCGGCCCACTCGCGTACGGCCAGGCCGGCGCGACGAGGATCTTCTGCGACTGCTGCGACACGCGCGAACGCTCCCGGGAGGATCGGTGACGGGCTACGGATCATACGAATCCGCCTGGAGCGGACTGCCGCCGCGAGCGCGGCCGCGAGCACGAGGCCGACGACGAGGCCGAGCGGCGGCGCGAACGGACGCGACACGTTCTGCGGCGTCGCCGTGGGACGGCGCGTCGGGACGGACGCCGGATTCGGGCGGCGCACCGGATGGAGGCTCGTGGTCGGCAGCGCCGGCGGGCGGGCAGCGTGTGCGCCCGGGTCGCGTGCCGGCGGCGCAGCCGGCCGACCCGCGTCGGCCGGGAGATCCGCGGGCTCGGCCGCGGCGAGCGGCGCGGCGAACGCCGGCGCGGCGGGAGCGCCCGGCTCGAAGGCGCCGGGTGCGATCGACCCCGTCGGATCGGCGGACGACACCGGCGCGACGAGTTCCGGCGGCGCGGAGGCCGCAGGCGCGTCTGCCGTCGGCGCGGTCGCCGGCGCGGACGGGTCGAGGTCGGCTCCGGGCGCCGGGAGAATCGCCGGCGTCTCGACGCCGGGCGCAGCCGGTGCGGGCGCAGCCGGTGCGGGCGCCGGCGCGCCCGGAGCGTCTGCACCCGCAGGTTCGCCCGCGGCCGGCGCGGGAGCGGGCTCCGGCGTCGCGGCAGGCGCGTCGGCCGGAGGAGCCGACGCGGTCGGCGCGGCGGGATCGAGTGCCGGCGGAACGGCGGCGGCGGGCGGGTCGGCCGCGGGCGGCGCAGGCGCGGCCGCGGGCGCGGGCGCCGGCTCGGCCGCGGGCGCAGGCGCGGGCCCCGTGGCCGGCGCCGCAGGCACGAGCACCGGCAGGAACGCGAGCGGATCGAGGTAGCCCTGCGGGTCGGCGGCGGTGCGGATCCCGAGGTGGACGTACGGCACCGAGACCTCCGGCGTGCCGCTCGGCCCGACCGTTCCGACCACGTCGCCTTCGGCCACGGATGCGCCGCGTGGGACCGCGATCGTGCCGAGGTGGGTCAGCGTGACCGCGAGGCCGTCGGCGGTCTGGATCGTGACCGAGCGGCCGTTCGCGGCGACGGTGCCGGCGAAGCTCACCGTCCCGCCCGCGGGAGCGTGCACCGGCGCGCCCGTGTCGGCACCCAGGTCGATACCGCGGTGCTGGCCGGGGAGCAGCGGGTTGTCGTGGTCGAACGAGAAGCCCTGGAGCACCGGGCCGTCGACCGGCCAGGTCCAGGCACCCGCCGCGGGCACCCAGAGGACGAGCGTCAGGACGAGCAGAGCGAGCAGCCGCAAGTCGATCACCGCCTATCGTTGCCAGATTTGTAAACGAGCGGAGCACGGTAGCAGCGGCGTCGGCTGTTGTCAATTCTGGCTACAGATAGAGGTGGTTGCGTGCGACGCCGGTGAGCCGCGAGACGACGGCGGCGGCGACCTTGCGCGGCGTCCCGGCAGCGACGAGCTCCGCGACGGCGGTGCGCGCGTCGGCCTCCCCCGCGTCCGCGGACGGCGCCGCAGGCCCGACGACGAGCGCGATCTCGCCCTTCGGCGGCTCCGCGAACCGCGCCGCGAGCTCCGCCGCGCTCCCGCGCACGACGTCCTCGAAGCGCTTCGTCAGCTCGCGGCACACGGCGACCTCGCGCGCCGGGTCCGCCGCCGCGAGCGACCGCAGCGCCGCCGGCAGGCGCTGCGGCGACTCGAACGCGACCGCGGGCCACGGCCACGCCGCGAGCTCGGCCCACAGCGCCGCGAGCGCCTTCTCCCGGCGCGGAAGGAACCCGACGAACTGGTACCGCTCCGCGACGAGCCCGGACGCGACGAGCGCCGTCTCGACCGCCGACGCGCCCGGCAGCACCGTCACCGGCACGCCGGCGTCGAGCGCCGCACGCACGATCCGCGCGCCCGGGTCGGAGATCCCCGGCAGGCCCGCGTCGGAGACGAGCGCGATCCGCTCGCCCGCCTCGAGCCGCGGCAGGAGCTCGGCCGTGCGCGCCGCCTCGTTGTGCTCGTGGTACGAGAGGAGCTTCGCGCGGATCCCGTGCCGCTCGAGCAGCCCGCGCGTGTGGCGCGTGTCCTCGCACAGCACGACGTCGGCGTCGCGGAGCTCGGCGAGCACGCGCAGCGTCACGTCCTCGAGGTTCCCGATCGGCGTCGCGCAGACGGCGAGCGGCACTACAAGCCTCCGAGGTGAGCCGAGTCCGGATGCGCGAGCGCGACCGCGTCGCGCAGCCATGCGCGCGCGCCGTCCGACAGCAGCGGAACGACCGCCGCGAAATCGCGCCGCGCCGTCTCGCCGTCGTCCTTCGCCTTGTAGAGGAGGACGACCTCCGGCGCGAGCGGGCCGCCGACCGCGCCGAGCGACGCGAGCGGCCGCGTCACGCGCGCGTCGCGGCGGTAGCGCCACGTGTCGCCGTCCGCGTCGTCGAGCACGAGCTCGAGCTGCCACGACGGCGACCCGGACGGACGCGCCCAGACGCAGTTCGCCTTCTCGTCGAGCTCCCACCCGCGCAGCACCTCCGCGACACGCGGAAGGTCGCGCCGCAGCACCATCACGTCGAGGTCGCCGTGCTCCCGCGGCGCGAGCGACTCGAGCGCCCAGCCGCCCGCGACCCACCACGGCGCGTCGAGTTCGCCGAGGAGGTCCGCCGCGTCCGCGGGACGCAGGGACTCCCACTCGCTCATGCCGCGTCGAGCGCCTCGAACGCGACGAACGCCGCGCCGATGAGCCCCGCCGCCGTGCCGAGCTCCGCGCGCACGACGCGAACCTCCTCGCGCGCCGGCGGGAACGCCTCGCGCCGCAGCGCGGCCTCCGCGCTCGGCATCAGGTGATCCCACGCCGCGAAGCCGAAGCCGCCGCCGAGGACGATGAGCTGCGGGTTGAAGATGTTCGCGAACGACCCCATCGCGACGCCGAGGTAGTGGCCGATCCGCGCGAGGATCTCCTTCGCGGTCTCGTCGCCCTCGGACGCGAGCCGGACGAGCCGGTGCGCGTCGGCGCCGGGGCCGAACGCCTCGCGCGCCGCGGCCGAGGCCGCCGCGCCGGACGCGAACACCTCGAGGTGGCCGCGGCCCGTGCAGTTCCCCTGGCACGGCGGCCCGTCCGCGACGACGACCGTGTGCCCGAGCTCCATGCCCGCGCCGCCGCCGCCCCGAAAGGGCGCGCCGCCCGCGATCACGCCGCCGCCGACGCCGGTGCCGAGCGTCAGCATCAGCGCGTCCGTCGCGCCGCGCGCCGCGCCGGCCTTCCACTCGCCGATCGCCGCCGCGTTCGCGTCGTTGTCGATCCCGACGGGCACGCCGAACCGCTCACGCATCCGGTCCCGGAGCGCGACGTCCATGAGCGGGATGTTCGTCGCGACGTACACGCTGCCGCGCGCCTGGTCGATCGTCCCCGGGATCCCGAGCCCGATCGCGCCGACGCCGTCGTCGGCCCGGAGCACGTCGATCGCCGCGTCGACCTCGGCCAGGAGGTGCTCCTGGGAGTCCGTCGGCGTCGGGCGCTCGTGGCGCCGGAGCACCTCGCCGTCCCGCGAGACGACGCCCGCGAGGATCTTCGTCCCGCCGAGGTCGAGCCCGATCGCATGCGTGCCGTCCACAGCCAGTCGGTACCGTAACCCGCCGGATGGCCGCCTCCGGGGAAAAGCCGTACCGCACCTACAAGGGCGGGCGGAGCAAGGGACACGTTCCCCTCGAGCGCACGTCGAAGCAGGAGCGCCCGTCGTTCCGTACCGACGGCGGCGGCCCGAGGAGACAGGTCGAGCGCAGACGGCGTCGCCGCTGGACGTGGCCGCGCGTGCTCGTGGTCGCGCTCGTGACGCTCGTCGTGCTGTTCGCGGTCTGGTCGGTCGCGGGGTACATGTCCGTCCGGAGCGGCGTGTCCGACGCGAACAAGCGGCTGCCGTCCGGGACCGCGTCGGCGCTGACGAAGCAGGGCGGCCTCGTCATGTCGTCGCCGACGAACATCCTGCTGCTCGGCACCGACCACGCGGACAACGGCCAGGCGG
>Ga0335070_10001260_pt1 | contig 29144 bp, 12 predicted proteins | sample Lox_Sample_13_FD_206722 | JGI IMG/M metagenome (GOLD analysis project Ga0335070, IMG submission 206722) | Soil microbial communities from Loxahatchee National Wildlife Refuge, Florida, United States - Lox_Sample_1.3 | ecosystem: Environmental > Terrestrial > Soil > Wetlands | place: USA...
CGCGGCGGCGGCGCGGTCGATGATCTCGCGCGCCTCGGGTGCGTGCGTGCTCGAGTGCGCGCGCCGATCGAGCGCGAGCAGCAGCTCGGCGCGCCGCAGCGCGGCCGCGCGGCTGTGCGGCTGGTTTGCGAGCGCCTTGTCGACGACCTGCAGAGCGCCGGCCAGGTCGCCCTTGTCCTCGCGCATCGCCGAGAGCGCGAGGAAGGTCTTCGCCGCGCCGGACTCGCTGGCGTCGAAGCCGGGCGCCGGCGGCGGGGGCTTCTGGAAGTACGCGCATGCCGAGAGCGCGAGCAGCGCGACGGCTGCAGCGGCCGAGCGGTTTCGCCTCATCCCACACCCCTTTCCCGTGCCGACCCGAAGCGTATCGGCAGGGCGCCGTCTCGACAGCAGCCGCTTCATTCGTCCGCGGGACCGCGCGCGCGGTGCCGCTTGACGCGGGATCGGCGGCGTTTCGCCGCGAGCCTCCGCTCTTCGGCGGCGCGCGACGGCCGCGTCGCACGCCGCGGGCGCGGCTCGCGCAGCGCCGACTCGAGCAGCGCCTCCATGCGCTCGAGCGCGGCCGCGAGGTTGCGGGCGCGCTCGCGGTGCTCGTCGCAGGTCACCTGGATCCGGCCCTCCGCGTCGAGGCGCCCGGCGAGGCGGTCGCGGACCCGCGCGGTGCGCAGCGGGCCGAGCGCGGACGCGGCCCGCGTCAGGTCGAGGCGCAGGTCGACCTTGGTCTCCACCTTGTTGACGTTCTGGCCGCCGGCGCCGCCCGAGCGCGCGAAGCGCTGCGACAGCAGCCGCCGCGGCACGACGAGGCCGCGGCCGACGTGGAGATCGCGCAGGCTCCGCATCGATTCACGAGTCTAGGGAATGCCTGTTATGTTGCGCCGCCATGCGCCCCGCCGTCGCCGCGCTCTTGGCCGCCTGCCTCGCCGCCTGCGATCTCGGCATCCCGGGCGTGCCGCCGGGGGCCGGCGAGAGCGCCTCGGGCTTCCACCTCCCCGCGCTGCACGCGGAGCCCGATCCCGTCGCCGGCGGCCGCATCGTCGATGCGAACGGGCGCGAGGTCCTCCTGCGCGGCGCGAACGTGAACGCCTTCGTCGAGTATTGGCAAGCGTCGCCCGCTCGCTTCACGACCTACCCGTTCACCGTCGCCGACGCCGACCTGATGCAGCAGATGGGATTCGACGCGGTGCGGCTGCTGATCTCGTGGTCGCGCGTCGAGCCCGAGCCGGGCCAGTACGACGACGCGTATCTCGACGAGGTCGAGCAGGCCGTCGATCTCCTCGAGAGCCGCGGGCTGTACGCGATCGTCGATCTGCACCAGGACGCCTGGGGCCCGACGCTCGCGGCGCGACCCGGGGAGGACTGCACGGGGCAGGGCGACCCCGCCTTCGGCTGGGACGGCGCGCCCGGATGGGCGACACAGGACGGCGGCGAGGTGCACTGCGTCAGCGGCGAGCGCGAATTCGGGCCCGCCGTGCTGGCCGCCTTCCAGGCCTTCTGGGACGACGCTCCCGGGCCGGGCGGAGTGGGCATCCGCACGCGCTACGCGCGCATGCTCGGACACGTGGCGGCCCGCTTCGCCGGACACGATTCGGTGGCGGGCTACGACGTCATGAACGAGCCGAACGCGTTCTATCTGATCCCGGGCCAGCTCCCCGCGCTCGCGGCCTTCTACGCGCAGGCGATCGCCGAGATCCGCGCGGGAGAAGCGCTGGTCGGGGCGCCCAGGCGGCTGGTGCTCTTCGAGCCGGGCATCACCTGGGCCGCGACCGGGCGCGGCGCCACCAAGGACTTCGCGCACGACGATCAGGTCGTCTACGCGCCGCACATCTATCAGGGTGGGCTCGACGCGCAGGTGCTCGACGCGAGCGTGTTCCAGAAGGCGCGCAGCGAGGCGGTGATCTACGGCGGCGCCCCGATCGTCGTCGGCGAGTGGGGCAGCGGCCCCGAGCGCGCCGCCGATCCCAACGACGGCTACTTCGACCTGCACCAGGCGCTGCAGGATCAGTTCCGCTTCGGCGCGACGCTCTGGACCTGGCGCGAGGCCTGCGGCGACCCGCACAAGGCGGGCGACTGGCGGGCCGGGAACATCCCCTACGTCTGGGGCCTGTTCGACGTCGATTGTGCCACCGACGCGATCCGCGGGATGCGCGCGCCGCTCGCCGGCAAGCTGACCCGCGGCCTGCTGCGCGCCGCGCCGGGACGCCTGGCGAGCCTGGCCTTCGATCCGGTGACGCGCGTGCTGGCGGCCTCCGGCGGCGCTGCGGCGCGCTCGAGCTTCGTGGCCTTCCTGCCGGCCGCCGCGGGCGACGTGCCCCGGCTGGAGGGCGGCGGCCTCGACGTCTTCGCGTGGAAGCCCGCGCCGGGCGGCTTCTACGTCTCGGGCTACGTGCGGCCCGGGAGCTGGAGCCTCGCGCTGGGGCGCTGGAACCGTTAGCGAAGCTTCTCGATCGCGCGCACCAGCAGGCGCGAGACCTTCTCCACGTTCTGCTCGAAGATCGCGACGATCTGCTCCCAGGTGACGGGCTCCTCGTCCTCCTTCCAGCAGTCGTAGTCGGTCGACATCGCGACGGTCGCGTACGGGATGCCGGCCTCGTTCGCGAGCGCGCACTCCGGCGCGATCGACATGTTGATGATGTCGGCGCCCCAGGCGCGGAACATGCGCGACTCGGCCCGCGTCGAGAAGCGCGGGCCCTCGATCGTCACTACCGTCCCGCGCGGGTGGTGCCGGATGCCGAGCTCGAGCGCGGCTCCGACCAGGAGCTCGCGGAGCTCGGGCGAGAACGGGTCGGCCATCGGGGTGTGGACGGCCTTGCCGGGCTCGAAGTGCTCGTGGAAGCTGATCTTGCGGAAGCGCGTGAAGTCGATGAACTGGTCGACGATCACGAGGTCGCCGCGGCCGATCTCCGCGCGCAGGCTTCCGACCGCGGTCGTCGAGAGCAGATGCGTGCAGCCCGCGGCCACGAGCGCGTGCAGGTTGGCGCGGTTGTTCACGTGGGTCGGTGGGATGGTGTGCCCGCGTCCGTGGCGCGCCAGCAGCACGCACTCGACGCCTCCGATCTTCCCGCGCCGCAGCGGGGAGCTCGGAGCGCCCCAGGGCGTGGCGACGACTTCGTCGGATGCGCCCTTCAGGATCTCGGGGTCGTCGAGCCCCGAGCCACCGATGATGCCGACGCACGCCATGACTGCTCCTCTCCGCGCGGTCCGCGCGGCGACTTCACTCGAAGTCGCGCTCGAGCACCGTCTTGCGTCCCTCGGCGCGCGCGTTCTCGATGGCGCGGTCGCAGAGCTCGCGCACCGCGTCGGAGAGCGGCGCGACGGCGCCGTCGGAGGTGTTGAAGCCCGAGCGCGCGCGCACGTAGGCCTTGAGCTTCGACACCACGATCAGCACGTCGCGCGGGATCGCGTCGGTTCGCGCGGGGGCCGGGGGCGGGAGGATGCGGCGCGGCGCGGGCGCCTCGGGCGATGCGCCCGCAGGCGCTGTGGCCGCTTCGGCGGCCTGCTCGCGCTGCCATTGCTCGCGGCTCGGTGCCCGCTTCTCGAGCGCCCACGATTCGCGATGGTTGACGACGGAGAGGTGCGCGTCCCAACACGACACCGAGCAGAAGAACAAGCCCGTGCGCGGGCGGTTGCAGGTCGAGACGTTGCAGACCCAGTAGGCGGCCCCGAAGCCGATCGCGGCCTTGCAGCTGCTGCAGCGCCGCCAGCGCGAAGCGTCGGTCGTCATGCGGTCCCCTCGAGCGCGATTGGGGCAGATCCTCGCGCGGCCGTGCGGCGCTGTCGACGACCGCGGCGGTTTGCGCAGCTCGCGAGGCGAAGCCCCCGCCCGGGCGGTCGAATGCGGTCCGCGGAGCGCGCGCCGCGGCGGTCGCTCGACCTGCGCGGGATCTCTTCCACCCCGCGCCGGCGCTCCTGCTACCATGCCGCTTCGGCTCGAACATTCCGGGGGACGCCTTGAGCCTCGCGCCTGCGCTGGACCAGGGACGACGCGTGGGCTTCGCCATCTCGAGCGACCGCTTCATCGTCTCGCCGCTCTACGACACGCTGTTCTTCATCGCCAGCCCGCTGCTCGGGATCGCCGTCGTGTTCACCGCATGGCGGTTCGTCCCGGCGGTCACCGTCGAGAGCGGGGTGGCGCTCTACTTCGCGCTCGGCCACCACGTGCCGACCTTCATGCGCGCCTACGGGGATCCGGACGAGTACGCGAGCAATCGCTTCCGCCTGCTGGCGATCCCGGCGCTGGTGCTGCCCCTGATCGGCGCGCTGGTGCTGCTCGACTCGCGGCTGATCTCGATGCTGTTCATCTGGGATCAGTACCACTTCGTGCGCCAGCACTACGGGTTCATGCGGATCTACGACGCCAAGAACCAGAGCCTGCTGAACGGCAGGCTGAACCTCGACCAGCTGTTGTGCTTCTCGTGGTTCATCGCGATCATCACGCACAGCGACCTGTACAGCTTCATCTACACCGCGGCGTTCACGGACCTCGGACTGAGCCCGCCGGGCTGGATCGGTCCGCTGCTGCGGAACGGCTCGCTCGCCGCCGCGGTCGCGGTCGCGATCGCCTACGGCGTCCACCTGCTGCGCCGCGTCTCGTCCGGTGAGCCAGTCTCGGTGTTGAAGCTCGCGATCACCGGAACCACCTATGGCGTCTGGTACTACGCCTACGTGCTGCTGGCGCATCCGTCGCTCAGCTACCCGATCTCGAGCTTCTTCCACTGCCTCCAGTACGATGCCCTCGCCTGGCACTACAACAACGTGAAGGCGCACAGGCTCGAGGCCCGCCCGGGGAATGCCATCTTCCGCTACCTCTCCGCCAGCCGTCACATCTGGCTCTACATCGGCGCGATCTTCGGCTACGGGCTGGTCTCGAATCTGGCGAACTTCGTCGCGCCGATCGGGATCACGATCGTGAACCGCACGACCGCCGTCCTCCACTACTACTTCGACTCCTTCATCTGGCGCGTGCGCCGGCCGGAGTTCCGGAAGCTGCTCTGATGCCGGTGCGCGGCAGCCGCCTCGACCATCTGATCCTGCTGATCGCGTTTCCCGGCCTGATCCTGCTGGCGCTCGTCGTCGAGAAGACGGCGCTCGCACCGCGCCGGGCGGCGCGCCCGACCGAGCAGGACGTCGAGATCTGGCGCAGCTTCGCCGCGCAGCACCCGCAGTTCGGCGCGGCGCAGGTGCGGCTCGCGGACGCGGAGCTGAAGGCGGGCGACCGGGCTGCCGCGATCGAGGCCTACCAGCGCGCGCTCGAGCTGGCTCCCGATCTCCAGGGGGCCGCCCTCGGGCTGAGCCAGCTCCACCGCGACGCGGGCGACCATCGCGCCGCGATCGCCGTCCTCGAGCCGTTCGTCGCCAAGCAGACCGGCTGCCTCGAGTGTCTGCAGAATCTCGCGGCCGACTATCTGGCGCTCGGCGATCTCGAGCGCGCTGCCTCCTACATCGAGCGCGTCACGAGCTCGGCCGTCTACCTCCCCTCGGTGAGCAACTCGAACTTCAGCTTCGGCCGCGCGCGACTCCTGGCGGGGCGGATCGACGAGGCCCGCGGACAGCTCGACGCGGCGGTCGACCACTACCAGGCAGCGCTTCGCTACGACCCGCGCCTCGTGGGCGCCCACCTCCTCCTGGGCCACGTGCTGCTCGCGCGCGCTCCGCGCGCCGCGCTGGCCCACCTCGAGGCGTATCGCGCCGCGAACCCGGGCGACCTGCGCGGGGCGCTGTCGTTGGCCGAGGCGTACGGCGATCTCGGCGACGAGGTCGCGGCGCGCCGCGTGCTCGAAGAGGTGCGCGCCGGGGCGGCCCAGCGCCCGCCGGCGCAGCGCAGGCAGCTCGATCTCGACGCCGAGACGCAGCTCGCGGCGCTCGAGATGCGGCGCGGGGATCTCGAGGCGGCGCGCAGCCGTCTCGAGGCCGTGTTGGCCCGGGACCCGGGCCACGCCGCCGCGCGGGCGCAGCTCGCCGACGTCCGCCAGCGCCTCGCCGCGCAGCCCTGACGCTACGCGAGCAGGGCGAGCAGGTCCTCGCGCGAGAGCTCGGCCGCAGTCGACGCGCCCGCGAGCGCCGCGTCCGCGAGGCCGCGCTTGCTGCGCTGCAGCTCGAGTACGCGCTCCTCGACGGTGTCGGCGGCGACCAGGCGGTACACGCTGACGGGGCGCGTCTGGCCGATGCGATGGGTCCGGTCGGCGGCCTGGTCCTCGACGGCGGGGTTCCACCAGGGGTCGAGCAGGAAGACGTGGTCGGCGGCGGTGAGGTTGAGGCCCACGCCGCCGGCGCCGAGCGAGAGCAGGAACACGAGCGGACCGGACTCGTCCTGGAAGCGCGCGACCACCGCGGCGCGGTCGCGTGTCGCGCCGTCGAGGCGCAGCCAGGCGATGCCCGCGGCGCGAAGCTGCGGCTCCACGCGGTCGAGCAGGCTGGTCCACTGCGAGAACACCAGCGCCTTGTGGCCCTCGGCCACGACGGTGTCGAGCTCCTCGAGCAGCAACGCCAGCTTCGAGGACGAGTCGGCCGACTGCCCCGGGACCAGCCCTGGATGGCAGGCCGCCTGGCGCAGTCGCAGCAGCGCCTCGAGCGCCGCGAGCGGGCTCGCTCCGCTCGCGAGCCGCGCGGCCACGTCGCGGCGCGCTGCAGCGCGCACGGCCTCGTAGACGGCGCGCTCCGCGGGGTCGAGCTCGCAGCGCAGCACGACCTCGGTGCGCGGCGGCAGCTCCGGCGCGACCTCGGCCTTCAGGCGGCGCAGCACGAAGGGGCGGATGCGCCGGCGCAACGCCTCCGCGACGCCGGGCTCGCCGGCGGCGATCGGCTCCGCCCAGCGCGCAGCGAACGAGGCGCGGGCGCCGAGCAGACCCGGGGTCGCGAACTGGAGCTGGCTCCACAGCTCGTCGAGGCGGTTCTCGACCGGCGTCCCCGTCACGCTGACGCGCCACCCCGCGCGCAGCGCGTGCGCCGCGCGCGCCACCTGGCTCTCGGGGTTCTTGATCGCCTGCGCCTCGTCGAGTACGGCAGCCCCCCAAGCGAAGGCGCCGAGGCGCTCGGCGTCGAGACGCAGGATCGCGTAGCTGGTGAGCGTGACGTCGGCCTCGGGATCGAGGCGGCGCGCGGAGCCGTGGTAGAGGCACACGCGCAGCGCCGGGCGGAAGCGGGCGATCTCGTCGGCCCAGTTGCGCAGCACGCTCGTCGGGCACACCACGAGCGTCCCGGCCTCATGATGCAGCGGGCTCCGCGGGGGTAGGGCGCACAGCACCTCGAGCGTCTTGCCGAGGCCCATGTCGTCGGCCAGCAGCGCGCCGAGGCCGCTGTCGCGCAGCAGCACCAGCCAGTCGACGCCGGCGCGCTGGTACGGGCGCAGCGTCGCCGTCAGGTCGGCGGGCAGCGGCGCGGGCGGCGCGCCCGCCAGGGCCTCGAGCCGCGCGCGCAGCGCCTCGATCCCGGGCGGCGCCGGTTCCCCCAGCGCCTCGCACAGCCGCGCCAGGTCGGGGAGCGCGCAGCGGGGCAGGGCGCCGCGCGCGTCGCGCGCCTCGAGCAGCGCAGCCGCCTCGCGTCCGAAGCGCGCGAGCCAGTCGGCGGGGAGCGGCGCCAGGCCGTGCTCGCCGAGCGACACGGTTGCGCGTCGGTCCGCCCAGGCGCGCAGCACCGCCTCCGCGCCGGCGCGCGCGCCGCCTGCGGCCTCGAACCAGAGCTCGAAGCCCTGCGCCGAGGCTGCGAGCCTCGGCGCGAGCGGCGGCGCCCGGAAGAAGTGGCGCTGCGCGTCGCCGTGGAGCTCGCCGCCGGCGAACGCGGCGAGGCGCGCCGCGAGCGCGATCGCCTCCTCGTCGCGCACCGCCACCTCGGCGCCGGCCGGCAGCGCGAGCTCTCCCTGGATGCGCCGCGCGAGCGCGCGCTCGGCCGCCTCGTCGCGCAGCGGAAGCGGGCTGCCGAGGGGGACCAGGCGCCCGCCCTCGACGCGCGCCGTCGCCGGATCGCCGTAGACGAGATCGGCGCGCACCACCAGCGCGTCGCCGTCGCGGCGCGTCTCGATGCGGATGCGCGGCGGCTCGCTGCGCGCCGCGCGCGGGAGGCGTGCGCTGTGGATCTCGAGCGGGATGCGCTTGGCGAGGTCGGGGAGCACCTCGCTCACCAGCTCGGCGACGGCGTCGAATGGGAAGAGCCGGCCGCGCGCCGGCCCGCCCGCCAGCTCCTCGCGCTCGCGGCCGGTGAGCCGACTCTCGCGCAGCGGGTGCAGCACGGCGCCGCACCGCGCCACGCCGTCGCCGAGCAGCTCGCCGACGCTCGGGTCCTGCGCGACGAACAGGCGGAAGCCGGCGTCGCAATCGATCAGGTGCGCGCGCGGGCCGACGGGCTCGGTCGAGACCGCGATCGGCCGGCCGTCGAGACGCACGTCGTCGCATGCGGCGAGCAGCGGGAGCAGGCGCTGCAGGGCGGCGCGCGAGAGCCGGCCGGGCAGCGGCGAGTCGAGCTCGGCGTCGATGCGCAGGTCGCGCTCGGACGCCAGCACGCGGGGGCCCGCGACGCGCCCCGCCACGAGAGCGCGCAGGCCGACCGTCAGCGGGGTCGACTCGGCGCCGCTCACGACCTCGCGCTGGAGCGCCAGTCCGCCGGACGCACGCGAGAGCGCGTAGCGCACGCGACCGCCGCCGGCCGCCGCGCTGGCGGGCAGCTCGCGACCGGCCTCGCGCGCGCGCCGCCACGCGATCGCCGCCGCCGCCACGTGCTCGCACGGGTCTTCGGCGCCGGGGCAGTCGCAGTCCCACGCCGCCGACGCCAGGTGGAACGAGACGCGGCGCGCGATCGGCTTGCCGGCGACGACGAGTCGGGCCTCGGCTGCGTCGAGCTGCTCGAGGCTCACCGCTCCAGCACGCGCCAGCTCGACGCCGCGCGACCACGCCGTGCGCGAGCACGCTTCGCGAATCTCGTCGAAGAGTCGCTCCATGGAAGGCGCGGAGGGTAACGGCCGGCCTGGAAGCTCGTCAGCTACGCTCCGCCGCCCATGTCGATGCACGAGCGCCCGAGGCCGCAGCGCCTGCGCGAGCGGCTGCCGCACGCCGGAGCCTGCTCGCCCGAGGAGAGCCTCGACCGCTTCCTCGCCTGGGTCGGCGACTGTGGGCTCTCGCCCTACGCCGCCCAGGAGGAGGCGCTCCTCGAGCTCTGGGCGGGGCGCCACGTCGTGCTGTCGACGCCGACCGGCTCCGGGAAGTCGCTGGTCGCGCTGGCGCTGCATTGGAAGGCGCTCTGCGAGGGCCGCCGCTCGTTCTACACCGCGCCGATCAAGGCGCTCGCGAGCGAGAAGTTCTTCGCGCTCTGCGCGGAGCTCGGAGCCGAGAACGTGGGCATGCTGACCGGCGACGCGAGCATCAACTGGGCGGCGCCGGTGATCTGCTGCACCGCCGAGGTGCTCTCGAACCTGGCGCTGCGGCGTGGCGAGGCGGCCGACGCTCCCTACGTGGTGATGGACGAGTTCCACTACTACGCCGATCCCGAGCGCGGCGTCGCGTGGCAGGTGCCGCTGCTCGCGCTGCCGCAGACCACCTTCCTGCTGATGTCGGCGACGCTCGGCAACACCGCGCCGATCGAGGAGCGCCTCGAGCGCGCCAGCGGCCGCCGCGTGGCGCACGTGCACTCCGACCAGCGCCCGGTTCCGCTCGACTTCGAATGGCGCGAGACGCCGCTGCACGAGACGGTCGAGGCGCTGCTCGCGCAGGACCGCGCGCCCGTCTACGTCGTCCACTTCACGCAACGCGAGGCGGCCGAGCAGGCGCAGGCGCTGACCAGCGCGCAGGTCGCGAGCCGCGAGCAGCGCCAGGCGATCGCCGAGGCCATCGCCGGCTTCCGCTTCGACTCGCCCTACGGGAAGGACGTCCAGCGCATCGTGCGCCACGGCATCGGCCTGCACCACGCGGGGCTCCTGCCCAAGTACCGGCTGCTCGTGGAGCAGCTCGCCCAGCGCGGGCTGCTGCGCGTGGTGTGCGGCACGGACACGCTGGGTGTGGGCGTCAACGTCCCGATCCGCAGCGTGCTGTTCTCGGGCCTGGCGAAGTTCGACGGCGAGAAGGTCGGGATCCTCTCGGTGCGCGACTTCAAGCAGATCGCCGGGCGCGCCGGGCGCAAGGGCTTCGACGAGCGCGGCTCGGTGGTGTGCCAGGCGCCCGAGCACGTGATCGAGAACAAGCGGCTGGAGGCCAAGGCGGCGGCGCCCGGCGCCCGCAAGAAGGTCGCGAAGCGCAAGCCGCCGCCCGGCTTCGTCGCGTGGAGCCGCGAGACCTTCGAGCGCCTGGTCGCGAGCGCGCCCGAGATGCTGGTGTCGCAGTTCCGCGTCGACCACGGAATGCTCGTGAGCCTGCTGCAGCGCGGCGAGCAGGAAGGCACGCGCGGCAGCGGCTACCGGCTGCTGATCGAGCTGATCGGGCGCTGCCACGAGGACGCGCGCCGCAAGCGCGAGCTGCGCCGCGACGCGGCACGGCTGTTCCGCTCGCTGCGGCGCGCGGGGCTGGTGCAGCGGGTCTTCGACGGCGGCTGCGCGGTCCGCGTGGCGCCCGACCTGCAGCGCGAGTTCTCGCTGCACCAGACGCTCTCGCTCTACCTGGTCGACGCCGTGGCGGTGCTCGAGCGCGACGCGCCCGAGTACGCGCTCGACGTGATCTCGCTGGTCGAGGCGATCCTCGAGGACCCGCGCGCGATCCTGCAGCAGCAGGCGAATCGCGCCAGGCAGGAGCTGCTGGCGCGGCTCAAGGCCGAGGGCGTCGAGTACGACGAGCGCATCGCCAGGCTCGCCGAGGTCACCCACCCGAAGCCGAACGCGGAGTTCGTCCAAGCCACGTTCCGCCTGTTCGCGGAGAAGCACCCGTGGCTCGCCGACCAGGCGATCCGGCCGAAGTCGGTGGCGCGCGAGATGTGGGAGGGCTACGAGGACTTCGACCACTACGTGCGGCGCTACGGAATCCAGCGCAGCGAAGGGTTGCTGCTGCGCTACCTCTCGCAGTTCCACAACACGCTGGTGCAGTCGGTGCCCGAGCCGGCGCGCAGCGACGAGCTGTGGGACGCGGTCGGATTCTTCCGGGCGATGCTGGCGCGCGTCGATTCGAGCCTGGTCGAGGAGTGGGAGGAGCTGCTGCGGCCGCAGGACGCGTCGAGCCGCGCGCGCGACGGCGCTGCGCCGCCGCCGCAGCCCTACGACCTGGCGCGCCATCCGCGCGCGCTCGCCGCGCGCGTGCGCGCCGAGCTGCACCAGCTGGTGCGGGCGCTCGCGGCGCGGGACTACGAGGGCGCAGCGGGCTGCGTGCGCCAGGACCCCGACGACGTCTGGGACGCGGCGCGCTTCGAGGCCGCGCTCGCGCCGTTCCTCGCGGAGCACGAGCGGCTGGTCTTCGAGCCGCGCGCCCGCACGGCCGAGAAGACGCTGATCAAGCCCGCCGGCGCGCGGCGCTGGGACGTGCATCAGGTGCTCTGCGACCCGGCGGGCGACGACCTCTGGCAGCTCGAGGGCGAAGTCGATCTCGCGGGGCAGCTGGCTCCGGCCGGCCCGCTCCTGCGCCTCCGCCGCGTCGGCACCTAGCCCCCGCAGGGCCGCGGCGACGTCCGTGACACCCGTCGGTGCGGGCGGCCACTCCTCCTCGGGTGCACTCGTGCACCCGGGTCTCGGAGGACACCGCCCTGCGATCGACCTCGAGATCGAGGCTCGGCCTCGCCTGGCTCGCCGGCGCCGCGCTGGCGTGGCCGGCCGTGGGATCCGCCCTGCCGATCCTCGCGATCGACCTCGATCCCGCGACCCCCGGCATCCAGACGACCGCGCAGATCGGTGTCGGCCAGCAGCTGAGCTTCGACGTGGTGATCTCCGGCGTCGACGCCGGCGCGCCGCTCAACGCCTTCCAGCTCCAGCTCCCCTTCGACACGACCCGACTCTCCGGCGTGTCGGTCGCCGTGGGGCCCTTCCTGGTGCCGCCGACCCTGGCGATCCAGCAGGGCTTCGACCCCGGCACGGCGCTGCTCGCCGCCACCACGCTCGGGCCCGCCGGGGCGAGCGGCGCGGGCGTGCTGGGCAGCATCCGGCTCGAGGGCGCGTCGCCCGGCACTGCGTTGCTCGAGCTCGCGGGCGTGGTGCTCTCGCAGCCGTTCGGCGTGGAGCTCGGCGTCCAGAGCCTCGGCTCCGCCGAGCTGGTCGTGGTGCCCGAGGTCGGCTCGGGTGTGGCGATCGGGTTCGGGCTCCTCCTCTTGTCGCTGCGGGCTTCGCGCCCGCGCTGACGCGCTCGCCCCGCTCAGGGCGTGTGGAACGTCGCGAGCGCCTCGAGCACCCAGGCCCCGGCCGAGAGATCGAAGACCGTCGAGGCGCTGCACGCGCCGGCGCCGCTGCAGCTCCCGAGCGTCGCGCTGTTCGTCGTGCCGGCGCCGCCGAGCCGCGGCTTCGCGCGCACGTCGACCAGGGTTCCGCCCGGCACCCCCGACGAGGCCAGCCCGACCGACACCAGGCCGGGTGTCGACAGGAACACGTCGATGCCGCCGCGCGCGCCCTGCGGCGGAATCGGGACGGCCTGGCCGCCGACCGTCGCGATCGCGACGCTCGGCGCGAGCGGGTCCACGATCGCCGCCGGCACCAGGGTGCGCAGCGCGACGGGAGTGGTGCCGTCGACCCGGAATTCGTCGAGCGGCGTCTCGAACCGGATCCGCCCGGGCGCGCCGTTCGGCGACCCCCCGCGCGCGAAGAGCAGCGCGTTCCCGACGCTCAGAATGTGCTGTGCGACCAGCCGGATCGCGCCGCCGCTGCCGCCGCCGCCGCCCGAGCTGCAGCTCCCGTCGTTCGGGGGTCCGCCGTTGCCGCCGTCGGCCACGATCTGCGTGTTGTCGCCGATCGTGATGGTGCCATTCGCGACGATCAGGATCGCGCCGCCGCCACCGCCGCCGCCGCCGCCCGCACAGGTCGCGCCCGCAGCGGTCGACGCGCCGCCGCCGCCGCCCGAGCCGCCGATCAGCGGTCGCAGCTCCGGCGTTCCGGAGAAGCTTCCCCCACCGCCTCCGGCGAAGGGAGCCGCGGTCGCTGCGGTGCCACCACCCGGCCCGAAGCCCTCGCCGCCGTTGCTCGCCTGGTTGCCGGCCTGGTAGGCCGCGTCGCCGCCGCGGTAGCTTCCCGGTCCGCCGAGGCCGCCCAGCCCCGCGGCGCCGTTCACCCCGGTGCGTCCGTCGTTGCCGCGCACGCTGATGAAGCTGCCGCCGCCTTCGAACGTGAAGTCGCCCGCGACCAGGATCGTCACGGGTGTGTTGGCGTCGTTGCCCGTGAAGGTGACCCCGACGCAGCAGCTCTCCTCCGGTCGCGGACGCATGTGGAAGCTGTCGAAGACGAGCACGCCGTCCGGAGGAACCGGGAAGGTTCGCACCCGGAACCCGCTCGTCGCGCCCGGCGGGAGCGTCGTGTCGTCGGCGCCGTCGAAGGCGCCGAGGCTGCGCGGGCTCCCCTGGCAGCCGCAGAGGTCCTGCTGCGCCAGCGCACGCGGCACCCACGCCACGAGCAGCAAGGCGGCGATGTGCACCGCGCGCGCGCGCCTCCAGCGCGCGATCCCGATCGTTCGTTTCGCGTTCTGCATGGCTTTCCAGCCTCCTCTCGGTTCGATCGCGGCGGGCTCGGCCCGCCGCGCCTTCAGCTCAGGGCGGTCCCACCTGCACGCCCACGCCCGGCGCAGGCACCGCCGGGGTCTCCGCCCCGGCCGGCGCGCCCACCACCACCGACAGCTCGCGGACCGTCGAGCCGACCGTGAGTCGCAGCTTCGCGCTGCCCTCGACGCCGGCCTCGATCTGGAGCTCCGCGTTGCGATCGCCCGCGCGCACGACCGGTGCGTTGACGACGCGCGCCACGCTCGGGTCGCTGCTCGTCACGACCACGGTCAGGTCCTGCGGCGCCGCGCTCGCGAGCAGCAGCACGAGCAGCGTGCTCTGCGCGCCGGGCGCGAGGCTCGCGGCGCCGGCCGAAGGCAGGCTCTGGATCGCGATGCCTACCGTCGGGGCGATCGACTGGCGGTCCCTCCCGCCCGGCCCGCTTCCCCGGATGCCGACGCCGACCGACGGCGACGCGAGCGGGGCGGGCGCCGCTCCGGCCGGCGCACCCACGACGACGGTGAGCCCGCGCGCGGTGCCCGCGGCGACGAGCCGCAGCACGGCGCTGCCCTCGGCGCCGGCCTGGATCACGAGCGAGAGCGTGCGCTGGCCGGCGTGGATCAGAGTCGGACCGCTCACGCTCGCCACCGCCGGATCGCTGCTCGTCACGCTGACCGCCAGGTCGCTCGGCGCGGGAGCGTCGAGCAGCAGCACCTCGATCGCGGCATTGCCGCCCGGCGCGAGCTGCACCGCTCCGGCCGAGGGCAGGCGCGCCAGCCCGACGCCGACCGGCGCCGCGAGCGACACGCGATCGCGCCCGCTCGGCGGCGCACCCTCGACACCCGCGCCCACCGAGGCGCCGACGAGCGGGACGTCGCGGCCCGACTCGGGGGTAGAGACCGATGCGGTCGCCGCGGCCGTGCCGAGTGCGCTCTGCGCCGTGAGGGTAGTCGCGCCCGCGGCGACGCCCGCCACGTCGAACTCGCGCGCCAGCTCTCCCGCGCGCAGCGCGACGGGTGCAGCGAGGACCGACGCGATCTCGGGATGCAGCGACGCGAGATCGACCGAGAGATCGCTTGCGAGCGGGCTGGTCAGGGTCACGCGGGCGTGCCCCGCGCCGCCGAGCGGTACACCGACCACGCCCGGCTCGATGCGCAGCGTCGGCTGCACGGCGACGTGGACCTCGGCGCGGGCGAGCTCCGCGCCGCCCGCGCCGCGGCCCGAGGCGACGATGTCGAGCGAGGCCACGGCGGCGGCCGCAGGCGTCGCGAACGAGGTCGCGAAGGGCGGCCCCGCGACCGGCGCGAGTGCGACGCCGTTCACCGAGAAGACCACGCTGGCCACGCCGAGGCCCGCGCTCGCCCGCGCCTCGAGCGCGATCACGCCGTGCTCAGGCACCGCGCTCCCGTCGGCCGGCGCGGCGATCGCGAAGGAGCCGGTCGTGAAGGCGTGGCGGATCACGTCGAAGGGCTGGCCGCTCGCGTCGCGCACGCGGTTTCCGGCGGTGTCGGTGAGCGTCCCCTGGAGCTCGACCGTGTAGGGCGCGACGAGCGCCAGCGGCGCCGCCGGGCTCAGCACCAGCGTGCGGCCGCCGTCGGCGAGCGCGAGCGCCGCCGCGAGCGCGGCGCCTGCGCCGTCGCGCAGCATGAGGGCGCCTGCGTTCACCGACGCGGGTGCCAGCGCCTCGTCGAAGCGCGCGGCCACGAACGGCGCGACCGCGACGTTGGTCGCGCCGTCCGCGGGGAGCAGCTCGAGCAGGCGCGGGCCCGTCACGTCGGCGGAGGCCGTCGTGAAGCGGCTCGCGAAGGGCGCGGCGAGCGCGTTGCCGGCGAGGTCGCGGATCGCGGTCGAGACGCCGACGCGGTGGAGCGTCGCGGTGGCGAGCGGGGCCAGCGGCGTGAGCTCGGCGCTGATCCCGTCGGCGGAGAGCGTCACGCTCGCCGGCACGTCGGCGCCGAACTCGGGCGCCAGCGTCACGCTCGTCGCGTCGACCGTCGCCGGGTCGATCGGCTCCGAGAAGACGAGCCGGACCACCGGCGCCAGCGCCACGCCCGTGGCGCCGTCCACCGGGTCGACCGAGACGACGTGGGGCGGCGTGGTGTCGGCGACGCGCAGCGCCAGGGTGCGCGGCGCGCTCAGGTTGCCGCTGGCGTCGCGCGCGCGCGCCGCCAGGGCGATCGACGCGCCGCTCGGCGCGTCGGCGGGGACCGCGAGGTCGAAGTGCGCGTGGGCGAGGGGGCTCGCCGGGGTGAAGGACTGGGAGAGCGCGGCCGTCGCCGCGCCGCTCGCGTCGAGGCTCACGGCGGCCACGCCGAAGGCGTCGCTCGCGTCGACGTCGATTCCGATCGACGCGCCGGCCCCGACCTGCGCCCCGTCCGCCGGCGCCGCGATCGCGACGCTCGGCGGCGTCAGGTCGGCGACGCGCAGCGAGAGCGCCGCCGAGTGCCCCTCGTTGCCCGAGCGGTCGACCGCCCGGCCCACCGCGGCGAACAGCGTCCCGAGCGGGGCGTTCGCGGGCACCGACGCGGAGAAGTGTTGCTGCGTGGAGGCGGCCGGCGGGGCCACCGCGGACGCGGCGCTGCCGAGGCCGGGCGCGTCGAAGCCGATCTCGCGGACGCCTCCCAGGTCGCTCGCCGTGACGACGAGATCGATGCTGGCGCCGGGCTCGACGTCGGTCGAGCCGCTAGCGGTCGCGATCGTGACGACCGGGGGCGTCGCGTCGGCGACCGGGAGGTCGAGCGCCGCGCCCGGCGCCGCGTTGCCGACCACGTCGCGCGCGCTCGGCACCAGATGCAGCGTCTGGTCGGGCGTGGCGCCGCTCGGGACGGTGAGCTGGAAGACGGCCTCGGCAGCGCTCGCCGCGGGGGCGATCGGCTGCGCCGCCGCGAGCTGCGCGGCTCCCGACGCCGCGAGCGAGATCTCCGCGACGCCGCTCGGGTCGGTGGCGCGCACGCGCACCGCGATCGTGGCGCCGGCGGCAACCGCCGTCCCCGGCGCCGGGGCCGCGATCGCGACGGACGGCGGGCTCGCATCGCGCACGCGCAGCGTGAGGCGCGCCTCCGGACTCGCCTGCCCGCCGGTGTCGACGGCGAGGGCGCGCACCGAGATCGCGGCGTCCTGCGGGGCGTCGGCCGGCACGTCGATCCGGAAGCTCGCCGGGACCTGCACGCTCGGCGGCACGACGGCGAGGGTGCGGCTCGCCGTCGCGGCGCCGCCCGCCTGGAAGGCGATCTGCGCGACGCCGGCGTCGTCGCTCGCGGTCGCGCCGACCTGGACCGAGCTTCCGCTCGCGACCTGGCTGCCGTCCGCGGGCGAGGTGAACGCGATCGCCGGGGGCGCGTCCGCCGCGACGCTGAGCGCGAGCTGCGCGAAGGGCCCGATGTTGCCCGCGGCGTCGCGGGCGCGCGCCGCCACCGCGATCGTCGCGCCCGGCGCGCCTGCGATCAGCAGCGAAAGCTCGAAGGGCGCCGCCGTGTCGGTCGCGCGCAGCGCGCCGTCGACATAGAACTCGACCGCGATCGCGTCGGGCGCGCACGAGAGGTCGGCGGTGATCGACGCCGTCGTCCCAGCCCGCACCGTGGGGCCGCCGGCCACGGAGAGCGCGCAGAGCGGCGGCGGCAGCAGGTCGACGCTGTCGAAGGAGAAGCGGTCGTCCTGCGCCTGCGCGTTGCCGAAGGCGTCGCGCGCGGCGTGGACCACGACGTCGTAGTGGCCGTTGGCGGCGAGCGGTGCGGCCGGCGTGAAGATCACCGCGGTGTCGCCGAGCGCGAAGTCGACGCGGCCGGGGACGAGCGCGCCGCCGAGGCGAAGCTCGATCGCGGGTCCGGCGAAGCCGCCCGGATCGATGCGCTCCGAGAACGCGACGCGCACCACGGCGTCCGGTGTCACGCCGGCCGAGCCCGGCGCCGGCGAGCGGCTGGTGATCGCGGGCGGCGTCGAGTCCGCGGTGGTGAAGGCGGCCACGGCCTCGGCTGCCAGCGGACGCCCGACCCGGTCGAGCACGCCCTGCGTCACGCGCACCGTCACGCGATCGAAGTCGTGGAAGGGAGCAGCCGGCGTCAGCACGGCGCGCCGGTCGCCGTCGGCGAGCGCGAGGGCGCCGGCCACCGGGCCCCCGGCGCTGTTGACGCGCAGCGTGTCCGTGCTCACGCTCGCGGGATCGACGGGCTCGGAGAAGACCACCTTGATGGTGCTGCGCACCGGCACGTTGCCGGCGCCGTCCGCGGGCGCGATCGACACCACGCGCGGCGGAGACTCGTCGAGGACGACGTCGCCGAGATCGCGCGTCTGGCTCGCGACCAGGCCGGTGACCGCGACGCGCGCGAGGCCCGGGCCGAGCGGGTCGGCGACGTCGAGCTCGAGCGGGCGCACCGGCACGTCGTCGAAGTGGAAGCTCCCGTCGGCGTCGGTCGAGCCGAAGCGCTGCACGCCCGCTGCGACGATCTCCACGGCCATGCCCGCGGCGGGCGTGGTGCCGTCCTCGCGCACGACGCGCCCGCCGAGCGCCGCGGACGGCTCGAGCGCGACGTCGAGCACGAGCTGCTGGCCGCTGCTCGCGAGCCGGCTGGAGGCGCTGCCGGCGAGGAGCGAGACGTCGTCGCGCGCGGCGATCGATACGTCGCCGACCGGCACGCTCGCGAACGAGAACGTGCCGTCCGCGCCGGCGGTGCGCGCGTCGGAGAAGAAGGTGCCGGCGCTGCTGCGCGCGTCGAGCGCGACGTGCGCGAAGCCGACGGGCGCGCCACTGCCGCTGCGCACCGTGCCGCGCACGGAACCGGTTCCGATGAACGTGAGGTCCACGCGCGCGACCTCGCCGTCGAGCGCCAGGCTGGTGCTGCCGAGCGCCACGTCGGGCGACCCGGGCTGGCTGGCGCGCAGCTGATGCGCGCCGAGCGGGACGGCGTCGAAGGAGTAGGCGCCCGCGCCGTCCACCGTCGTGGTCCGACCGCCGTCGAGCACGACCTCCGCGACGGCGGGCACGCCGCCGTCGGCCTTGTGCAGCGTGCCCTCGATGCGCCCGAGCGAGGCGACCTCGATGACGACGTCGATCGAGACGCTCTCGCCCTCGCCGCCGAGGTGCCCGGAGGCGCTTCCGGTGCGCCCCTGGGCGTCGCGCGCGGCGACCTGGAAGTCGCCTGCCGAGACGCCGGGGAAGCGGAAGCTGCCGTCCGCCCCCGTCGTCGCGCGCAGCGTCTGTCCGAAGACGCTCGCGACCGTGAGCGCGACGTCGGCGCCGGCGAGCGGCGCGCGCTCGCGCGACAGCACCACGGCCCCGAGCACCGTGCCCTGCGCAGCGGCGACCACGTCGAGGGCCAGCACCTGTGCGTTGGCCACCAGGCTTCCGGCCGCGCGGCCGCGCCGTGCCGTCACGGGATCGAACGCCTCGACCGCGACCGCGCCGAGCGGAACCCCGGCGAAGGAGAACGCTCCCTGCGCATCGCTGGTCGCGAAGGCGTCCCCGCGCGGCCCCGAAAGCCGCACCTGCGCGTTGGGGATCGGCGTCGCCGCATCGGGCCCGAGGAATCGCCCGCGCACCGTGCCGGACGCGTCGGGCAGCACCACGTCCACCGAGGCCGCCGCACCCGGGCCGGCGATCTCGCCGCTCGCGAAGCCTCGCGCGCCGCTCGCCGGATCGAAGGCGGAGACGCTGAACGGGCCCTCGCTCACCGCGTCGCCGCCCGCGAAGACGACGTGCCCGCCGCCGCCCGTCACGGCGCTGTGGACGTCGCCCGGGAAGGTCCCGCGTCGCAGCTCCACCTGCGCGCCGGCAACCGCTCCGTTCGCGCCGTGGACCACCACGTCGGCGCTGCCGGCGCCGAGCAGCCGAATCGGCACCTCGGCGCTCTGCCCGCGGTCGACGGCGGCGAACGCCTGGCCGCGGCGCGCCGGAATCGAGGCGTCGTCGAGCGCCTCGAGCGTGAGGTTGCCGGCCACGAACGGGAACTGGAACAGGTAGCGTCCGCTCGCGTCGGTGCGCACCTCGATCGCCCCCGGCGCGCCGCACGCCGGCAGGCAGACCGCGAATCCGGCGCCGACCGCCGTGACCCCGTCGGGCTGGAACACGGTGCCGCGGATCTCGCGCGCGTTGGGCGGGAACTGCAGCACCACGTCGACCGTGTCTCCCGCCGCGCCGATCTGCCCCGACGACGAAACGGTGTCGCCGCTCAGACGGTCGCCGGCCTGGAGCGAGAAGCCGCCCACGAAGACGTCCGGGAAGTCGAAGCTGCCGGCGACCAGATCGCTGGTCGTGGTGCGCGTGAGCTGCACCGTCTCGAAGCCGACCGCCACGCTTCGACACTTCGGCAGCTCGACCGTGGTGTCGCCGACCTGGACGTCGCCGAAGCAGTTGGTGTTGTCCGGCGGGCGCAGCAGGCCGAGCTTCGGGCGGAGCTCGGTGAGGCCGACCACGCCGCCGCCGAGCGGACTGCCTCCATCCGAGAGCAGCACCCCCTGCACGCGCCCCTTGCCCCGGAAGGCGACGTCGGCGCGCACCACTTCGTTCGCGAAGGAGAGCCGCGCCGACGCCACGTTCCCGTCCGAGAAGTCGGGCAGGAAGGCGCTGATCAGGTAGTCCCCGAGCGGCAGATCGGTGACCCGGTAGCCGCCGCTCCCGTCGGTGGTCGCGATCACGTTGCTCGGCCCGAGAAGGAAGACGTCGAGGTCCGCGATGGGATCGCCCGCCGCGTCGCGCACCGTGCCGGCGAGCGTGGCGCGCGCCGGCAGCAGCAGACGCACGGCGACGGCGTCGCCCTGCGCCAGCAGCGTGACGTCCGCGCTCGCCGTGCGTCCGCTCGCGGGATCCAGCGCGGTGATGGTGCGCGCGCCGAGCGGGACGTCCGGGAGCAGGAAGCTGCCGTCCGCCGCGGTGTGCGCCAGCGTGAGCCCGCCGCCGACCAGCGCGTTCGCGATCGGCGTGCGTCCGTCGGCATCGAAGAGCGTTCCGCTGACGCTGCCCGTGCCCCCGAGCAGCAGGATGTTCGCCGTGACCTCGAGGTTCGCGACGACGGTGGTCGCGACCGTGCCCTGCTCGAGCGCGGCGGGATCGATCGCGCGCAGCGTGACGGCGCCCGCCGGCAGCCCCTCGATGCGCCAGCCGCCGGCGGCGTCGGTCTGCGCGAAGCCACCGCGATCGGTGTAGACCGAGACCCCCGCGGCCGGCGCGGCTCCGTCGGGGCGGAACACCTGTCCGACCAGCGTCCCGGTCGCGAAGGCGGGCTGGTCGACGGGGAGCAGGACCAGGTCCTCGACGAGGGTGGCGCCTGCGGTCGGGAGCGTCAGGCTGCGCACCACGCGCGAGGCGCTCGGCGCATGCACCGCCTCGACCGTGAAGGCGCCGACCGGAACGCCGCTGATCAGGAAGCTCCCGTCTGCGCCGGTCGTGGCGCCGTGCTGCTCGCCGACGCGGGTCAGGCTGGTCGCCACCACGACGGCGCCGGCCAGCGGCGTGACGCCGTCGGCCGCCAGCGCGCGGCCGACGAAGCGACCGGTCCCGAGCAGCAGCACGTCGAGGTTCTGGTGGGGCAGGCGCAGCGAGGTCCGCACGTCGCCGCTCTCGCCGCTGTCGCGATCGACGGCCTCGATGTGCGCCGTCCCGTCGGGCACGAAGTCGAAGCCGTAGCTGCCGTCGGCGTTCGCGTCCTTGACCGAGAGCGCGACCTCGCTCCCATCGCCCCCGGCCTCGACCAGCGAGAGCCGCAGCCGTGCGGAAGGGACCGGCGTTCCGTCGCCGCGGCGGACGAAGCCCGAGAAGCCGCCGCCGCCGACGACGTGCGTCGCGATCGGGAGCAGCGCGGGGGAGGGCGCGAGGGGGTTGCCGCGCGTGTCCGTGATCCCCGTCACGGCGACGCTGCGCGGGACGTAGGGACCGATCCCGTCGCGCAGCCCCAGCAGCACGACGCGGCCGCCCGGCTGGAGCTGCGCGCCGACCACCTGGTTCCCGTCGACGTTGTAGTGCGTGAGCTGCTCGGGCGCGAGGCCGCTCTGCGCCGAGTCGGCCGTGATCTCCTCGCTGAAGAGCAGGCCGATCAGGTTGCCGAAGCGGCTGCTGTCGGTGGCGCTGCCGCTCACGATCTGGGACGCAGCGAGCAGCGCCGGTCCGCGATCGGGAACGATCGCGTCGGAGCTCGCCGCGAGCTGCGTCTCGAAGCGCCCGTCGCCGTCGGCGTCGATCTGGAGCTGCAGCGCTGCGCCGTCGCCGGGGGTCGCCACGAGCCGCGCGCGCCCGCCCGCGGCGAGCGCGATGCCCGCGAAGCGCACGTCGCGCAGCCCGCTAGTGCCGGCGACGAGCACGTCGAGATCGAGCTTCGCTGCGCCGCCCGCGACCAGCTCTGCGCCGTGCGCGCCGGCCGCCGGCGCCGCGAGCAGATCGAGCGTTGCCGAGGCGCCGAGGGCGATGTCGGCTCCGAAGGGGATCTCGTGGGTCGGCGCTGCACCCGGCGCCGCGCCGAGCGCGCGGCCCGAGGGATCGACGACGCGCAGCGCGGGCAGCGGGCCGTTCGTCGAGCTGGCGAGCACGGCGAGCGGGGCCGGCACGCCGCTCGAGAACGCCGCGAGCTGGTCCTCGAACGCGCCCGGCCCTTGGGAGGCCAGGTCGTCGCCGAGCAGCGAGCCCAGCACATCGAGCAGGGCGCGGCCGCGTTCGGAGCGGCGCAGCAGCTCGTCCAGGCCGTGCAGATCCGCGGCCGCGAGCTCGCGCGCGGCGGGATCCGGGTAGAGCGCGTCGAGGCGGGCGGCGTCGCTGCCGGCGAACGCGAACAGCAGATCCCGCGCCACGGCGCCGAGGGGCTCGCCGAGCGACACGCGCTGGCCCGCGTCGGCGAGGTCGCGCGCGCGCGCGAGCACGATGTTGCGCGTGATCGGCGCGAGGCCGGCCGGCGCCACCGGCGCGGTGGCGAGCGCGAACGCCTGGCCCAGGAAGCCGATTGCCGCCGCGCGCAGCGCGCCCGGCAACGCGTCCGCCGCGCGTGGCAGCACGAGCGTGTTGGGCGAGAGCGGGATCCCGAGCGCGCCGACCGCCGTCGAGAGCTCGAAGCGCCCGGCGAGGCCGTCGGAGCTGAACGAGGTGGCGACGACGTCGCCGGTGACCTGGGCCTGCAGGCGGAAGGCGACGGTGGCGGCCTCCCCGCCGCGCAGCGTGTCGATCTGCTGCGTGGGCTCCGAGACGAGCCGCGCGCCGCTCACGCTGTTGGGCAGCAGGTTCACCGAGACCAGATTGGCGACGGTGTTCGAGGTGTTCGTCACCGTGACGAGCAGGTCGTAATCCTCGCCGGCGCTCACCGTGGCGGGGTGCGAGAGCGTGAGCGCGAAGCTCGGGTTGCGCACCTCGACGAGGCCCACCGCCTTCCCGCGCACCGGGAGCGGACCGGTCGGGAGGCCGTCGAGCGTGCCGTGGATCTCGATCTCCACGTCGTAGCCGCCCTCGCGCACGCCCTCGACCAGGAACTCCGCGTCGCCGTTCTCGCCGGGGCGGATCTCGCTGCGGTCGTCGGCGGTGCCGAGCTTGCCGTCGGCGCCTGGCTCGATCACGGGCTGCACCGGCGCCTGCGCGACCGGCGGCGAGCCGAGGCGCGCCATGCGCAGCGGGTCGTCCGCCGTGCCGACGACGGTGTCGTGGCCGCCCGGCAGATGGATCTCCGCCTGCAGGTCGCGCAGCACGAGCTGCGAGGCGCCGGGCGCCGCGTTCGACGCCATCAGCATCACGCTGAAGAACTGGTTCAGATAGGCGACGTTGCCCGGGATCACGATCACCGCCGGCAGCGGCGGGATGTCGAGGCCGCGCAGGTCCTCGTCGGACGCGTCGATCTTCAGCATCAGGCCGGCGACGCTCACGTTCGGGGTCTGGAAGGCGATCTCGAGGCCCGGGAGCCGCGCCTCCGGGATCTGCGCCGGCGAGAGCGAGGGGAGCGAGAGCGCGGGTACGGCGGGCGGCGCGTTGGGGCCCGGCGCATTCGGGATCAGCATCGGAAAGTCGATCCTCACCTGCCGGTCCTGGATCCCGAAGTTCGCCGTGAAGTTCACGACCTGGAAGTTCTGCTGGTCGACGACGATGCCCTTCTGGCGGATCTCGTCGGCGCTGAGCGCCCGCGCACTCACCTGGGTCACCAGGACGCGCTCCACCACCTCGATCTGTACGACGCTCGGCTGACCCTCGAACAGCGTCGTCGCGCCGGAGGCCAGGTGGATGCCGTCGAGCGTGTAGACGCCGGAGACCGCGAGCGGCGGGATCGCGATCGGCTGGTTCGGGAGCGCACTCACGGGCAGCGGCGCCGAGAGCCCCGGGCCGCGCAGCGTGCCGACCACGAGCGCATCGGAGGGCAGCGCCGGGAGCGCGCCCGCGCCACCGCCGGCGCGCACGAAGAGCGCGCTCACGGCGGTGGCGGTGTTCTTGGGAACGGCCTGGTAGGCGGGCTGCACCGAGAGCTGCACGCCCGCGATCTCGATGCGGTCCTGCGCGAGCGGCGCGGGCTGCGCGCGCGCCGCGAACGGCGCCGCGGCGAGCGCGAGCAGGAGCGCGAGAGCGGCGGCGGCCCGCGCACTCATGGCGGCGTCACCGTGACCCGCACGCGGGCCGGGAAGCTGCGCGCGCCGTGCGGGTCCTCGACCACGACCGAGAACTCGAGCACCTCCGGCGCAGTGACGAACGGCGAGACGAAGTACGGGTGCGCCGTGTCGCTGTCGCGCACCACGACGAGCGTCCCGGCCGTCTGCTCCCAGGTGAAGCCGAGCGCGTCGCCGTCGGGATCGCGGCTCGCCGTGCCGTCGAGGGTCACCAGCGTCTCGCGCGCGACGCTCTGGTCCGGCCCGGCGTCGGCCGTCGGGATGCCGTCGTCCGGAGGGCTCGGCACCGCCACGCGGATCGTCGCCGTCGCGCTGCGCCCCCGCGAGAGCACGAGGACCTGCGCGGTGCCCTGCGTGCGCGCCTGGACGAGGCCGCTCGGGTCGACGCCGAGCACGGCCGGATCGCTGCTCTGGTAGGTCGTGCCGCGATCCGGGTGCGTGAGGTCGCGCGACACGCCGTCCGCGAAGAAGCCGTGCACCTCGAGCTGCGCCAGCTGCCCGACGTGGGTGAGGGACGGTGGCGCGCCGATCTCGATGCGGTCGAGGGGCCCAGGGTCCGCCACCACGTCGACCGCGGCGAAGGCGTCCCGCCCGTTCGCGAGGCGCGCCGTGGCCATGATCACGAGCGGGCCGACTGCATCGGCGGGCACCGGCACGTCGAGCGACAGTGCCCCCGGCGCTGCCGCCACCAGGTCGCCGAGCGCCGTGGCGTGGAGCTGCTGCACCACCTCGCCGGCCGCCGCCGCGACCTCGACGTGTACGGTCGCGCCGGGCGTCACGCTCGCACCGGCCGACGGTCGCGCGATCTCGAGCGCGCCCGCGCGCGGCGACGCGGCGAGCACCGCGATGCCGAGCCCGAGCATCGAGAGCGAGCGCCGCGCCCTCATCGCAGGCCTCCGAGGAAGAGCGGCGCCTTGGGCTCCGCCTCGAGGAGCTGCAACAGCCGGCAGGTCACGTCCGGCCTGCCGTCGCCGTTGAGATCCGGCGCGTCGCTCTTGAAGTCCGGCGGCTGCGGCGCGGGCGTGACGCAGGCGTTCGCGGAGATCCCGGGCGTGTCGTGGAACAGCAGGTGGTCGCTGTCGCCGCTCGAGACCGGCGTCACGTAGCTGGCGCCGGGCGCGAACAGCCCGCGCTGGCTCAGCTCCGGCACCACGCGGTCGTTGGAAGCGTCGACGCCCGTGAAGACCGGCGTGGGTGTCGTCGGCTCGATCTCGCGCTTGATCGCGCTGTTGACGGTCTTCTCGAGCGTCTTCTCGAGCGACTTCAGGCGCTCGGCGCCCTGCTCCGCCGCCGCACCCCGGATCGCGACGACCGCCGTCAGGATCGCGGTCAGGTCCTTGGCGGCCTGGGTGGTCTCGACCGTGCTCGCGTCCGGGCTCAAGTTGCAGAGCTGCCCGAGCAGGACCCACATGTCGAATACCAGGTGGGGTGCGACGCCGAGCGAGTTGCTCTGGTTGTCGTCCGTCAAGAAGTGGACGGCGGGTGGCTCGTCGAAGCGGCTGAGCAGGGCGCCGATGTCGGGCTGGCTCGGGCTCGCGGTGCGCAGGTCGTCGACGGCGCCGCGCAGCAGGAAGGCCTCGTTCAGGCCGAGCAGCTTCACCGAGCGCGCACACAGGTCGGGCTTGAGCTGCACGCTGACGCCAACCGGCAGGCCCGTCTCGTCGGGGCGCAGCGAGTCGTAGCGCAGCGACTCGTCGAGCTTGATGTTGGGCAGCGTGTCGCGGATGTCGGTGAGCTTGCTGGCGAGGTCGGTGCCGTTGAGGGCGCCGGCGAACGAGATCATCTTGCGCATCGGCGGCGTCGAGATGCGGCCCGCGTCCGAGAGGTTCTTGAGGAGCACGAACCAGAGCGGCCCGCCGGTGCTGAAGCCGACCGTGTCGAAGCGGGCGAGCGAGTAGCCCGGTCGCCAGGCGCCGATGGCGTTCGCGACGTCGGTCTCGAGGTGCTGGCTCAGCACGGCGAAGCTGTCGCGCGCGGCCTTGTCGCCGACGGCGTAGAGGTCGAAGCGGCCGTCGTAGCCCGGTGTCGGAGCGTAACGATTCGCGGACATGCCCGACGCCGGCACCAGCGGCTGCAGCAGGTTCCAGACCTCGCGCGAGCCGAGGAAGCCGTGCAGCAGCAGGATCGGCGGGCGGCGCAGATGGATGGTCCGCGACGTGCTCCCCACGCCGTCCTGCCGCACGCGCACGCGCACCAGGCGCTCGGCCTTCGGGAAGTCGTCGGCGCGGTGCGGGTCGCGCACGAAGGTCGTCGGCGGCGCGTAGTAGAGCGTGAGCTTGCCGCTCGTCCCGTTGCTGAGCGGCGCGAGGCCCGTGAGCTCCGACCCGCGCGCCACCGGGCCGCTGTCGCCGTAGAGCGCCAGCTCGCCGAGCCCCTCCGTGGCGCCGGTGACCTCGGCATCGGTGAGCGTCGCCGCGGCCGCGACGCCGGGCTTCAGCCGGTCGATCTCGATGCGGATGCGCCCGCCGCCGAGCTGGCCGTCGCCGTCGGTGGCGGCGCCCATGATGGGGATGTCCTTGCCCTGGTCGTCGTGCGTCAGGTTGAAGCGGGAGAACGGATGGCTCCCGCGACTCAGCGGCGAGTCGTCGAAGAGCTGGACTCCGAAGGTGTCGAGGTCGACGACGTCGACCGCGGCGACGCGCGGCTGCGCCTCGACCGTGTTGCCCTTCGGGTCGATTCCGCTGGCCGTCGCGCGCACGAAGAGACGCCCCAGCTCGGTCGGCACGAAGCGCTCGGTGCGGGTTTCGGAGGTGCCCGGCGCGAGCGCCGGAATCGTCACGACGGCCTCGCCGTTGCGCGCGATCGTGAGCTCCTGGATCGGCTGCTGGCTGGTGTTGCGCACCCGGTACGTGAAGAGGAGCTGCTGGTAGGGAGTGACCGAGGTCAGCTGCGCGCCGAGCGTTCCGCTCGTCGATGCGTCCTGGATCGACACCAGGAGCTGCAGGCCCGACGGTGCCTGCAGGCAGAAGGCGTCGGCCTTCGTGTCGATCGGCGCGATGGGATCGCCCCCATGCGTCGGCGCATCGACGCGGCGGTAGAAGAAGCCCGAGCTGTTGTTGGTGCGGAGCCGCTCCGAGACCGCATGGCCCGGGTCGATCGCGAATGCGAGCGCGCGCGCCGGGGGCGGGCTCTGCCCGCGCAGGTCGAAGACCAGCGGGTAGACCGGCTGTGGCTTCTCCTCGGGAGGGAAGACCTTCTTGTCGAGCACCTGCGACGAGTTGGCGGTCAGGTCCACGGTCTGGTCGCCGCCGAGCGCGGCCCAGGCGTCCGGCGAGGCGCCGTCGCCCTCGAACAGGCGCAGCGGCGCCTGCGTCACGTCGTTGGGCCCGTTGTTGCGCGCGCGCACCCGCAGGTTGCGCACGACGCCGCCCTTGGCTCCGAGCTGCTTCAGCAGGGCCGCGCGCTTGTCCTTGTCCGCGACGAGCTGCACGTGCGGCGGCGAGAACGACACGCTGGGCGCCGTCCCGTTGACCTTCTTGTCGACGATCAGCAGGTTGCACTGGCGCAGCAGCTTGCGCGGCTGGTCGGGCGTGATCTGCTGCCCGAGGCCCGCCTCGGCGCACGTCCTGTCGATCCCGGTCCGGAACGGCAGGTTGCCGACCTTGGCGACGGTGTCGTTGTCGACCTCCTGGTAGGCGTCGAGCGTCATCTCCTGCGTCTTCTCGACGAAGGCCCTCACGGTGGCGAGATAGGCGCCGACGTCGGCGTCGCTCGAGAAGTAGGGGCCCACGATGAGCTGGCTCTGGCCGGTCGAGGGATCGAAGCTCGCGCAGCGCGCGCCGACCTTGGTGCAGTAGAAGCGGAAGAGCGTGTCGACGCCCACGTCCGGGAAGAGCTCGCTCCCGCGGCCCGCCGCGACGGCCTGGACGGCGAGCGAGAGGATGTACTCCTCGAAGCTCCCGCACTTCTTGCGCGCGAAGCCCGCCGGGTCGGTCGGCGGATTGCGCACGTCGGCGACGCCGGTCAGGCACGTCGTCGACGAGGCGCTGCTGTACGACTGGCGGTTCGGAGGGAGCAGGTCCTCGCCGGCGCGCTGCAAGGCCACCATGCGCGCCATCACGCTGCGGATCGCGGCCTTGCCCGCCCCGCGCAGGTGGCTGTCGCAGTTGTCGCCGAGCAGGCCCAGCTCGAGGCGATCCGGGTCGTTGCGGTCGGGGGGATCGGGCGTCTCCGGATCGTCGTCGGGGCGGTCGCAGGCGCCCTCGAAGCGCAGCTGAACCCCCTTGTGGTAGAAGTTGAATTCCTGGAGGCGCGACCACTCGTAGCCCTCGAGCACGGGGATCGGGTGGTCGTCTCCGGGGATCGGCCGCACCACACGCATGTTCTCGAGCATCTGATCGAGCGAGTCCCTGCCCTCGTGCCCGGGCACCCACTCGCCCTCCAGGATCCAGAGCAGGAGCAGCGTCTGGCGCCCGAGCGCGAGGTCCCCGTCCGCGTCGCCCGACTTGTTCTGCGGCGTGCCGATCGTGAGCGTCGACGCCTCGAGCGCGTCGCGCGAGAAGGCGAAGAACGAGAAGTCGTCGATCTTCTCGACGATCGCCCTGTTGGCGGGATCGGCGATGAAGGCGTCGAGCTCCCCTTGCGCCGCCTCGACCATGTCCTGCGGCACGTAGAACTCGAGGTCGTGGTCGCTCTTGCCGAACTCGAACGCGGCGTCGCAGCTCCGCGGGAAGCCGTCGCGCCAGAAGCACGCGCCGCTTCCCTGCTCGAGCACCGGCACCCGCGGGCTCCCGTTGCCGGTGTCGAGCGCGATGCCCGGGAAGTGGTCGATCAGATCCTTCGCGGCGCGGTCGATGAACGCCTGGAGATCGGCCTTGTTCTCCTGCAGCAGCGCGTCCGTGTCCTGGATGGATGCCCGCGTCGGAGCGACGACGGGGTCGTCGCTCTGGAACTCGGTGACGAGGTCGGTGCAGCGGTCCGCGACGCGCACCACGTCGAGGCCCGTCACCGAGCCGTTCACGAACGCGAGCCCGCGTGCGGCATCGAGCCCCAGCTGTCCGGCGAAGACGTCGGACTTC